>TBL_comb47_HYPODRAFT_10001787_pt1 | contig 27430 bp, 50 predicted proteins | sample TroBogypolimnion_40_FD_10682 | JGI IMG/M metagenome (IMG submission 10682) | reverse complement strand
CTCCACAAAAACCACAAGGTCAAGGCGTTGTTTACGACTCTGAGACTCAAGGTTTCGTAACTCGTTTAACTAACGTTGCATACGGCTTGGGCTACATTGTTACCCAAGAAGAACTTGCTGACAACCTTTATGAAGTTGTTTCCAAGCGTCGTGCTGCTGCTAACGCTTTCTCTATGCGTCAAACCAAAGAGAACGTTGCTGCTAACGTATACAACAACGCTTTCTCTTCTAGCTATACTGGTGGCGACGGCGTATCACTCTTGAACGCTGCTCACCCTAATACATCTGGTGGCACATTCAGCAACTTGTTATCTACTGCAGCTAACTTGTCTGAAGCAGCTATTGAGAACTTGATTATTCAACAGATGTTGGCAACCAATGACCGTGGCTTGCGTATCAATTTGATGCCTCGCTCAATCATTGTTCACCCAAGCAACTGGTTTGAAGCTAACCGTATTTTGAAGTCTGTATATTCATACAATACTGGTTCTACAAATCCAAGCACTCAAAGCAACGCAATCAACGTATTGCATGCTACCAATGCACTGCCAGAAGGCATCAAGATGAACCATTACCTCACAAGTACTAAAGCATGGTTTATCCGTGCAAACGTACCTATGAACACAGGTATGATTCACCAAGAGCGTCAGGCTATTACTTTCGACCAAGACAATGACTTCGACACGATGAATGCTAAGGCTAAATCGTACGAGCGTTATGCCTTCGGTTGGGGTGACCCACGTGCATTGTGGGGTACTCCTGGAGTCTAATCGCCTCCCCACGTGAGCGACTCCCCCTAGTTATCCAAAAGGTTTCTAGGGGGATTTTTCTCTAAACTTAAAGGAAAAATTATGCCTGCAAACAAAAAATTACGTGAAGGCCAACCAATTGGAATGGGTATCAAGGCTCCCTACGGTGCTGAGAAAAAAGCTCTCAAGGACAAAGTAACCAATCCAAAGCAACCACAGAAGGTTAAGCAACCTAAAGGCGGTTACTAATCATGGCTAGTGAATTAAAAGTTCAAATTCTTAACGATGGTTTCAAAAACACAACTATTAAAGTTGATGGATTTGTTAACAACGTTGATTTGGTAACTCAAACTATTCTTGACCTATCTACATTAGACCAAGTTGATGGTTTTGGTACAAAAGCCTCTACAATGCGTGTTACTCGTATCAACTTCGACATTGAAGATGCTCTACAAGTAAACTTGGATTGGGCTGGTGGTGCTAACAACAACCTTTGGAGATGTACAGGTCGTGGAGAAATCAAAGGTAAACCATTTGGTGGATTCCCTGACAATGCAACCACTCCTAATGGTAAAATTCTTTTATCAACAGAAGGTGGTTCAACCGCAACAACTAATTTAGCATTTACTATTGTTATTGAAGTAGTGAAAGCAAACTAATTATGCAAGTAGCCAATATTAACGCAAAAGAGATAGAGCTAATTGCTACTATTACCCGTGCAGACGGAACAGTAGAGCAACTGGGCGTTATCGACTACTGGCATAGAAACCCTATCAAACGATTCATTTGGAAGCTCAAAAAGCTCCTAGAAAGGAATTAACATGGCAACTTTACTAGTTAACACAGGTAAAGCTATTGTTACGAACCGTATTAACGGTGGCGGTACTATCCCTCAATATGTAGCATGGGGAACTGGTGCTGGTACAACGGCTGCAACCGACACAACTCTGTTTACTGAAGTGACTCCACGTGTTTCAGGAACAGCAACTCAACAAACAACATCCACAACTAATGACACATTCCAAGTTGTAGGTACTCAAACTGCAGCAACTGGTGAGACAATTACCAATGCTGGTTTATTTGATGCTTCTACTTCTGGTAACTTGTTCGTTAAAGGTGACTTTACAGGTATCGCTCTAAATACTGGCGACTCCATTCAGTTCACTTTTAAAGTTCAATTTAGTTAAGGATATAAATGTCTTTTGTTCTAGCAAACAGGGTTAAAGAATCTTGTACATCACCTGGTACTGGTACCGCTACATTACTAGGTGCTGCAACTGGTTATCAATCTTTTTCTGCTGGAATAGGGGCAAATAATACTACTTACTATGTTATTGCCGACCAAAATAACGGTGCTAACTGGGAAGTAGGATTCGGAACTATAGGTGCGGGCGGTACAACTCTTGCGAGAACTACCGTCCTAGCATCTTCAAATGGTGGTTCATTAACAAACTTTGCTAGCGGTACACAAGACGTATGGTGTGACTACCCAGCCAATAAATCAGTCTATTTAGACAGTTCAGGTAATGCAAGCAGCCTTGGAACTCCAGCATCTTTTGTTGGAACAAACATTACAGGCACTGCGTCAGGGCTTTCTATTGGTGGTAATGCTGCAACCGCAACTACTGCAACTACTGCAACTACTGCAACAACAGCAAATGCCTTAAATTCAAGTAATAGCTATTCAATTACAGGCACATTTACTTCTAGCGACATAACAACTACTAGAACGTCTGCAACAACAACTGGATACGTTTATTACGGCAATACTGGCACTAAATACGCTGGTTTTGATGGCACAAATTTTGTATCTTCAATGCCAATGAATTTTAATATTCTTGGTTCTTCAGCATCTTGTACTGGCAATGCCGCTACAGCTACAACAGCCACTACAGCAAATGCTTTAAACACTGCTAATAGTTATACTGGGGTAAACTTTACCGCTACTGGAACAGTATATTCATCTGGAGCTAGTGGTTTTGTAAGTTCTACTTATGTAGCTAATTCAAGAAATCCAATATGGTCTTTTGGTAATGCTTCTAGTTATGGATTAAGCTACTTTCAAGGGTCTGCTGGTATTGGAAGCGTTGATACTATTGGTTTACACCCTAATGGAACTGCGACAGCATCAGGGTCATCATTTTCCGTTACGGCCTCTGGAAATGGCTCTTTTGCAGGTACTGTAACCGCCAATAACCCATTCTTTTTAAATAGCCAAACAGTATCTTCTAACTATACAATTCCTGCAAACTTTAATGCTATGTCATCAGGAAAAATAACAATTAATACTGGTGTTGTAGTAACAGTCTCAACTGGAAGTCGATGGGTAGTAGTTTAATATGTTTGGGAATTATCCAAACTCTGCAGCACCTTTTGCTAGTCAGTCTAGGGTAGCCGTTACATACCAAAAGGCAATAACCTATTTATCTACTAGTACATCTACAATAATTAAACAGATTCAGAAGATTATTTCTTATGCTGAATCTATCGTTATTTCTATTATTAAAAAGATAAGTGTTATTAAATCAATAACATCTACAAGTGCTTCTTCAATACTAAAGTTAGTAAACCATTACTTTTCTTTAATATCTGAAACAAGTGTAGTATCGTTAATAAAACGTGCAAATAAGAATATAAGCGTAACCTCGACCTCTACAGCAACAATAGTCAAGTCAGCCTTAAAGTACTTGTCTTATGCAGTTACTGAAACAATTAGCTTAATTAAAGCACTTGCGGTAACAAAGTCTATAACATCTACATCTACGACCACTATTGGAAAGGCTTTGTCAGTATTTAAGTCTATAACCAGTACATCAACAACTAAAATTATTAAAGGCTTATCTAAGGCTTATTCTGTAACAAGTACATCAACCGCTTTGTTATATAAGTCAATATTAAAACCTATTTTAGTAGTAGTAGCATCATCATTTAATCAGGGTGCCTTAAGCGGTGCTTTAAACAGTGCTATTGTTAACTTTAATGCTATTAATGCTGCAGTATCTACTTATACTAATGAATATATTGTCAGCATTCAGGCATTATTAGGAAAGACTTTTACTGCCACAAGTACAACAACATCAACTATAAACAAGCTACCAAATAAGGTGCTTTCTGTTCTTTCCACAAGTACTACATCAATTGTGAAGTTTATAAGCAAGATTTTTGCCACAATTACAGATACTACTATTGTGGTATTTATGGAAAGAGCACTTCATTTAGTGGCTATTGCCGTAATGAGCGTCAATACGACCACTATTGGATTTGCTATATCTAAGTTTATTAAGGTTTCCGAAACAACCGTTATATCTATGTTTAAGTCTATTCCAAGAACTTATTCAGTAGCATCAACCAGCACTGCCAAACTATTTAAAAATATCCCAAGAACAATTAGCGTTTTAAGCACTTCTTTGGTGTCTATTGCTAGGGGTCTTTACAAGAATATCCTTATAGTTGTGGCATCATCTTTTAATTACGGAGCATTGAGTGGTGCTTTAAATAGTGCCATAGTCAACTTTAACGCAATTAACTCCGCAGTCTCAACGGTCACAAACGAGTACATTGTCACAATTGGAATATTGCTAGGAAAGCTAATGTCGGTAAATTCGACTAGTACCTCAACCATTGGAAGACTAACAGGAAAGATATTTAGCGTACTGTCTACTTCTACAGCAAAGATAGTAAAGTTAACAGGAAAAATATTATCGTTTGTTTCATCAAACACCCCATCTATTGTTAAAAACATAGGGAAAACCCTAAGTTACCTGTCTACATCGACAGTAACAATGATTCGCAATTTCTTTTATTTCAAAACCTTATCCTTCCTGTCAACCTCTGCAGCCACGATAACTCGCACTAGAACAAAGGTTCTAGCAGTGCTTTCTACCACAATTTCTACATTAAATAAACAAATAGGTAAGGTTTTATCCGTAATTTCGGCTACAATATCTACAATATTAGCTTTAATGTATCCTGCATTAGGGGCAGTAGCAAGATACACGTTTGTAGTAGATTTTAGAGACAGAATAGCTGAACTTTATAAAGAGCGTATAGTACCCCTTAACCTTAGAGACCGTATGCAAGAACTTTATAAACTTCGTAATGTATTAGCCAATAAAAAGCAGGATAAGGCAAAAAAATGAGCCAATTTTCATATAAACTGACTACCGAATCAGAGTTATTCAGTTTTGACTTTAACCCAGTATTGCTTACTGGAGAAACCCTTAGCACTGCTACTTGCACTGCAATTACCCTCCAGGGAACAGACCCAAGCCCTTCAGCGATACTTTATGGAACTCCAGTTATTAGCCTAGGAAAGGCCACCCAAAGGGTAACTGGGGGAGTTGCAGACAATACTTACCGTCTTATCATGACTTGTACTACAAGTGACGGAAACACCTATACTTGCACTGGAGATATTCCAGTTTATGACCCTTCTGAACAACTTTAAAAGGTAATTCATGGGTCACGCTGACTACCTACGTAATGGCACCTATAACGGTATATGTGACCGTTGCGGTTCAAAATTTAAGTTTTCAGACTTAAAGCTAGAGTGGGATGGTCTTTATGTATGTACAGCAAATGGGTGTTTTGAGAACCGTCAGCCGCAGGACTATGTAAAAGGAGTCCGTGATGATATGGCAGTTCCTGTGTCTAGACCAGATACAACCATCTATACTGACACAATTGTAGTAAATACAGTAATTTCAAGCAGCCTATTGATATTAACCATAAATAGGTTAAAATCCTATTTAGCAATTGTATCGTCGGCAGCTACAGTAATTTTAGCAAAATATCCAGCAACCACATCTAAAAAGGTTATTGATAGTTTTGTACTTAACTCCACGACATTAGGATAATTATGGCAGTCTTATTTACCAATAACGCAGCAACTACGTTAGCATCGAGTATAACAAACTCTGCTACGTCTATTACTGTCGCTTCTAGCACTGGAAACATTTTTCCAAGTCCAACTGGTAGCGATTACTTCCTTGTAACTCTTCAAGGAGTATCGGGAACACCAATTGAGATTGTAAAATGTACTGCTCGTTCAGGTGATACACTTACTGTCGTACGTGCTCAAGAAGGAACTACTGCTTCCGCTTTTACTGGCGGCGATAAAGTAGAACTTCGTATTACTGCAGGTGAAATGACTAACTTAGTAGGTGGTTCAGCACGTGGAGGTGGTACTGACCAAGTATTTTTTGAAAATGGACAAACTGTAAACTATAATTACACCATTACAACAAACAAGAATGCAGTAAGTGCAGGGCCTGTAACTATTGCAACTTCAATCACAGTAACAGTGCCTACGAGCAGTCGTTGGGTAATCGTTTAAGGAAAAATTATGGCTGGCACACTAGTCGCAAACACAATTAATACAGATACAGGCTTATTTAGCACTAATAATGCTTATACAGGTATTGCTAAAGCATGGGTAAATTTTCAAGGTGGAGATGGAAATACTTCAGGAACAATTAACGGTTCTTTTAATGTATCTTCTGTAACTGTAAACGGAACTGGAAGTTGGACTGTAAATTTTGCTACAGCAATGAGTAATGCCAATTATTCCCCAGCACACATGACTAACTTTGAAAATGCTGGTGCAGGTTCAACTTTACTTTGTGTTTTTGCTTCACCAACCACTACTACTTGCGGCATTTATTCTTTAAATTCATCAAGTGGAGCACTAAGAACAACTACAACAGTTAGTGTTGTATTTTTGGGAGCATAAATCATGGCAGGAACAATAGTCGCAGATACTCTACAAGACGGTGCTGGCAATAGCACAGCAACTACTAATGCTATTAAAGGTAGCGCAAAGGCTTGGGCCAACTTTGGCTGGAACGGAACTACAACAGTAATTAATGGAAGCTATAACGTAAGCTCAGTTACTAGAACCGCATCTGGTAACTACACAATGAATTACACTAATGCTTTTTCAAATTCTAACTATGCAGCAGCATTTGCAGGGCAAAGATATTATGCTCCAGCAGCAAATATGTGCATTATGTCAATGCCATCAAGTACTACAACATTAGCAACATTACCCAGTTCTATTAGTGTTATTTGTCAAGACCAAGCTGGCAATCAAAATGATTCAATAGTGGTTTGTATCACTTGTTTTAGCAACTAATATTTAAAGGAAAAATAATGGCACAAGTAATGCCTTCTTATGAAAAACTACATAGCCTGTTTGAATACAGGGATGGTATGCTATTTCACAAAGCTGGCAAAGCTGACTCTATGGAGCGGTCAATGAATCATTTGGCTGGCAAAAGAGCAGGTACATTACATCCATTAGGTTATCGCAAAGTGTCTATTGACCAGCACCCACACATGGAACATCGTATTATTTGGAAAATGTTTAATAAAGATTTTGAAGATGGAACTTTAGACCACATCAACAATAATCGTGCTGATAATAGAATTGAGAACCTTCGGCTTGTTAGTCGTGCAGAAAACAATCAAAATGCTGTAATCCGCAAAGACAATACAAGCGGTGTTAAAGGTGTTAATTGGAACAAAAGAGATAAAAGATGGACTGCTTCTATTATGATTAATGGCAAGCGAAAAGCATTAGGTAATTTTAAAGATTTGGCTTTGGCTACTGAATTTGTCCAGTTAGCTAGGGATATGGTTCATGGCAATTTTGCCAATCATGGAATTTAAGGAGAAAATAAAATGGCTCAGGTCATAATTCATGCGAATAGTAATGGCGGTGTTTCGGTAACTGTACCGACTGGTGAACTTCCAATTAATGAAGTGCTTGTTAAGGATTGTCCTGCTGGGGCTATTATCGTGGATGATTCCACATTACCGCAGGGTGCTGATTCGTCTTTTTTCGATGCTTGGGAATTGTCAGACTCTACAGTATCAGTAAACTTTGCAAAAGCACAAGCTATTAAGCTGGCCCAATACAATGCTGCTGCTGTTGCTGAAGCTCAAAAGCGACAGTTAAATACTTTAGCTGGTATTGCTAATGCTGTAGCTGACGCTGACTTTACTGCTGAATTGACTGCTGGTCGTGCTGCTATCGCTGCTGCTACAACTACCGCTGATTTAGTTGCAGTCGCTAATCCTGTTTAAGGAAATATTATGAGTTTAGTTCTCGATGGGTCAAATGGCATAACAATGCCTGTTGGTTCGCAGTCAAATGCAAGCGTTGTTGCTTGGGCTAACTTTAACGGAACAGCTACAAGCGGTTCAGCAACCATTAGAGCCTCTTACAATGTAAGTTCAATTACAGCAAATAGCGCTGGAAATTTTACTGTAAACTTTGCAACCGCATTACAAGACGCAAACTATGCTTTTGTTGGCACAATGAGTCCAACTACAAGTATTACAAACATACCTAGAACATCTGTAAGTTTATCTTATGCAACAGCGCCAACTACTACACAATTAGTATTTTTTACTGGTGATAGTGCAAACGGAAACTTTGCAAGCCCACAATATGTTTCTTTTGCCGTCTTTAGATAAGGCTATTATGTTTATTGTTACTTGGTTATTTGACAAGTTTGGCTTAACTGCTGATGAAGTAAAAGCCTTAATAGGATAAATAATGACAGCCGCATACACTCAATCCCGTGATAAAGTTATTCAAGGTGCCTTGCGTGTATTAGGCGTTATTGGTGCTGGAGATACTCCAACCCCTGAAGATTACGACAATTGTTCACAAGCCCTTAATCTGTATATCAAACAATTGCAGACTAAGGGTATGCCATTATGGAAGGTAGAAGACCTACAAGTTCCTATGGTAATTGGACAGAATACTTATAACCTTGGCCCAACAGGTGATGTAATCTGTACTCGCCCATTGCGAGTTGTTATGGCGTTTATTCGTAACCCTAGCAATCAAGATACCACCTTACAAGTCATTTCTCGTCAAGAGTATATGCAGCAAGGTTATAAGCCTTCTCAAGGTATTCCTAATCAAGTCTACTATGACCCACAATTAAATAATGGTGTGTTGTACGTATACGACACTCCTAACGCAACTGGCTATACAATTCACCTGCAAGTGCAAATGCCTGTAGATGATGTATTAACTCCAGGAGCAACACCTGACTTTCCTTCTGAATGGTTCAATTGCCTAAAGTTTGGATTGGCAGACCAACTAGCTCTTGAGTATGGAGTTCCATCACAAGTGCGTTCTGAACTAGCTCAACGTGCAGCTAAACTAGAAGAAATTATGACTGATTGGAGCCAAGAAGAGGCTTCTACTTCATTCCAGCCTTCTAACCGTTTTTATAGTTAAGGACACTAAATGGCAGTTAGCCGTATCCCATTAGGTCACAATATTGGGTCACGTGACGGTACACTGGACAAAGATTCAAAAGTTGGCAATGCCATTATTGAGGTTGAGAAAAAAGAAAGTATCTCAATTGTTAAACGTCCAGGTTTATTAACTTATCAAACACCCCCAACTTCAGGAGCAGGCCTTGGTATCTTTGCCGCTGGTAGTCACTTACTTAGCATTGTTGGAACTACACTTTATGACAATAACGTTGCTAAAGGCACCGTGGATGGTAGTGATGAATATGACTTCATCTACTCGGTAGACGGAACTCAAGTATTTTTAAAAAATGAGAACCACGGATATGTCTATTTTCTATCATCTGGCACTCTTTTAGACCTTCAAGGCACCATTACGACGCAAAGTGGTAGCACTATATCAGGTACTCCAGTAGTAACATTATCTGCATCCAATCCATTAATTCAGGTTGGACAGATTGTGACAGGAACAGGTATTCCTCTTGGCACTTATGTTTTAACTGTATTTGGTACTGCCCTAACTTTAAGTCAAAATGCTACAGCTACTGGAACCGTTACTCTTACCTTTACTACCTCTTATCCTGGTACTACTGTATCGGGTGCAGTGTTTGTGGATGGGTATTATGTTGTTGGGACTCCTCAAGGTTTGCTTTATAACAGCAACGTAGAAGACCCTACAACTTGGCAAGCAATTAACTACGTTGGAGTAGTATCCGACGCAGACCCGCTTGTAGCTATTGGACGCACGATTAACTATATCGTGACATTTGGTTCACATCACATGGAATTTTTCTATGATGCTGGCACAAGCCCAGGTAGCCCTTTTTTACCGTATCAGAACGCTGTAATCCAGTTTGGAGCCGCTGCAGAGGATTCTCTAGTGCAGATGGACAACACCCTTATTTGGATGGGTACAAGCCGTCAAAAAGGCTTCCAAGTCATTTCTTTGTCAGGTCAGACCCCACAGATTATTTCTAACCAGTATATTGAACGCATCCTCAATAACTGCAATCCTGACTATGCGTATGCCTTTAGTATCAAGACATCGGGGCATTCCCTATACGTATTAACCCTTAGAGACTTAGGGTATACCCTAGTATATGACTTTGCTCAAAATGGTTGGACATATTGGTCTACTACTGAAAACAACGTAGAAGGCTATTTCCGTGGTCAGTTCTATACTAAGTTCAATGATATGGACTTATTGCAGCATGATAGCAACGGTACTGTATATGAGTTTAGCCCCAATACCTACGAAGACTACGGCAATCCTATTGCAGTCTTATGCCGCACTCCTTTAGTAGACGGAGGCAATAACCTTCGTAAATTTTGGAGTCAAGCTCAAATTGTTGGTGACAAAGTAGATTCTTTCGCCCTGTTACGCTATACCTCAGATGATTACCAAACATTCTCTGCGTGGCAAAATGTCAATCTAAATACCTCTAAATCCCAAGTTAATAGACTAGGACAAGGACGTAGACGTGCATTTGATGTTTTACACTCCGATAATTGTGCGTTAAGATTGGAATATATTGAGGTAGAAGTCGAACAGGGGGATACATGATTGAGTATAAGGAAGAGACGTACGAGCAAGTAATTGACGAAATTAAGCCATTACTTGAAGACCATTGGGAAGAGATAGCCCTACATAAGGATACTATCAAGCTAAACCCTGATTATGGTCGGTATGAAGCAATGTTTAAATCTGGCAATATGCGGATTGTAACCGCCAGAGATGATGGTAAATTGGTTGGATACTGCATAATGATGCTATATCACCATATCCATTATAAAGACAGTTTTATGGCTATGGATGACATTTTTTTCATAGCTAAAGATTATCGTAAGGGCTTGACAGGTGTAAAATTGTTCATTAAGACCGAAGAGATAATGAAGCAGTATGGAGTAACTAAGTTGTCTATGAATGTAAAAGTACATCAAGACGTTGGAGCTATATTTGAACGTTTAGGATATAAAGAGACTGAGCGTATGTTTACTAAGAAGATTGGATAGATTATGGGTGGAGTAGCCGCTGGAGTAGCAGACGTAGTAGGAATTGGTGCAGCAGATGCCGCAGCAGCAACAGCCGCAGCCGATATAGCAGGTGGTGCATTTACAGCAGCGGATATAGCATCTGGTGCCGTTACTGTTGGTGATGCCTTAGCTCAAGGAGCTACTGTTGGAGAATTAGTTTCCGCTGGAGCACCAATTGGAGATTTGATTGCTTCAGGTGTTTCGGTTGCAGATTTGACTGCCGCAGGTGCTACCGCCGAACAAATTGCTGCAGCTACACCACTTTTGGAAACGGCAGCAGCAGGTGCTGAGTCTATACCATTTCAATTGGCAGACGGAACAATGGGTTCTATTCAAGGTGGTAATATCCTTGACGCTGCTGGTAATGTTGTGGCTCAAGGCGGTGTAGGAACCACATTAGGCGACCTAGCTGGTTATGCTAAAACTGGTGCTCAATTAATTGGCGGCATTGGACAATTAGGTCAAGCTGCTAGATTGCTTGGTGGCACAGGACAAACTAAACCAGGTGTTGCTGACCCATACGCAGCATATCGTCCACAAGCAGCATCCCAATTGCAAAACTTATTGTCAAACCCAAGCACTATTACAACCACCCCAGGTTATCAGTTTAACTTGGCACAAGGTTTACAAGCTCAACAAGCTCAACAAGCTGCACAGGGTCGTTTAGTATCAGGTGGTGGATTGTTACAAGCTCAACAGTTTGGTCAGCAATATGCAACCAGCCAATTGCAACAACAACAGAATTTATTGGCTACATTATCAGGTGCAAATCAAGCTCCTGCAGGTGCGGCACAAGCTCAACAAGGCATTAACTTTGGTCAATCTGGAGCTACTGCATTGGCACTTCAAGGATTGGGTTCTGGAGCATCAAATGTAATTAATCCATTGCAAACATTGTACGCACAATACAACAATCCATCTCCTTCAGCAGGTTCATAATATGGCAAGTCTTTCGGAATTAGCTAATGTAATGTCTACAAGTCCTTCTGCAGCATTTAGGGCTGAAGATACTGCATACCAACAATATCAATTGCAACAACAGGCAATTAAACAAGCACAACAAGACCAAGCAGCAGAAGCATCACAAGCTAAAGGTCTTCCTGCAATGGCAGGTGGTATTGCTCCTGCAGGTGGTAAACCACAAGCTGGTTTAGGTGCAATGACTGGCAATATGCTTGGGCCACAATACAAACTTACAACACCTGATGGTGAATTGACTAGTGCTGGATTGGTTAACCAAACATTGGTTACTGCTCAAACAGAATCACAAGATGCCAAGAAAGCCAAACAACAGGCTAATTACTATAAGGCAATGGGTAAAGATGACCTTGCCGCTGGATACGAACAAGAAGCACGTCGTCTTCAAACTAAAGCTCAAGAGACTTTAGTAAATGCACAAAAACAAAAGACTGCAGCTAAAGATGATTTTGCTTCAGCATTGTATGGTGCTAAGAGCCAAGAAGATTATGACCGTCGATTAAAGGATGCTTTAGACCGTACTGGTATTGAACCTCCTAAAGACTTCCCTACAACTTGGTCTCCTGACATGAGAGAAAAATTACTCTCCAAAATGTCTCCTGAAATGAGAGCCAAGATTGAGAAGCAAGACCGTGATGAAGCTGCTGCAGCACGTGCTGAAAGAGCATTGGCTGACAGAGAAAGAAGACAGACTGCTAAAGACCAAGCTGGAATTAGTGGCCCATCTAAAACTTATGACACACTAGAAGAAAAGGTTTCAGACCCTAATTATGGTGTAGCTAAAGGTAAAGTTCCTGCACGTGAACAAACCGTTGCTCGTCGTATTAATACCGATGCTAAAGAAGTTGTAACTGGTGTTGACCAAGTTATGGCATTAACTAACGGTGGAATGACAAACACTACTGGAACTACATTTGCCAACGTTAAAGACAATGGATTGTTGACTGCTCCAGCTAAATTCTTTACCAATAAGATTTCTGATAAAGATTCTCAAATGTATGACGCAATGATGTACCCACTTGTTAAGGGTATTGCGTTGTATGCTAACCCAGACTATAGACCAACAGAAGCTGACGTTAAGAATGCTATGAATTCTTATAAAGCACAAGCTGGTCAACCACAATCAGTTCAACTTGAAAAATTAGCAGAATTGAAAAAGAACTTCTTGGCAGCATCTGAATCTTATTTGGATTCTTCAATTCTTAATCCACAACAAGCTAATTCTCTTAAACAACAAATTAAAGCAATTGAAAAAGCTATTCCTTGGGATGTTAAAGATGTTGTTGGATTTACAAAACAATCTCAATATAAAGACTTTAAACAGTATTTATCTGCAAAAGGTGAGTTACCTGCTGAATCTGCAAAACCTGCTGAAACAAAAGCAACTCAACCAAAAGAACCACAAACCGTAACCGTTGGAGACAAAACTTACTCAAGACCTGCTGGAATGTCAGACCAAGATTGGGCTGATTATAAAAAAGCTGTTGGAGCTAAGTAATGAGTCCAGAAGAATGGTTAGCGTCTCGTCAAAAGACTGAATCTTCAAAAGAACCATCATCTTCAACAAAGGTGATGAGTCCTGAAGAGTTTATGGCTTCTCGTAAAAAACAAGAGCCTGAAGAACCTTCTGAACCAGCACCAAAATATGCTGATGTTATTGGTTTAACAAAGCCTCAAGTATCAGGTGGTGGTGCAGCATTTGTGGCACCTACTTCTAGACGTGCTCAATTACCAGTAGAACAACAAACCTTTGGCTGGGATAGGTCAAAGATGGGTCAAGTATCTAGCCAAGAGTATGCTGAAAACATTGCTAAAAGTGCTGCAGTAGGTGGTGCTATTGGTACTGGTATTGGTGCATTAACTGGCCCAGGAGCATTGATTACTGGTGCGGGTGGTGCATTAATGGGTGCAGCTTCTGGATTGGCAGAATCTGTTGCTAAAGATTTAGGCTATGGAACTGGTACACAAACACTTGCTTCATTGGCTGCTGGTATGCCAGTGCCAGTTAAGAACACTGTAGATTTCTTGGCTAAGTCTAAATTAGCAAATACTGTATTTAATAAAGCAGAAGATGCAATATTAGGAATGATTCCTAAGTATGGAGTTGCTCGTAAGATTGGTTCTATCTTTAAAGGTGAGCCAACTATTGCTGGTCGTGAAGCTGAAAAAGCACTTGGTACAGAAGCTCAAACTATTGGTGTTGGTGGCGATAAGTACAGAAAAGTTGCCAAACAAGAGATTGAATCAGAGCATGGTGCTGGCACTACTGGCAATGCAATGTATGAAAAGGCTAAAGAAGCCTATGACTCTACTGGTGCTAAATTTCTTGAATCAGACCAATATAAGAAATTGGTTAGCAAACTTCCTGAAGGTACTAAAGCCGCACAAGAAGCTAGACTTAAATCATTCTTTACTAATGAGCAAGGTCAACCTGAAACTGGCGATGTTATTATCAATAAATTAAAAAGCCGTGAATTCAATGCTCTTAGCAAAAAAGAGAAAGATGCGGTTCGTAATACATTTAACGATTATCTTGAATCTCAAACTGGTACAAGAGCAGAAGAGAATGCTCGTAAAGTATTTGAAAAAGAAAAAGTTGCTAAAGCTAAAGATGAATTACCTTTCTACTTTGAAAAAGGTAAAGCAGAAGATATTAACAAGCAAATATATAACTATGCCAAAGATGAAGATGGTGCCAAACTATTTAAACAAGAGTTTGCTAGTTATCTAAAAGATAGGCCAGTTACAGAGGCTAAAAAGTTATGGGGAGAAATCTCTGATAGCGTTCGTGAGGCACTTATTAAAGACCCTGTACAATTCCAAAAGATTAGTGATGTAATTAATAATGCTAAGACACAAAAAGAATTGTCTCGTGCTTCTAACTTAATCATTAAATCAACTTATGGTGCTTATCAAATGCAAAAGGAGAAACAATAATGCCATTGAAATCAGGCTCCTCTAAAAAGACTATTTCAGAGAACATTTCCAAAGAGGTGAAGGCTGGTCGTCCACAAAAGCAAGCAGTCGCTATTGCCCTTTCTAAAGCTAGAGCAGGTAAACCAGCATCTGGCAAAACTAAAAAGAAAATGAAATGAAGATTCTGTTACTTGACCCTGCTGGTGCATTAGTTGACTTTGGTGTTCGTTGCCTTGCAGAAGGACACGAAGTAAAGCAATGGATTCGTCCACACGGTCAAGAACGTTCCAAGATTGGTAAGGGTCTTATTGACCAAGTTCAGAACTGGCAGATTCATGCAAGACAAGCAGATTTAATCGTATTATCGGATAACGCTTTTCAAATGCGGGAACTAGAAAAGTTCCATGAAGAGGGTTACCCAATTATCGGTACCAATATGCTTGGTGCCAAAATGGAGCTTGACCGAGATTATGGTCAGGATATTATGAAAAAGGCGGGATTGTCCGTCATCCCATCATTTGAATTTCATGACTACAACACAGCTATTGAATTTGTTAAAGCTAATCCCAAACGATACGTCTCTAAACCCAGTGGTGATGCAGACAAGGCTTTATCCTATGTATCTAAATCTCCTGCAGACATGGTATTCATGCTACAGAGATGGAAAGAAACTGGTAAACGAAGGGATTTCATCCTACAGGAGTTTGTTCCAGGGATTGAGTTCGGAGTAGGTGCTTGGATTGGGCCTAATGGATTTGGTAATAACATTCTAGAAGGCTTTGAGCATAAGAAGCTCATGTCAGGTAACTATGGTTGTAACACTGGTGAACAGGGAACTGTTATCAAGTATTGCACCGATTCCAACCTGTTTAACGACACCCTAAAACGCTTTGAAGATTACCTATGTTATATCGGACATACTGGCTATGTTGACCTAGCATTCATTATTGACGAAAAAGGCGAGCCACGTCCCCTAGAGTGGACTATGCGTAAAGGATGGCCTTTATTTAACATTCAACAAGCCCTTCATAAGGGGTCTGTTGTAGATTGGATGTGTGACCTATTAGATGGCAAAGATACTCTCAAAGTTAGCTACGACACTGCTACTGGTATCGTTATCCCTATTGGGGATTACCCTAGGTCTAAGACTACGGGGCGTGACCATACAGGATTTCCTATCTATGGTCTTCCTGACGAATTAACCAAGGATTTTGCCTTATGTGAGGTCATGGTTGGAATGGCACCTCAAAACGACGAAAACGGGATTGTAGAGCGTCCAAGCCTAGTGACGGCAGGTGACTATGTCCTAGTGGCAAACGGCGTAGGAAAGACCGTTAAACAAGCCTGTGAACGTGCCTATAAAAACGTCAAGAAAATTGAGATTCCTGACTGTATTAACGTCCGTGATGATATTGGCGAAGCTATGGAATGGCAAATCCCACAATTACAAGAATACGGATATGCCGAAAACTGGAAGTTTGACGATTCTGACGAAGAGTAATGGCAAAGATTTCCCCACCACCTCCAGTTACCCAAGACATATCTTCTCGTCAGTTTAGGGATTGGTTCTATAGCCTTTATGCCGCATTAGCAGCCCCAGGCTCTACCTTGGGAACTATGGCTTATGAAAATGCAGATTCTGTAGCTATTACAGGCGGCGTTATTGGTGGTGTAGGGATTACTGGTTCTACTGTTAACAATACTCCAATTGGGAACACTACTCCATCTACAGGTGCATTTACTAGCTCTTTAACTAGAAATGGATATACGGTTAAGCCAGATTGTTACATTGAGGCTTATGACCGCAGTGCAACAATACCATTAACTGCAACCCCTACACTATTGATTCCTAATAGCACTGTTGCTGGTGCTACAGGCATTACGTATAACAATACAACTGGTGTGTTTACTTTTGCAATGGAAGGTGATTACTCTTTATCCTTGTTTGTAAACGCAATTTCTTCAGCAGCAAATCAACTTGTATACATTTATGCAGAAAATAATACAGGTTCAGGGTGGACAGTTAATGCAAATTCAGGTAAATTTTACTCATTAGTTAATGGTCAAGCTACGCAAATTGCGTATGCAAACTCAGTCCACCGTGTAGCTGGACAGCAAGTTAGATATTGGATTTATTCCAACAGCAATAAAGTTAATTTAACAACTCAAACATTACCATCCGTATCAGGTGTATATGTCCCAGCAATCCGAATTCAATACTCTTAATTATGTCAAACACGCAATTACCATTAACCGATGAACAACTTGAAGAACTTGTAGAACGAGTTACCGAAAAGGTTATTAAAAACTTTTATACCTCTGTAGGCGAATCTGTCGTAAAGCGTATTACTAAACTTGTTGGATTTGGTGCGGTTGCATTATTGATGTGGGCTGCTGGCACAGGACATTTTCCAGTAAAATGACAAGAAAACCAATGCGTCACTCCAAAACCATGTGGTTTTCACTATTGTTAGTGATATTTGGAGCTTTGTCTGACAATTGGTCTGTATTGCAGGGAATGATTGACCCTAAATTCTATTCATTTAGTGTGGTGATTATTGGATTGATTACTGCAGTTCTCAGATTCTTTACTACAAAGCCATTAGAATGATTTATCTACTATACCTAGTATTAGTACCTATAAGTTTAATTCTAACGGTCATTTCTTTACCTTTAGCTATCATTTTCCCTTTATTTGCAGTGCAAAAATTATGGTGGTGTGATAACCATAGCTACCAAGCAGTAGGCCCAGTGCTTCTTACATGGCTAAATTGGTTCAATACTCCTGACAATACCTTAGATGGCGATGCAACATTTCAAGCAGCCAATGGAATAGGATATTTAGCTAAAGTTAAATGGCTATGGCGTAATCCTGCTTATAGCTTTGCTTTACAGTATCTATCAGAGCCATATACCACTAGCGTACAGGGCGATAAAACAATTAAGGACAATGACAATGCGAAAAAAGGCTGGTGCTTGGTTCACGCTAATGGACTATTTCAATTTACTCTTGTTACCCCTATTGGTTTTAGTCGCTGTATTTATGTTAATCTCGGTTGGAATGTGCGTGGCTTGGTCGATGATAACGTCGTCGTTAAACCTAATCCTTGGCAAGCTACATTTGTATTTTCACCACGGATAAGCGGTTTTAGATAAATGTTCCCACTCAATGCTATCACTTACATCAAAATTGGACTTCTTGCTGCTAGTATTTGTCTTGCTGGCTATCTTGGCTATAGCTACGAGCATAATAGATTTGTTGCATATCAGGAGCGTGTTGAAGCGGCAGGAAAAGCTCAGGAAGCAAAGAATGAACAGATATTCAAAGAACAACAAGTAACAACGGAGAGAATAACTAATGATTACAAAAATAGTCTTGCTCGCATTCATACTTACTATAGCGGGCTGCACGTCAACCCCAGTAGCAGTGCAATGTCCGTCACCAGCACAACCCAGCCCTTCGTTGATGGAACGCCCTCCGACCCACAATTTGTTGAAAAATGTGCAATGACGACTCAGCAGCTTGAGTCACTCCAAGAATGGATACGAGAGCAGGTAGGAATTAAATGAAGAAAGAAGAGTTAAGTGCCTATGTCACGCTTATCGCTACTGTTACGCTTACTCTTATTCTTCTTTCTATGGTTGGCGTTTTACTTGTGGGTCTTTTCACTCCAGCAGTAGACAACACCAAAATATTTGAAGCTATCACACCAGCTTTTCAGACAATTGTTGGTGGTTTTATTGGTCTGATTACTGGTATTAAAATAGGTACTGACGAATAGTTAAGCCACCGAGAGGGTACGCCTAACCTAGTTATTTTGTGGCTTTCCGACTAGGGCATCATGGGAATTGGCAGACCCAAGGATAACCCCTCACCTTACTTCTTAGCAGTCTTTTTTGACTCTTTGAATGCTTTTTCAGTAGGAGCACCTTTAGTTCCAGGTTTTCTCATCTTTTCTCCTGAACCCGCTGCGATACGTGCTCTTTTTTTATGAATATTGGCATATAAGCCAGGTTTAGTTGCCATATTATCCTGCCATTTCTAAAGATTTAATTCTTACATCTGAAACTCGTTTTGTCCAGCCTTTACCAAACACAGGGAAAGTCTTGAGTGATTCTAGGAATCCTTGACGCTTATCTGAAAACTCATTAATCAAAGTAACTGGATTGATTTGAGTTATAGCAGCAACAGTATTATTACCAATTGCACCATCAGCAGGAACGCCCACAATTTCTTGGATAAATTTCGCTGCACGCCCAACACCACTATTGATAGCACAGTCAAAAATGCAATAGTCAAGTCCCGAAGGAAGAGCATCTCCGTGTATGGCATCCCAATACCTTTTCTTGTATAAAGGTTTTACGTCCTCTTTGGTTAGTTCTTTAATGTCTTGTTTAGTAACTTCATGACCTACATACTCTTGCCATACTGCTTTAGTACAACCCCAGTTAGTAGCACCTCCTGGGTCAGAACTGTTATCAACGTAACCTCCCTCGTTAACGATAACTAAATCAAAGCACTTATCCCAATTACGGTTCATTTCTTTTTCCTTTTAGACTTTGGCAATGGAAAAGGGGGTTCAATAACGACTTCATTTTCGTCAGGTCTAACTTTGTATTCATCAATTGCTTTGGTAAGCATAGCAACAAGCCCCCACTGTACGAGTGTTTCAAGCCCTTCTTTATCGAAATCAACTTGAGCGTTGGCTGACCCATCTTTGTTTTCCTTAATGATTTTAACTTTTATATCCATATTAGACCTCGATTACCTCTCCTCGAAAGAACACCAATCCATCATCCTCGTTAATGACTTGTACAAGTTCTGGCGGCATAAGTTCTCCATCACGGAATGTAAGGACTGCGAATCCACTTCTCCAATTGACGGGCGAGTCTTCCGTGTAGATGTACTTGTCTCCTCCAATTGCCGACATTGTTCCTGTGTCAACGCCATATCTGTCTCCGTTATAGTCAGTCCACGGAGTAACCTTTAATGAATGCAAGTGACCACTAACAAATGAGACACCTGATTTTAATGTGTTGTTGAATACTCCATGTTGACCATTGTGCCACCGATGCTTAATCATTACAGAGTTATTGACCATCAATGACCAAGAGTATGTCCATCCTGGAAGATGGTCAGCTAATGCCATTCCAGCAATACCTTCATACTGGCCTAATACGTTAGACAATTTGCCATCAAAGCGAAGGTCGTGATTGCCAATAGTGCGGTGCATAAATGCTCCCGCAGGACGGACTGCCTCAATGTCTCCTAGACGAGCTTGTACTTCTTCTAGCTCCTCTTTCACAGTTGGGGCTTTATCCCATCCAATCCTATTGTGTTGACTAATCGTGGCATTATCCATAATGTCGCCGTTAAGGACTATTCCTTGTGGCTTGAGCTTCTTAATTAAGTGGACAAATGCTCTATGGGCGGTGCTAACATATCCAGGCCAATAGTGGCAATCAGAACCCACAACAATCAAACCATTTTCGATAGTCAGATTGGTGCGGACTTTGTTTTCAGGTATTACTAATCTAGGAGTTCCACCTAATACTGCTTCTAATCGAATGTTGTATTTCTTTTCTATTCGCTTTCGTCGACCCATTGTCGAACGAACATCCATATCTAATATCTTTGCTACTTTTGTCCCTGATTTATGCGTTTGCCACAATTCAATAAATTCATCATCACTGCAACGAGGTTGTACCATTTTATTCGCCTAGTTTATATACTTTAATCGGTTCATGACTTTTTAAATCTACATCACACGCCCACTTCACTGCTTCTTCTGCAGTTAAACCCATACGCATACAAACCTCTGCAGCCATTGAGCCACTGCCAATTGCCATAAATTTTCTGACTCGTTCCCACTCTAAGTCATCACCACAAGAAAAAAGACCATCAGAGGTCAATTTTAAAAAGGAACTATCAGATTTTAACTTCGGTTTATTCTTCGTCTTTTTGTTAAGGTAGTCCGCAACCTTTTCACCATCTACCCAATTACCTGCAACTCCTAAATAACCACCTTCAATTGGGATAATTTTATCTTCAAAATATTTAATACCAGCATCATCGTCTGAAAATTGACTATCTGCAACTAATTTTTTGTTAATCCAATCGCCAACAATGGTAGTCATATTGTTCCCTTAATTAGGTGACACGACAAGCGGGACGGAGGGGAGCCGTCAAGGGGAAGTGGGGGATGATTGCTTGCCGTGTCATTTGTTAGTGTACTTTAAAAGGTTACGTTAGACCATACTGGACACCATTTATTGACGCTACAGTAATCCTCACACCTACGATACGTAGCTGGACGGTGCTCCCAATGCTGGTCAGGAGCAAGTGTAACACCCTCTTGTGACGGATATAACTTAATGGCTCGTTTGCCGCCCTTTTTCATCAAAGCCCATTGTTCTGGTGTAGCCCATCTTTCTTCATCATTACACATGGGAGGCTCTGCTAATTGATGCAGTGCAACACGTTCTTTGACATAATTCTCTGCATCTTCCAATGACCACATCTTAATTGGCAATGTCAGTATAGGACGAGCAGGGTATTCCCCAGCACTTCTCTTTTGTTCCATAGGTCGCCAATCACGGAAAATGGCTGTAATGCTTAATTTAGTAACTTCTGTGTTGTTTTTATGCAATAGCCAACGCAATACATTTAACTGGCGTTCCCACTCAATTTTACCGCTGGCAGAGTATACGGAGGTTACTTTGTAATCAGATAGGCTAGAACCCTCTAAAACGTCGAATGCACCGCCTAATTTCCATCCTAGTACCTCGGCATAGACTCGCTCCTCAACTCGTGCTGTACGCCCTTTATAGGCCATTTCTAGCAGATGATGAACAGAGGTTCCAAACAACGCCCAAACACGGTCTGAAGCATCTTCCTCTATGTCATTGTCGTGCTTAATCCGTAACTGACGAATCAGAGGTGGTTGGATTAATTGAGTAACCGTAATATCGCTACTACCTGGGGTATACCCTTGGTTTTGTACTGCATTGACTATTGGCTCTGGAAGGCCGAATCGGTTAGTAAGTTTCATTTAAATACCCCAATTCTTCCAATATATTGCCAAGCCGTCCCCATTTCTGCTTGCTCAGGACTTTTCTCATCAATCCAGCAAGTACCCATTGAAGCATTTTTGTAGATATGCATATCTCTCATCTTTTGCTCTTCAGGCTTAATGCGGTATTCTTCATTCCAAGACCATGTAGGACTTGGGCATGAAAGCCATTCTTCACTTACGATAATTGGCTCTTGATTCATTTGATATTTGCAATAAATCTGTTTCTTTTCTATTTCAGCACCATCAGCCCATGCTTTAATAAGTTCTGCGTGTTTGTGTTTCATCCCTATTCCCCTATGTTAGTGGCTACCTATGCAGACGGGGGTAGCCTCTCCGTGTTCTTTATTACTACTGCACTGTCCGAACAACTAGGTGGACTACTCACAACCCCCAAAATGTATGTGAAGCATTAAAAATGGTTGCTTTCGTCCTATGTTTAAAACGGCACTTCTTCTGAATCAATCTCAGGTTCAATTTCTTTTCCAGCCTTCTCAGGAGGAATTCCATTTTCTTCAAGTTCTTTGCTCATCAAAATTTTCTTCTGAACATAGCTAGACAATGAATTGAAAATGTCTTGGTCAAACTCACCAATGTCAAACTTCACCGCAGGATTAACCAACTCAGGGCAAGCCATACCTTTTGGTAAAGCCATAATTGAGCCTACATTGGCATAAGTCTTAGAGCCATCTTTAGAAGGTTTGTGTACCACACCTAACAAGCATGGAGCACCCAATACATTCTCAAGGCTAAAGTTACGCAACTCTTCCGCAGTAAACGGACGACCACGCCATGCTTCTAAATCCTTACGAAGGTTTGCCTTGTCTCCGATTGAAGCTGTGTATTCACGAGAGATTGAGAATGGACGACCATCGCTCATCATCTCATTGAGTTCCCAAGTGATACGAACTTTAGGTGCTACTTTAGCTTCACCTTTCCATTCAAAGGTCTGGTGACCTAAATCAATAATTTGGTAGCATCGTGCAGCAAATGAACCTGCTGGACATTGTTCGAAATCACCACCACTACCTGAACCTGCATTAACTGTCAGAGACATCGCCTAACTCCTTTTCTAATTTAACTATTAAACTTTGTATTTTTTCTATATCTTCTGTTACCGCCATCAACTGCCATTCAAGACGTTCCTTCTGATACTTGTAGTCTTGTAAGCGAATCTCAAGCTGTTCTTGTTCACGCTGTACTGTTTCGTAAAACTGTTGTTGTGACATTTCCCACCTCCCTTTTACAAATATTACTTGTTTTTAATAACCCAGTCAATGTATTTCTTTAACATCATTACACTCATTTCTAAATTCTCTGCAGTCTTTTGTGCTGCATCTACATTCCTTGCATTTAGATAGCCAAATGTTTGGTCGTTTAGTCTATCAATGTTTATTTTTAGCTCTGAGTAATCAATCATTGTTTTCTGCGTCCTTGTACCAATCTTGTATATATTTTATTAAATCTGCAACAGATTTTCCCACCACTTTTAGGTTTCCGTTTGGCAGAACTTGTTGGATTAAAGAGATATGAGGCTGATTGTCCACATACCCAGTAATCAATAATACACGATGAATCCAGGCCAGTTCCTTGAGTAGAATCTTTTGGCCTGTCTTGATTTCTTCGTCTTCTCGTTTCCATTCGCCAAACAAAAACATCCCTTTACGCTCTAGCACCATATCAATGTTAGATGGCATAAAGTTAGGGTTACTACTAATAATCCCACGCAAGAACCCAAAATCTACATGGGTAGCGTGTGCGTTTCTCATTGCTGGAATCATTGTTTAGATAACTCCAAACGCTCTAACATAGCCTCTATTGCAGCATTCCAACCTGCTTCAAACCCTTCATAACTTGTAGGGTGGTTCTGACCTTTTATGGCAGGTTTCCACTCCTCACACCAATATTCATACGCTTCTTGTATCTTGTTCATTTAATTCCCCTTTTACTTTTTCAATAGTTTTGTCATGTTCTGACCCAACTGTTTCCCCATCCCAATTTACTGTAACGGACACTGGGTCTTTATCTTTCCAATGTTCGAAACTTAAAAACGCTCCACCTTCAGGCCCAATCTTCAACCAATGAGGAATGCCATCAGGAGAGTCTACAGTCTTCCCTAGAAGCATATGATAACCCTCAGGAGATGGCTTTTGCCACTGTTGCACATCAGGATTATCCCTACCTTCTAAACTAAACTGAATATTTCCTGCCAAGTACACAAATGCAGAATCAACGCCTGGATGAGTATGTGGAGGTGAAGTGCTATATGGCTCAGTCAAATACAACTCAACTTGAAAGCGACCTTCTCTAAACATACATAAGGACATAGCATTGTCTGTATGGAATACTGGGTTCTTAAATGGTGGACGAAGTGGCATACCACTAGCCATATACCAATCTCTAAATTCTTGTACGTTATTCCACATTTGCAACCTCAATTTGTTTATCGTGTTTATGACCAAGTGTTACACCATCGTATTCAACCGCTACTGAGCGTGGCTTCTTATGAGACCAACGCTGAAACAGTAAGAACGAACCACCCTCTTCATTGACCTTTAATGCGTGAGGAGTCCCATTGATTGACTCTAGGGATTTTCCTAATAGCATATGGGTTCCATTTGCACCTTCTTTTTGATAGGCAGATAAGTCAGGGAATGGAGCACCATCAGTAGCAAAGGAAAGATTACCTGATAAGTAAACCGACAATGATTCAATACCTGGATGAGCATGAACTTGAGTCTGTGTATTTGGTTTGCAAATATATAACTCAATTTGATACTGCCCTTTACGGTAAACAGTCAAAGCATAGGCCATATCAGTAATATGGATAGGATGCTCAAATGGAGGTCTAATCGGACATCCTGCAGCAATCCACCAATCCTTAAATGCTTCTACTTCATTCCATTCCTTCATCTGCAATCCCTTGTAAAAAGTTTTTATATCTGTCTAATAACCAATTGATTTCTTTAATATCCCCACTACTACTAGCAAAGTATTCATTACCATCTTTGTCATAGCCCATAATGCAAACCATCTGTAACAGCTTGGCACCATCAAGAACACCATCAACTGGTACATCACCTAAAGTTCCATCTGGGAACTCAATTACGTCACCCATATCACCCCCTGATATATGTCAATATGTTTACTACCGTATCAACTACGGATGTAACGCATAAGATTACAATAAGCATTCCCTCGACATTATTGAATTTCATGTATTCCTCCAATAAACATCTTTAGGGTTATTCAACATACTTTTAATAAGGTCATCTATATTAAAGAAGTATTGAATAACTTTCATGCCATCATGCTGCATGATTGTGAAGCTCATTTCTTTTTCTTCCGCAGGTCTTCAGAGTGAAGTTTCTTTACAGTCTTAGGAATTTGCTTGGCTTTCTTAGCTACTGTTGCAGCCTTTTCACGACCTGCAAATGTTCCGTCTGACAGAACAAATCCACGTTGACCTTCAGTCTTTAAATCATCATGTGACTGTTGTTTAGACTTAGCCTTGACTACTTTACCGTCTGATTTCTTTACTGCAGGTACTTTAACTGTTTTCACTGGTGCTCTCCTTGGCTTGTTGGTTGCTCTCTTGGACAATTCCGTGGGCGAGTTCGATGGCCCTAGCAATTTTGCGTATAGAGAACGGATAGTTGAGATTAAATCCGATAACGTCAATTTCTTCATCTGATAATGCCTTTCTAGGTGGTTCCCAATCAGGAGGGGTGTAATCGCTTAATGTAAATGTAGTCATATTAAAAACAGTTAATGAACTGTCCCTCACGAATGCAGGTAACAAGTTTACCATCTGGAGTCAATATTTGGGTGGTCTGGGCTGGTGCATAGTGGCACATAGTCAAACCAATTGTGAATGCTATTGCGTAAAGTTTTCTCATTTCCATGCTCCTAATAAAGGTTTAAAGTTCCACTGAAGTGGAGGGTTGTAATCCATTTCAATACTATAAAAACTGCCTTCTTGCTTAATGTATTTAGCTTTTACCATGTTATTCAAAATCTTCCGAAGATTACTTGCTCCCATGTGTAGCTCTGAAGCCAACTCTGGCAAAGTCATTTCCTCATCAAGCAACTTCTCAAGGATTGCTTTTTGGTTCTCTGTCATTTACGTGCCTCCATCATTGCATCAGCCATTTGATAAGCAACTCCAGCAGTTTCATCCATAAACCATTCCTCATCTTTTACTGTTGATAAAAGTCCTTGCATAGCTTTAGCCGCAAAGTAATCTCGCAAATCCATGCCCCATTCGCAATTTTCATCGCCATACATTGTTTTTGCTGATTGTGGAAATGCTTTCATAGTCCTTGCTCCACTTCTCGTTGTGCATAATACTCAGCACGTTTTTCCATGTAGTCAAAAGAAATAGCCCATATCTTTCTACCAAAGTTATCCCACTCATTCCTAGTAAGAAAATCATTTAATGTCTCACGGTCATCTTGAGATGCTTCTGATAGAGCCTCAACAATGTTGTCGATGTTACCAGGGTCACACTCCTCACCCTTACTCATCAACTCATCTATACGCTCCTCGATGTAGATTTCTTCATCTTCACCATCGTATGCACCGCTTTGTAACCAGTTGTCATATCCCATTTTTACTTCCCCTTTCGTGTTAGCGAGATTCCAATATAGCACAAATATTTCTTTTGACAAATTATTTTTTTAGTGTATCATTTTTACCAATGACTAAATACATTGTCCACGACGAATTCGGCCCACTTAGGGTATTCGATAACAAAGAAGAAGCTAACCAGTTTTTACAGCCTGGTTGGTGGGTTGAGGTCGTCAAGATACCAAAAAAAGTCTATAAATTTGAAGACGCACCGTTCTAGGAGATTTTATGAGTCAAGATAGGTTCTATGAGCCACTGTTATATGTTGTAAAAAAGCACGGTTCCCTCAATGCCTCGGCAAAAGCCTTAGGAATTAGCCAACAACGCATATTCCATTGGAACAAGATGAAAGTCATTCCAGATGAGTGGAAAATCACGTTGCATAAGAAATATGGGGTTCCATATAAAAAGTTCTTTGAACAGCTTGAATAAATTTTAAATAGGGGGTAAGATTTAATTGTTGCAGAGTCTCCCCCTGTACCAGATGCCCTTAGTGGGTGTTTTGAGGCCTTACCAAAGTGTTTCATGCAAGCACATTTTGTTAAGGGGGAGAACTCAGAACATCCTCTAAGGGTTTTCTGTTTCTGTAGCGGTCTTAATTGGACGGCTAAAACCACCAGCGATTAAGATACAAGTGCTACTGGGGGATAAGTTGATGTAAGAGCACACAAGGAGATGGCGAAGTCAGAGTCTCCTTCAACGAAAGTCTGACGGGTGCTGTCTGGCTCCATAAGTCAACAGTTGAAGGCAAACCTAGGAGGCTAGGTGCGTCTTTCC
>TBL_comb47_HYPODRAFT_10001786_pt1 | contig 27451 bp, 19 predicted proteins | sample TroBogypolimnion_40_FD_10682 | JGI IMG/M metagenome (IMG submission 10682) | reverse complement strand
ACGGCTGCAGATCAAGACGCTGCAGGATGTTCTGCCGGAACCCTTCTGCTTGGTCGGCAAAACTCTGCGTGCTGCTCGTTGAGGACATCATCTGGGGCAAAGGAATGGTCATAAAATCTCTGTAGGCGGATGCTGAGCCGGGTTGCTGGCTGAACAGCAACGTACAGGGCCTGTATTAGAGTACTGCTATGAATGCGTCAAAATTTCATCAGACACCCAAAATAGCGTCCCTACCGCGGTGCAAGCCCCGCTTGATTGGCAGCCAAGCAAGACTTCGGCTGGAACTCATTCTTTCCTATTGCAACGGTAATCACATCCTAACACCCATGCGGTACCTCTTGCTCTGTACCATGGACATCGGGAGAGGCCTCTTCAGGTTGGGGCGGGCAACAACCGTTGCCGGTACTCAATTTGCGTAAATCCATGACGACAACTTGTGCAAACAGCGGTATCTGTTCTTTTGGCTGGATTAAAATGCCGAATCGGAGGAAATGATGCAAACAAAGAGGGTGGTGAGTATCACAGCGTTTGTTGTGATACTGGTAATGGCATCATCGGCGATGGCCGTGATGCCCAAATATGTCTTCTTTTTTTTGGGAGACGGCATGGCGAGCGCGCAAATCCAGGCAACCGAGGCCTATCTGACCACCAAGCACGGCGGCTCGGCCACTCTGGCCACGGATCTGCAAAAGGCGGAAAACCGTCTGCAGATGAGCAAGTTCCCGGTTCTGGGCATGCAGACCACCTATGACGCTCATTCCCTGATGACCGATTCCGCCTCCGCCGCTACCGCCTTTGCCTGCGGTATCAAGACCATGAGCGGGGTCGTCGGCATGGATGCGACCAAAACCATCAGCTACAAAAGTATCGCCCGGCTGGCCTCTGAAAACGGCCGGCTGGTCGGCATTGTTTCCAGCGTTTCTCTGGATCATGCCACCCCGGCCTCGTACTATGCCAGTGTCCCCAATCGCGGCCTGATGAATACCATCGCCACCCAGATGGCGGAAGCGGGCTTTGCCTTCTATGGGGGTGGCGGGCTGGTTGCCCCCACCCAGGGAACCAATGCAAGCGACACCAGCACCAACATCTGGAATCTCCTCGCCGCAAAAGGCTATACCGTGCTCAACGACCGGGAGGCCATCCTGGCGTTGAAAAAGAATCCGCAGAACAAGGTGGTCTGCATCAATCCCTGGCTGCAGGACAACGCCGCCATGCCCTATGCCATCGACCGGCCGGCAACCAATCTCTCGCTGGCCGAAATGACGGAAGTGGCCATCGCCACCCTGGCTCACCAGAAGCACACGGATCCGGCAACTGATCAAGGATTCTTCCTGATGGTTGAAGGCGGCAAGATCGACTGGGCCTGTCATGCCAACGACGCCATGGCGGCCATCGGCGACACCTTGGATTTTAACGACGCGGTTGGTGTGGCTCTCGATTTTTACCAAAAATATCCGTCGCAAACCCTGATTGTGGTGACCGGCGACCATGAAACCGGCGGCATGTCGATCGGCCATGCCACCACCGGCTATGCGGCGCACTATGATCGCCTCCTTGGCCAGACCAACAGCGCTACCTACTTTGGCCAGAATCAGTGGAAGGCACATAAGGCGGCCTACAGTACTGGCTATACGTATAGCGTACCGAACAATCTGGAAGGCAATCCGGAGATGATCGGCCTGTTGCAGAGCGTGTTCGGACTGCACTGGACCGAGCTGAACAGCTATCAAAAACAAAAGCTCGAAGATGCTTACGATAAATCGATGTGCGGTCAGAACAACAACAGCAGCGATGCCAACAATCTGCTGTATGGCAGCTATGAACCTATCATTGTCACCATCACCCATATCCTCAACGAGCGTGCCAGCATCGGTTGGTCCTCCTACTCCCATACCGGCGTCCCTGTGCCGGTCTTTGCCATCGGCTCGGAATCACAACGATTCAGCGGTTTTTTCGACAACACCGATATCGCCAAACAGATGGCCAAAGCACTCGATATCCACCAACAGCTCCCCGTTGTCAAACCTGCACCGTAACCATTCCCCCTGCCCTCTCCCCGTGGCATCGCCCCCTCTGGCGGTGCTGCGGGGGCTTATTCCAGGACACTCATGACCTCACTGCAGCGCGAACTTCTTTTTTCTTTGCTTGTCACCCTCCTCTGCATCGCCCTTTTTGTCGTCGATATTGCCCACATTCCGCCAGCCCCTGACGGTCTGCGGTGCCGCGGCCTGATCACGGCGGTGGACAACAGCAAGGTGCAGACTCATCTGATCGTCAAGACCAACGCCCAATATCTGCGAGTACGACTGCTGGGCGGCCAGCATGAGGGCCAGGAGGTCGAGGTGGTCAACATGCTGACCGGCAAGATGGAACTCGACGAATTCTATGAAGCGGGCACGGTGATTCTGGTCGAATACAGCGCTCCGGACGGCAAGCCTATCAACGCGGTTGCCCGCGGCTCGTACCGGCTCGGCTTGCAACTTTTTCTCATCTGCCTTTTCGGCCTGCTGCTCTTTGCTGTTGCCGGCATGACCGGATTGAAGGCGGCGCTTTCCTTTGTCTTTGCCGCGCTGGTCCTGTGGAAACTCTTTTTCCCTCTGCTCCTCCGCGGCTATCCGCCCATTGCCACCGGACTGGTCATCGTCGCCCTGCTCACCGCGGTGGTCTGTTTCTCCGTGGGCGGCCTCACCCGCCGGGGCCTGGCCACCTTTGCCGGGTCCATGCTCGGTATTTTGCTCACCTGCGGTCTGGCCTCGCTGTTCACTCACCTGTTCCATCTGCACGGCGCCGTGCGTCCCTTTGCCGAAATGCTCCTCTATTCGGGCTACTATCACCTCAACCTCACCGATATCTTCATCGCCAGCGTCTTCATCGCCTGTTCCGGGGCGGTCATGGATCTGGCCATGGATATCGCCGCCACCATGGATGAACTGCAACGCCAACAGCCGGGTATCGGTATGGTCGAGCACATGCGTTCCGGCCTGCGGGTTGGCCGCGCCGTTACCGGCACCATGACCACGACCCTGCTGCTTGCCTATTCCGGCAGCCATGTCGCCATGTTCATGGTCTTCCTCGCCAAGGGGCTGGCCCCGGCGAATCTGCTCAACGCCCCTTTTGTGGCCGCCGAGGTCCTCAATATCCTGGTCGGCAGTTTCGGGGTGATTGCTGTTGCCCCCTGCACCGTGGTCATCTCCGCCCTCCTCTATCGCACCAAGGCCTAATATGATGTATCCCGTAGCCACCTCCCTGCTTGCGCCGTCAGCCATGATCAGGACCACCGTTGCCTGGATCCTTTGCGCGACAGTGAGTCTGGCCATCTTTATGGCCCCTGCTCTGTGGAATGGTTTTGCCCTCGTCTTTTTTGATACCGGGGGGTATGCGGCCAGAATTCTGGAAATGACGCTGGCGCCGGGACGTTCGTTTTTCTACGGATTGTTCCTGTGGACCACCTCTTTGTTCTGGTGGTCTTTTTGGGGACCGGTACTGGCGCAATCGGTTGCGGCCCTCTGGCTGGTGCACCTCACGCTACGCTGCCATGACCTGGCCAACGGCCCGGTGGCAACAACCGTATTTTGCGTGGGATTAGGAGTGTCGACCGGCATTTCCTGGTATATCAGCCAACTGATGCCTGACGCACTGGTGCCCTTAACGGTGCTGGCCCTCTGGCTCCTGGGTTTCAGCTGGCATAAATTGGGTTGGAACGAACGTGGGGCGCTGGCGGCTTTGACCCTACTTGGGTTGCTGTCGCATATGTCGTGTCTGGCGTTAGCGCTTGGCTTGGTGGCGGTTACCCTCATGGCGCAAGGTGTGTTGCCGAGGTGCGGCTGGTCTCTGCCGGTGTTCAGTCTGGCCCCGGCAGCACTAGTAGCCGCCAGTCTGGTCGTGATGCCGATGCTGCATCTGGTCTTGGTGGGCAAGGCGGTCTATACGCCGGGAGGGCCTACCTTTATTTTCGGACGACTCGTGCAGGATGGCATTGCCCAGCGCTGGCTGGCCGAACATTGCCCTGCGCCGGGCATCAAGCTGTGCGCCCTGCAGAACCGAATCCCCAAGACCGCCGATGATTTTCTCTGGAACGAGAATTCCCCGTTTCACGACATTGGCGGGTGGAGCGGAACGGCTGATGCTGAATTGGGGTATCTGGTGAAGGAATGCGTCAAATCGTATCCGGGTATGGTTGTCTGGACCTCTCTGCGAGCTACCGTCGAACAGATGACCAGGGTGGCAACCGGTGATGGGTTTGATGAATTTCAGACCGACACACGCGGCATTTTCACCATTGCCCTCCCCCGCACCGCCGACGCCTTCAACGCCGCCCGCCAGCAGCAGAACCAGATCACCCGACCGCTGTTCGCCGCCTTGAACGCCGTATATATTCCGGTTGCCCACTTCTCTCTGCTGGGCCTGCTGGTCGTTGCAGGATGGGGGGTTCGGGCCAGACGTCATGACCTGGCGGGTATAGCGCTTTTTACCTTGCTGGCCCTCTGGGGTAACGCCTTCATCTGCGGCGCTCTGTCCAATCCCCACGACCGCTATCAAAGCCGCCTGGTGTGGTTGGCCCCCTTGGTTGTCGGCATGGCAGTATTGGGTTGGTGGCAAGGTCGGTCGAAAAAAGGATCAGGTCGCGGGAAAACCCGGTCTCAGGCTTTTCATGTATTGAAATAATAGGCGGTTTTCTGATGGACAGGTGTGGCAGGAGTGCTCAGATACCGCATCCGTTTCATTTCGCTGCGACCGCGCGTGACCGTGTCGAGAATCAGACCGCAGGCGAGGCTGAGAAAACCGATTATCATCATGCTCATCGACAGAACGGCCGTCGGCAAACGCGGAACGAGCCCTGTTTCGATGAATTCTTTCAGGATGGGGAACATGAGGGCGACAGAGGAGAGACTGAAGAACAGGGCGATTGACGAAAAAAAAGCCATTGGTTTTTCTTCTTTTATAAAAACAAGGATCATCCACAAAATGCGAAACCCGTCTTTAAATGTGCAGAGTTTGCTGAGAGAGCCGGCGGGACGGTCTTTGTAGATGGTTTCCACCTCGGCGATCGGCATCCGTAAATGCAGGGCATGGATCGTGAGTTCCGTTTCCGTTTCGAAACCGACCGAAAGCGAGGGGAAACTTTTGACATACCGACGCGAGAAGATGCGATAGCCGGAAAGCATATCTTTTATGCGATTGCCAAAGGTCCAGGCAACAATACTGGTCAGAAGCCAGTTACCGAAACGATGCCCCGGACGGTAGACCTCCTTGATATCGGTGACCCGGGCTCCATTAACCATGTCCAGCTGATTGTCGACCAGGAGTTGGATCATTTTGGGGGCTGCGGCCGCGTCATAGGTGGCATCACCATCCACCAGGATATAGACCTCGGCTTCAATATCGGCAAACATCCGGCGCACAACATTGCCCTTGCCCTGTAACGGTTCAGAACGGACGATGGCGCCAGCCTCTAAAGCAACCTCTACGGTACGATCTTTGGAGTTGTTATCATAAACAAAGATCTGGGCGTCAGGAAGAGTTTGCCGAAAATCATTAACCACTGTGGCAATAGTGGCTTCTTCATTAAAACAGGGGATCAATATAGCGGTATCCGGAGTTTTTTTCATGGGATCACGACAGGTTTATTTGTTTGTTGACCATCACAGAGCACAAGGCTGGAACCTGACAGGTTGTCGCGGAAAAGTTGCCAATACCTCGCAAAAAAGCGGTTCCTTGCCTGTGAAAATATATCCCCTGCATTAATAACGCGTTACCAATTGATTATTTTTCGTATCAGCAAGAACGATGCTGCCCAGGTGCGTGCGCCTCTAGACGCGCTCCGGACAGAACTCCGGATACATGTCGGGGGAGGAAAGCGAGGGGTAGCAATCCGCTGTTCAAGCAGGAGCCGCCAGACTTGCGGCATCATCAGCTCTGCATCCCTGGGCATTGATAGATTCCAGCCTGCGAACCGATCCTTGCAGGAGCTCACCCAGCGAAACCGCGACGGCATCGGCGCACTGATGCGCTTCTGCGGAGAGTTGCGCCACACCGGAGGCCGCGTCGCTCACGACGTTTATCCTGGAGAACACCTGCTGGGTATTATCGGTGGTCTGGCGGGTCAGATCGACAATGGTCTCGGTCAGATTTTTCTGCCGGTCCACAGCGTCACCGATAATGGTCGTGACCCGATTCAACTGTTCCGTCCCTTGATCGATAGTGTCAAAGCAGTCGATATAGGTTTGGCAGATCGCATTGATCGCCTCGATTTTGGCTTGGATATCCCGCGTCGCATAAGCGGTATCCTGAGAAAGTTTTTTCACCTCACCGGCAACCACGGCAAAGCCTTTGCCCAGTTCACCAGCCCGTGCCGCCTCGATGGTTGCATTGATGGCCAGGATATTCGTCTGGTCGGAAATATTGTTGACCGTGTTGATGATCATGTCGATCTCGCCCACCGACTGTTTCAGCTGCTCCAATTGCTGCCGTGCCTGGCCGATCTCGTTGACAATATGCACCACCACACCGGCTTGTTCACCAAGCTGCTGATGAATATCGCCGACCACTCCGCGCATTTGCAGCGACGAAGCTGCCACCTCGTCGGTGTAGGAAGCGGTATCCTTGGCCAGGCCGACGACACTGCGAGATTCCCCCTCGGTGATACCGGCAAAATCCTGAAGGGAGAGCGACATCCCGGTCAGCTGTTTGGCCCGATCATCCAATTGGTGAATGGAACTCGTCATGGTGCCCACCAACTCCCCGATGACCTCCTGCTCTTGGGACTTGCGGTCCTCCTCTTGTTTCAGGGTCATAAGGGCCTCCCTGAACCGCCTGATCGCTGAACTCAGTACCCCAATTTGATCACGACGGTTCTGCCAGGGAATATCGGGATATTTGCCCTCGCCGATCTCATCGATAATAGTGGTCAACCGGTGCAGCGGTTTCTCGATAATGATGCGGGTTAAAAAAAACAAGACCAGGATGTTGCCGATAATGGTCACCAGCCCGACATACAGGCTGAAATGGCGCTGCTGTTTGTTGGTGGCCGCCATATGCTGCTCCATGGCGTTAATCTCATCGACATAACTCAGAATCTCTATCCGGGTCTTTTCGGCTTCAATGCTCTTGTCTGCGACAATCCTTTTGAGGGCACTGACTTTCTGGTCCATGTTGGACCCGCCGACCGGCTCGGCATAGGCGGCATCAATCACTTTTTGTACGTGCACCAAGTCTTCCTCGGGGTGCGCGCTGACAAGATGCAGCTGCTCGACCACGGCGGAGAAAGCACCCTGCTCATCCATAAGCCCAGAGGAGAGAAAAAGTTTCCCTTGATCGATATGGGCCACCACCCGTCCACTGGCCAGATCCCTTTTTTCGGTACGGGAAAAGAGCGCGGCATAGGTCTCTCGCCCAGTCAACTGACGCCGAGCCTCAATATGAAAATCCCGCTGCACCTGCTCCATAACCCCTTTTTTGGGATCGACCACCAACAGGTTGGGCAAAGCAATAAATTCCTTCTGCAGCTTGACGATCGTTTCCCGGAGGTTGCCATCAACTCGTTCCCGGATGGCCAGGACCTTGCCAATCATTGCCTCAATATTCAGGGTCGACTGATAATTGATGTAGAGCAGGGCCCCGATGAAGCAATTGGAGGCAAGGGCCACCCCGGCCAACAGTTTGGCCCCTACCGTTACCCAGCTTTTGCCTGACTTTTTTGGTTTTTTCTTTGTTATCATTGCTTTCATAATTGTTATTTTTAACAAGGCATGCTGTTCATGGCTTGAGCGTTGCAGAAACCGACGCGGACGGCTCTAGACAAAAGCCGCAGCATGGACATCCTCGAGCTCATAAATATAGATAGAGCTGCCCGTTATATCCTTGGCATGATGCTTGGCAATTGCCGCCGCTTCCGATAGGTCGATGTGGCATTGCAGCTCAGAAAGATGGACCACCACCGCACCAACGGACAAAGTCATCTTGTCGTATTGCCGTTCCTTGCCATCCCGGTCCATGGCGGTGATAACGCTGCCGATATGACCGTTATAGAGTCCGCCGATGCTCTCATCAAACTGCTGGAGGATACGCTGGACCGTGGCCTGCCACTCTGTGCTCCGAAAGATAGCCACAAAATCATCCCCACCGATATGACCGATGAAATCATCCGGATCGTCGATGTTGGCGACCAGCAATTCGGAGACAAAACGCAAGACCTTATCGCCACGGCCAAAACCGAAAAAATCATTAAAAGGCTTGAAGTGGTCGATATCAAAATAGCAGACCACAAAAGGCACCGACTGCCGGATGAGCTGCTGTAATTGCCGCTGAATGGGCACATTTCCTGGCAGCATGGTCAGTGGATTGGCATGGCGGGCTCGATTAACCTGCAGTTTGGTGATTTCATGCAGCAGATCGATGAGCAGGCCCTTGCCAGCAAGGCAGCAGTCATCAAGGATGATAAATTCTTCGGTGTAGATATCCAGAGAGGTGGTCATGCGGAAACTGGCCTCTTCCAGGGGCAGCTTCTTTTCTACCTGAATAACGTTACGATTTATGTAGCGGAGGATCGGCAGTTTGCCATAGAGCTCCTTGCCGTAGAGACTGGCATAGATGTTCATGAAGTCCTTTCTCAGGACCAATCCCAACACTTCATTATCATGCACGACGACAATAGACACCAGGTCGGGCGTCGAGGTAAAGAGATCGCCAACCTGCAAAACCTTGGTATTGGCCTGCACCGAGACCGCTGGTTTGAGCAGGGACTCCACCGTTTGGGATTCAACTTCCTCAACGTTCCGCTCTTCTTTTCTGAACAGGTGGGCGGGAATGGTCAAGGGGGGCACTTCCACCGGACGGCAGAAGTAGTAGCCCTGCACCATCTCCACCCCGATTTTACGTAAGGTGGCGTACTCCTGGACGGTTTCCACCCCTTCGGTGATCACCCTGCACCCCAGCGCAGTGGCGGTTTTGAGAATGGCGCTGACAAACTGTTGCTTGGTGCGATCCTGATCGACCCCTTGGATGAAATGGCGGTCGATCTTGACGATATCCGGGCGGATTTCTGACCACAGCTTGAGACCGGCATAGCCGGCGCCAAGGTCATCCAGGGCGACCCGGAAGCCCATCTGCCGGTAATGGACCATTGCCTGCTGCATCAGTTGCACATCTTCAACCGGATGGGTTTCGGTCAACTCGATGATGACCTGACTCGGGTTGAGGCCGGCCTGTTTGATAAATCCCAGGGTTTGGCCTTCACGGAAGTGCTCGTGGATCAAAGAGTACGGATCGACATTGATGAACAGTCTGCCGGGCAATCCCAACTGGGCAAAACGCTTGATCACCGTCTCGCGACAGAGAAGATCGAGTTCAGCCAACCGACCGGCCCGCGTGGCCACTTCAAAAAGTTGGGTTGGCGAATGCAGCACAGTGTTCACCGGACCCCGGGTCAACCCTTCATAGCCATAGATCTGCCGGGTCTGGAGGTGTACGATCGGTTGAAAATGCGCTTTGACATCCTTGTGCCGCAGTATTGTATCCAGTTGCTGTTCTAATATTTCGTCCATATCGCTGCCCTCGAGTTCCCCTCTTATATTCCAAGCAAAATGCTGTATTGGTAAGCTCTCCAGCGCAAGCTGCAGGCCACGAGATACTTTTATACTGGCCGCTTGTTACGATTCGGTCAGGATACTATTTTGTTTTGCTTGATTTTTTTCTCTTGAAGCTTGTGGCGGGAAATGGGGAGCAAGAAGGGATTGCGGGGGATGCGACGGACTTCAGGAGGGATGCAAGACGCTGATATCCCTCTCAAGGGAGGGCGGAGATGAAATGCTGCGGAGGAACCGGGATCAACCGAAACGGCCGGTGATATAATCTTCGGTCAGCTGATGGCGGGGGTTAGTGAAAATACGGTCCGTGGGTCCAACCTCAACCAGATCGCCCAGATGGAAATAGGCGGTTCGCTGGGAGACTCTTGCGGCCTGCTGCATGTTATGGGTAACGATCACGATGGTATAGTTTTCTTTCAGCTCAGTGATCAGATCCTCTATCGTGGCCGTGGCAATAGGATCGAGCGCGGAACAGGGTTCATCCATAAGGATAACCTCCGGTCGCACGGCAATGGCCCTGGCAATACAGAGCCGCTGCTGCTGGCCGCCGGAAAGCCCGGTGCCCGGCTGATCGAGGCGATCACTCACCTCATTCCACAAACCAGCCTTCTTGATCGAATATTCGACAATATCGTAAAGTTCCGACTTGCTGCTCACCAGCCCGTGGATCTTCGGGCCGTAGGCGACATTATCGAAGATGGATTTGGGAAAGGGATTGGGTTTTTGAAAAACCATCCCCACCTGAGCCCGCAGGGGCACAACATCCACCTTTTTGTCGTAGATATTGATATCATCGAGCAGGATCTCGCCGGTTACCCGACAGCTGGCGACCGTATCGTTCATCCGGTTGAGACAGCGCAGAAAGGTGGATTTGCCACAGCCGGACGGGCCGATCATGGCCAGCACCTCGTTCTTGCCGACATCGATGGACACGTTTTTGATCGCGTGCTTGTCGTCGTAATAGACATCGACCTCCCGGCAGCTCATCCGCGGCTCTTCGACAAACGGGATACCGACGGTCTGGCGCTGATCGCGGTCGACCTTACTCGTCTTCACCGCTACCGTTGCTTCCGAAGTATCATCTGTTCCCAAGAGTGCGTTACGCATGTCAAAAGCCGTGTCCGTTGCTGTTGCCATAATTCAACTCCACCCGCCGGAGAACGTTATTGAAGACGCTCCAGCAAGTATTTGATCCATAACTTTTATTGTACCCTGTTTTTTACAACCTTGCCAAAGAGCAGCAAGGTACAGGCAGGGACAAGCGGCAAAGGGCGGAGCAGAACGCCCCGCCCATCTGTGCAAACTGCCGTGACTCGTACCTAGAGCACAGGTGTTTTTTATTTAATCACCACGGGCTTCAGGGCCTTGGCCGTCTCCGCATTGGCTTTCCGTTCATCCGCAGGTGCTGGAATCAGCCCCTTTTCTGCCAGGTAGCCTTCTTTCCCCCAAGCACGGTCACTGGTGAACTCGGCTATGTATTCATTCATACCGGGGATAACGCCGACATGCGCTTTCTTAATATAGAAGAAGAGCGGACGGGAAATCACATACTTGCCGGAAGCGATATTATCAAAGGTCGGGACCGAACCGTCGATAATGGAGCCCTGGACCTTGTCACCATTCTGATCAAGATAGCTGAAACCGAAGATACCCATACTTGCCGGGCTGGTTTCGAGCTTCTGTACGATCAGATTATAATTATCGCCGGCCTCGACATAGCCGCCGTCCTCACGAAGGGTCTGGCAGACAGCCTTGAATTGTTTCTCATCGCTTTTCTGCATAGCCTTGATAAAGGGGAAAGCCTCGCAACCGTTGTCCATAACCAGCTCGGTAAAGGCATCCCGGGTTCCGGAGATGGGAGCCGGGCCAAAGACCTCAATCTTGTTGGCCGGCAGGGCAGGATTCACATCCTTCCAGGTCTTATAGGGATTGGCAACCAATTTGTCGCCGCCCTCCGGGCTGGGGACCTGCTTGGCCAGGGCGAGATAGATATCTTTCCGGCTCAATTTCATGGGCGCGACCTTTTTGCTGTTGGCAAAGACAATACCGTCGTAGCCGACCTTGACCTCAACCACCTCGGTGACGCCGTTCTTCTGGCAGCTCTCCATCTCCGATTTCTTCATCTGGCGGGAGGCGTTGGTGATATCCGGGGTATCAACCCCTGCGCCGGCACAGAACAGCTTCATGCCGCCACCGGTACCGGTGGCTTCGATCTTCGGGGTTTTGAATTTGGTGGTCTTGCCGAACTGTTCAGCCACAGCGGTGGCAAAGGGATAGACGGTTCCGGAACCGACCATGGAGATGTAGTCGCGGCCATCGGCGGCCAGGGTGGGGGTTGCGGCGGAAGCGAGCATCAGTGAGGCGGCAGCCAGGGTCATACTCAATTTTTGCATGGAAAATCTCCTTTAAAAGGAATTATCTGAAAAGTGGACAACAAAGACACTATCCTTCTTTTGTTAGCTTATTATTAGCGAACCATTCCAATTGCGTTACCAGCGACGTTCAAACTTGTTCCGTAAAAAGACCGCAGTTGCATTCATCAGCAGCAGGATGAAAAGCAGGACCATAATCGCCGCCGAGGTCCGTTCAATAAAGGCCCGTTCCGGGCTGCCAGCCCACAGATAGATCTGTACCGGCAGGACGGTTGCCGGGTCGCTGAAGCTGTGGGGCACATCAACAATAAAGGCCACCATGCCGATCATCAGGAGCGGCGCGGTCTCTCCCAGGGCGCGGGCCATGCCGATGATGGTGCCGGTCATGATCCCCGGCAGGGCCAGCGGCAGGATATGATGGCTGATGGTCTGCATTTTCGAGGCACCGACCCCCAGGGCCGCTTCCCGGATAGAGGGCGGCACCGATTTAAGCGAGGCCCGGCTAGCGATGATAATGGTAGGCAGGGTCATCAGGGTCAGCACCAGACCGCCGACCAGGGAGGCTGAACGGGGCAGGTTCATAAAATTAAGGAAAACAGCGAGGCCGAGCAGGCCGAAAACAATCGAAGGAATAGCGGCAAGATTGTTGACATTGACTTCGATCAGATCGGTCCACCGATTTTGCGGGGCGAATTCCTCGAGGTAGACGGCAGCAGCCACCCCGACTGGAAAAGAGAGGACTAAGGTGACCATCAGGGTAAACAGCGACCCCATCACCGCCCCCCGAATGCCGGCAAGCTCGGGTTCGCGCGAATCCCCCGCCTGAAAAAAGATAGTATTGAACTTTTTCTCAAGCCGGCCGGTTGCCGCCAGTTGATCGATCCAGGCAATCTGTTTATCGCTCACCCGTCGTTCGGATTCCGGTACATTGCGGGGAATATATCCTTTGACAAACATATCCACCTCATCCTTGGCAATAACCCAGAGGGATTTGGTGGTGCCGATCAGTTCCGGATTGCTCACGACCATCCGCTGCAGTTCAAAGGCCGCACCGCCGCTGACCATTTTGGCCAGCAATCGCTTGTCCTGGCGGCCTTCAACCTCAGGGAAAAGGACGAAGACTGCATTTTTAACCAAGTTGGCATAGTTGGCGGTGGCGAGGTTTTTCACATCAAGCACGGCCGGGTCGAAAAAGACATCGAGCCGAATATGGGTTTGCTGGAAGGCGGTCCAGCCCTTGGCACCAATGGAGCCAAGCAGCAGCACCAGAAACAGCAGGCTGGCAACGATAGCTGCAAGTCCGAACAACCGGAACCGCCGTTCTTTGCGATAGCGCTTGGCCAGACCGACGCTTACCCGGTCCATTGTGGAAATCGGCTTTTCGTTCATGGAGTTTTCCTCTCCATCTCCGGCCGGATGCATAGCCACCACTTATTCATATTCTTCCCGATATTTGCGTACCACGTAGAGAGCAACGACATTGAGCACCAGGGTGACGACAAAGAGCAACATCCCCAAGGCAAAAGCCACCAGGGTTTTGGGGCTGTCGAATTCCTGGTCGCCGACCAGAAGGGTGACGATCTGCACGGTCACCGTGGTCACCGCCTGCAGGGGATTAAGGGTGAGATTGGCGGCCAGGCCTGCCGCCATGACCACTATCATAGTCTCGCCAATGGCCCGGGATACTGCCAGCAGGATCGAACCAACGATACCCGGGAGGGCCGCAGGCAGGATGACCTGTTTGATCGTTTCGCTTTTGGTGGCCCCGAGGCCGTAGGAGCCGTCACGCATGGATTGAGGTACAGCATTGATGACATCATCGGAGAGCGAGGAGACGAAGGGGATGATCATGATACCCATGACGAGCCCTGCGGCCAGGGCGCTTTCGGATGAAACCGACAAGCCGGTCATCACGCCTAAATCCCGGATGAACGGGGCGACGACCAGGGCCGCAAAAAATCCGTACACCACCGTAGGTATCCCGGCCAGTATCTCCAGCAGCGGTTTGACAATTGTGCGGAATTTAGGCCCCGCATATTCCGAGAGATAGACCGCCGACATCAGGCCGAAAGGCACAGCAATGGCCATGGCAATCCCGGAGATCAGGAAGGTCCCGGCCAAGACCGGAACCGCACCAAAACTGCCGGAGCTCCCAGCCTGATCGGCCCGCATCGCCATCTGCGGACTCCATTTCAGACCAAAAAGAAAATCGAAAAAAGGCACCTGCTGAAAAAAGCGGATGGATTCAAACAGCACGGAGAGAACGATGCCAATGGTGATGAACACCGCCAGGATCGAGCAGAGGGAAAGAATAATCTCAATCACGCGCTCCACCTGGTTCCTGGCTCGCAGTGCCGGGCAAATGCGAGCATGGACGAAGTAGGCGGCGACCAGGGCCGTCGTCAGCGCAACCACGGCCAGGGCTATATTGCTGATCTGGTGCATGCTGCTATAGCGATCAGCCGCTGCCTGCAGCAGAGGGTCAATCTCGCGGGCGGCCATGCTGCCTGCAACCAGGTTGCGCATGTCGTTGACCAGCAGATTCATCTGGTCCGGACTCAAGTTGCCCTTGACCGCCATCACACTTTTCATGGCAAGATTGGTGAGCAGCGGTTCGGCAGCCAACTGCCAGACAATAACGATCAGCAGTGAGGGAATGGCGCACCACAGGGCTGTCAGCATACCGTAATAGCCCGGCCTGGAATGCATTTTCGGAGCTAAAGGCTGCACCGAAAAGGCAAAGGCCCGCTTCCTTCCCCACCAGTAGGCAAGTGTGGACAGGAGAAGAACAAGGGTAATAAGCAGCAGCGGTGGCATGGTTGTTCCTTGGATTTAGGGCCTATCCACAAATAACTTGAACATCTTGCATCTCATCTTCGGGACATCTTTGGCTGCGGCTTTGGTCGCAAAATCCTCGACGTAGCCCTGCTACGCCTGTGGTTTTGCGCTGGTCGCCCCAATCAAACCTGACCCAAATATGAGCGCAATTTTGTCCAAGTTATTTGCTACCAGGCCCAAACGGTAAGACTATCTCACCTGAACTGGTTACAATGATATCGTCAGAATATTAAAGGCGGGTTCGGTGATTATTAAGATTCGATTAGGATCGTTGCGCTGAACGGATCAATATGGTTAAAAATAGGTTAGATATCGCTGATAGCGAGCAGCACGAGAGCGATGCAATCCTCAAAGGAGCAGACATGGGCAAATGTATCGGCGTCCTGACCGCGGGCGGTGACAGCCCCGGACTCAATGCAGCCATCCGGGCTATCGGCAAAAGCGCCCTCAACGCCTACAACATGCGGGTGATCGGTTTTCGCGACGGCTTCCGCGGTCTCATGGAAAACCATACGGTTCGCCTGGAGGGCGAGATCCTCTCCGGCATCCTCACCCTGGGCGGGACCATCCTCGGCACCAGCCGCGACAAACCGCATAAGATGCCGGTCGGCTCCAAGGTCCAGGACATGACCGAGGTGATGATCGACAATTACCATCGCCATAATCTGGAAGCACTGATCTGTATCGGCGGCGGCGGAACCCAGAAAAACGCCCTGCGCCTGGCGCAGGCCGGCATGAACATTATCACCCTGCCCAAGACTATCGATAACGATGTCGCCATGACCGACGTCACCTTCGGCTTCGACACCGCCCTGTCGATCGCCACCGATGCCATCGACCGCCTCCATTCCACCGCTCACAGCCACCACCGCATCATCGTGGTCGAGATCATGGGCCACAACACCGGCTGGCTCGGCCTGGGCGCGGGCATGGCCGGCGGCGCCGATGTCATCCTCATCCCTGAAATACCCTACGATGTCAAACAGATAGCCGAAGCTATCCGTAAGCGGCGGCAGCGCGGCAAAAATTTCAGTATCGTCGCCGTTTCCGAGGGGGCACTATCCCAGGAGGATGCCAAGGAACTGGCCGAATTACAGGATAAAAAACAGGCCAACAAGGACGAAAAGAAGCAAAAAAAACTCCTCACCGCCCTGGATGCCTTCCAGGCCAACCACGCCACCAACACCCTGCGCCTTTCCGGACAGCTGGAAGCGCTCACCGGCCTGGAAAGCCGACTCACCATTTTGGGTCACCTGCAACGGGGCGGAACGCCCACAGCCGCCGACCGCATCCTGGCAACGCGGCTGGGCACTGCCTGCACGGCCGCTATCAAGGAGAAACGCTTCGGCTGCATGGTGGCGGTGAAAGGCGAGTCCACGGAGCTGGTGGAACTGGCCGAGGTGGTGGGCAAACGCAAGGTCGTCCCCCTGGATCATCCCTGGATCAGGGCCGCCCTGGAAACCGGGACCTGCTTGGGGAACCATGTAGGTGTTTAGGTCGGTTAGTGCGGATCCTCGCTGCTGCGGACGATCTCCCCTTCCACCAGGTAGATGACCTCTTCGGCGATGTTGTTGGCCCGGTCGCCGATACGCTCAAGATGACGGGCGATCAGGTAAATATTGATGAGGCAGGCGGCATTATCGCTGCGCAGGCCGATCTCCTCAATGACGGTTTTATAGGCCATATCCCGCATCCTGTTGACCTCGTCGTCCATGAGGAACACGCCACGGGCCAGTCCGGCATCTTCAGTCACCAGGGCATCAAGGCTTGTCTTCACCATCTCCAGGGCCTTGGCGGCCATGGTCGTATAATCGAGGACGAAAACGAAGTCAGGCGTTTTGCATTTATTAATGGTGAGGATTCGTTTGGCGATATTGACCGCGATATCGGCGATCCGCTCCAGTTCGCTGTTGATCTTGATAATAGAGACGATCAACCGCAGATCGCGGGCGACCGGCTGGTGCAGGGCGAGAATTTTTAGACACTCCTCCTCGACCCGAATTTCCATATCATCGACCTCCCAGTCCGAGTTCATGATCTTCTCGGCCTCGGCCTCGTTCTTGGTCTCGAGAATGGTGCAGGCCCGCCGCAGGCGGTCCTCTACCAGGACGCCCAGCTGAAGAATCATCTTTTTCAGTTGGTCGATCTCGCGATGGAAATGCATATGTCTACTCACAGGTTGCCTCCAGAATAATCTCTTGTTGTCTCGCCTCAAACCTATACACTCGTGAATATAGCGGGTGTTGATTACTGGTCTGTTAAAAATAGATTAAGATAGCGTTAGCTTTTTCCTTTTTTATTGCAACGGCAAGGGTGCTGCATAACTATAGCGGCAACGAGGCCGTTGCCTCAACTTCAGAAGGAGAACCCTATGAGCAAACCCAGCATTCTGGTTGTCGAGGATGACACCGACATCCAACAGCTTGTCAGCTACAATCTGATCAAATCGGGTTTCAATGTCAGCTGCGCCGACAGCGGCGAGGAAGCCCTGCAGCTGCTGGTCCGGGAACACTTCGATGCCATGGTGCTCGACCTGATGCTGCCCGGCAAAGACGGCAATGAAATATGCCGGGCGGTGCGCAACCAAGAGGCGACCAGGGCGCTGCCGATCATCATGCTGACGGCCAAAAGCGAGGAAGACGATATTGTTTCCGGTCTGGAATGCGGTGCTGATGATTATGTCACCAAACCGTTCAGTCCCCGGGTGCTGATCGCCCGCATCGAGGCCGCTCTCCGCCGGACCCCGGAACCCTCGGACGAGGCTGACGAATCGGCGGGCGTTATCAGCCGCCACAGCATGGAAATCCATCCCGGCCGCCATGAGGTGCGAGTCAACGGCGAAGAGATTCAACTCACCGCCTCGGAATTCGCCATCTTAGAGCTTCTTGCCGGCAGGCCCGGTTGGGTCTTTTCCCGGCAGCAGATCATCGACCAGGTCCGGGGCTACGACTACAGCATCACGCCCCGGGCAGTAGATGTGCAGATCTTTGGTCTGCGTAAGAAATTGGGCCCATCCGGGGCCAGCATCGAAACGGTGCGGGGCATCGGCTACCGGATTCGAGAATAGCCGACCCCAGCCGCGACAACCCGTATCCGCCTTTTTCCACCAGCCCCTGCAAACGCCGGGACTGGCACAATCACCGACCTCTTGCAAAAACGCCCATGCGAAACATTCGTCTTTTCTGGCAGATCTTCCCCGCCTGCGTCGGCATCACCATCTTTTCCATGCTTTTGGCCGCTTGGTTGGCGACCACCACTGGCCACAATTTTTATATAGACCATCTCAAGGAAGAGATCAGGGAACGGGCTCTGCTGGTCGAGCCGACCATCGCAACGCTGAGCAGGGGCCAGGATCGGCCCTTGCAGGATTTCGTTCGCCAGACCGGCAGACGGGCGGCTACCCGGATCACCGTCATCGATGCAGGCGGCGTGGTCCTGGCCGATTCCAATGAGGATCCAACCCTGATGGAAAATCATGGCAAGCGGCCCGAGGTGATACCGGCGCTTGCCGGGCAGACTGGGTTTTCCGTGCGCCAAAGCCGGACGCTCGGCGAATCGATGCTCTATGCGGCGATCCCGATTGAACTGAAACCCGCTGGCCACCGGGGGGCCCTGCGTCTTGCCATTGCCACCACTTCCATTGAGGCGATGCTTGCCGCCCTGCAGTGGAAGCTCTTCGGGATAGGCGTGGCCGTCATCGGTTTGGCGGCGCTGCTCTCCCTGTACAGCGCCCGCAGGATCAGCCGCCCTCTGGAGGAGATGAAGCGTGGTGCCGAACAGCTGACCCAAGGGCGCATCGACCAGCTGGTCAAGATCAGCAGCGAACACATGTCCGTGGAAATGGCCGGGCTGGCCGGTTCAATCAACCAGATGGCGGAACAGATCAACCGGCGTATCCGAATCATCATCCAGCAGCGCAACGAACTGGAGGCCGTTTTTTCGAGTATGGCTGATTCGGTGGTGGCCATCGACGCCGACAAAAAAATCATTCGCATGAACCAGGCGGCCACAGCGCTGTTCGCCCTCCCCTCGGAGGTGGTCAAAGGCAAGGCGGTGCAGGGCATTATTCGCAACGCCTATGTCCTGGAGCTGATTGATTTCACCCTCGCGCATAACACCCAGCAGGAACAGAAGATCACCCTGTTCAACGGCACCGAGCCAATCATTCTCCAGACTCATGCCGTACCTCTGCGCGATGAAGACAATAAAAGCATGGGTGTGCTGCTAGTGATGAATGATTTGACCAAACTCAACCGGCTGGAAAATATCCGCCAGGACTTTGTCGCCAACGTTTCGCACGAACTGAAGACACCGATCACCGCTATCAAGGGCTATGTCGAGACCCTGCTGGACGGGGCCCTTGATGACCGGGAAAACGCCCGGCGGTTCTTGAATATCGTCGTCCGCCAGTCCAACCGGCTCGATGCGATTGTCGACGATCTGCTGACCCTTTCCCGCATCGAGGACAAGGGCAACAAGGATGAAATCACCCTGATTGTGGACAAGGTTTGCCCGGTACTGGAGAGCGCACTCCAGACCTGTGCCGTCCACGCCGAGGAGAAAGAGATCCGTGTACAGGTCGAATGCGACGAGGATCCGATTGCCCCGATCAACACGCCACTCCTGGAACAGGCGGTCATCAACCTGCTGAAAAACGCCATTGCCTACAGCCCCCAGGGCTCGCTGATCACCCTCAGGTGCAGCCACAGCAAAAACATGCGGGGTGAGGAATCGGTCCAACTCAGCGTCATCGACAATGGCCCCGGCATTGCCAAGGAGCACCTGCCCCGGCTGTTCGAACGGTTTTACCGCTGCGACAAGGCCAGAAGCCGCGACCAGGGCGGCACCGGCCTCGGCCTGGCCATCGTCAAACACATTGTCCAGGCCCACAACGGCACGGTGGAGGTGGAAAGCGTCCCTGGCAAAGGTTCAGCCTTTACCATCACCCTGCCTGCTGCAACCATCGCTGCATAAGAACGCCTCGATTTCAAGATCTTATGGGAAAGTGCCGGGAAATGAAGCTGGCTGGATTCAGACCTTCTCCGACGGGGATTGCAGCGCTTCCTTCACGGCAACGGCTAGTACGGTGCAGGTGTAAGGTTTCTTGACATACCGCCTGGCCCCCAGATCCATCGCCGCCTGGACCCGCTCGTTTTCGGCATAGCCGCTGACAATAATCGCCTTTTGCTGCGGGTTAAGGAGGAGTGCTTGTTGATAGGTCTCCAAACCGTCTATTCCCGGTGCCATGATCATATCAAGCAGGAGCAGGTCAACCTGCTGCCGGGCCAGATACTCTAAGGCCTCTTCACCGCTGGCCGCCGTACTGGTGGCGTAGCCCAACTGGTCAAGCATGATCTTGGCCAGTTGCCGTTGTTCAAGGATATCGTCAACCACAAGCAGGGTCTGACCACTCCCCTGGTAATCAGCCAGACTAACCTCCGAGCTTTCCTGAGCCATCTCCTCGCGGGTTGCCGGAAAATAGAGCTCAAACAACGCCCCCCTTCCCTCAATGGTGGAAACGGTTATGTAACCTTTATGGTCCTGCACCGTGCCCCAGACAACCGTCATGCCCAGGCCGGTACCACTCCGCCCCAGCGTCTTTTTGGAAAAAAACGGTTCAAAGATATGCTCAAGATCGGCCTTGGAAATACCGCTGCCTTCATCGACCACGGCCAGGACCACATAATCGCCTTCCTCTATCTGCTCATAGCCGGGCACCGGTTGATCGATATAACGATTTTCCGTCGTTATGCCGATGACTCCGCCATGCGGCTGGGCCTCGGCGGCATTGACGATCAGGTTCATCACCGTTTTCTGCAGGTGTACCGGCGACCCTTTGATCCGCAGCAGATCAGGTGCCAGCCGCACCTCGACTTTGATGTCCGGATTATTGGTGCGCAATTTGATGTACTCAGCCGAAGCCAGATAACGCTCGACCAGCGTATTGAGCCCTAACACCACCCGCTGGGACACGCCCTGACGGGCCAGGGTCAGCAGGTCCTGAACGATCTCACTGGCCTTCAGGCCCGAATCGCGCACCGCTTCGATATAGCGGCGCTGCGGGTGCTCTGGAGCCATGGTAGCCAGAATGAGCTCAGGATAACCGACGATGGCGGAAAGAACATTATTGAGATCGTGGGCCACGCCCCCGGCAAGCACGCCCAAGGCCTCCATCTTGCGGCTGCGATCCAGTTGCTGCTCCAAATTTTCGATGGCGGCGGAGGTTTTGTTGCGCTCGTCGATCATCTGATTGGCGGCCACGGCCAGCCCTTTAAACTCGGAATAATGAATAGTCTGTTCATCGATCAGGCTGGCAGTGGTGGCTGCTCGTTCAAAAAAGGCGGTAAACCCCTGCATGTTGCTGGCAAGCCTTCGGGTGATACAACGGGAAACAAGGGCAATGAGCACAAAACAAACCAGCAGGATCGTCACAATCACGCCAAGGCTGCGTTTGATTTTCAAAGTCATGGCCGCCCGTTTCTCGACCAGCACCGCATTGATCTCATCGACATACACACCGGCACCGACCATCCACCGCCACTCTTTGATTGCCTTGGCATAGGCTATTTTGGCAGCAGGCTGTCCGGTGGCCGGACGAATAGTCCCCACATATTCGAGAAAAGCACCATCCTCCTGCTGGCAGCGACGAATTAATTCCTGCAGCACCGGAACCCCGTTGGGATCTTTGAAACCCCACTGATTCACTCCCAAATTTTCCGGTTTATAGTGGGCCAGGGTGATAGCCTCAAAATCATAAACGAAGATATAGTTATCCGTGTCGAATCTGAGGGTATTGATTCGGGCCAGGGTCTGCCGTTGAATCTCCTGTTCAAAATTCTCAGTGTACTCACCCGTACCTATGAGCCAGCCAAAGGGTCTAAATAATTTACTGAATCCAACCTTTTCTGCCATCTCCCCGGTACCATCGGTCTTATACCAGTCCCAGGTGAGAAATCCTTCGCTCTTTTCCTGGACCATCTCCACCAACCGGCGGAGGGGGTACTGTCCCTTGCTGTCCTGCAGATCCCAGAGATAATGCCCTTCGAGTTGCGGCGATAACGGCAGGAGCACATTGTTGCCCTGCAGGTCGAGGATAAAAAAATAACCGCGGCCATCGAAAAAACGGATAGGGCGCAAAGCCTCTTTGATCATCCCTTTGATATCCTGTTCACTCCTGCTCCCTCTGTATTGGTTGTAGATATTATCGGCAACGGCATAGGCAAGGTCGACCTGGTTTTTGATCTCTTTTTTTAGGGTGTCTACGGTAGTGGAATGCTGGTACTCGATATAATCGACCACCCGGTCGACCTCTTGCTTGACCGACGCCTTCTGATTCGCAACATAGTCCTCCTTCAGCTGGCGCGATTCCGTCTCGAACTTGCTGTATTCCTGGAAGATCCACAACGATCCAACCAAGCCGACGGACAACACCGCAATACCAATCATGTTCCAGATCAGGGTGTTCTGCAGGCTGTGCAAAAGTTTCATAGGCAGTGTATCAAAAGAGGAGCATGGAGCGCTCGATGGCTCCAAAAATTGCCGACCAACAGATCACATCTGTTGCACAGAGGCACCCAAAACGGCAGCGTTCTTCTTTCTATTAAAGGGGAGCTCGCCTGCCTTCGTCAACCATTTTTCATACATTTCCCTGCCTTTGGATGCAAGAAAGGCAAACGGGACATCAGGAATAGAGTGGTAGTCGCAGCCGAATACATTCGGCCGTGCTCTCCTTAAAAAACCAAGGGGAAGATGAGATGGTCGGCTAGTGACAGCAGCCAGCCAGACAGACAGCCAAGGAGCGCCGTGGTGGTCATCAAGCGGCAGGCCTGTTGAATATGGTGCAGACCCACACGCCCTAAACCCACTCCGATGAAGGGTTTCTCAACCAGAACGCCATGGTAGTAGTTGGGACCGTTCAACTGCACCCCCAGGGCTCCAGCAAAAGCCGCCTCAGGATAGCCGGCGTTGGGGCTCGCATGGTGCGTACCTTCCCGCCAAGCCGTGACCAGGGCCTGGCGACCGGAGAGGCCGACCAGTATCCGAGCGGCCAGTCCGATCAGTAGCACGGACAATCGGGCCGGAAAAAAATTGGCAACATCGTCAATCCGAGCCGCCGCTTTGCCAAAGAGGAGGTAGCGCGGATTTTTGTACCCCACCATCGAATCCAGGGTATTGACCATCTTGTAGGCTATGGCCAGCGGCGCACCGCCGATGGCGGCAAAAAAAAGCGGTGACAGCACGCCGTCGACCACGTTCTCGGCCACGGTCTCCACGGTAGCCCGGGCAATATCGTCGGCCTGATAGCGTTCCACATCCCGGCCGACAATCATGGCCACCTGGGTTCGCGCCTGATCGACCTGGCCTGCAGCCAACAGCTGATGGATCTCCATACCCGCCTGCGAAAGCGATCGTGCCGACAGACAGTAGAAAAGCAGCACGGTTTCGACAGTAAACCCGAGCAGGCCGTGCAGCCGGTAGGCCAGCCCGATCAGCAGCGTCGAGAGGGCCCAGCAGCCGAGGATGAGGGAAAGCGCAAAAAAAAGGCCCGCCCACACTTCGCGCGGGAAGTGTCTGCGGAAGAAGGGTTCAGCCGCCTCGATAGTCCGGCCCATCCAGCGAACCGGATGGGGAAGCCATCGGGGATCGCCCACCACCGCATCCAGGGCAAAGGCGGTGGGCAGGGCAAGCCAGGGGAGGATCTCGAAAAAGGGTAGGGCCATGGCAGAATCAGAGCTCCTGAGTTGTGCCGACAGCGGCCAGCAGATGCCGGGCCACCGCCTGATTGGTGGCCGCATCTTTGAGGGCCACCCGGATGTACTGCTCGCTCAGGCCATGAAAATTGCCGCAATTCCGGATAAGGAAACGCTGCTCAGCCAGCGCATGACAGACGGCTTCCGCAGTCCGATTCTCAGGCAGGCCGATGAGGAAATAAGAGGTGGCGCTCGGATACAGGGTCAATCGAGCCGGCTGCAGCCGTTCGCGAAACAAGCCGCCCTCCTGGGCGAGATAGGCGCGGGTCTGTTCGATGAAAGCGGCCACCGCGCCCTGATTGTCCCCGAGAAAACAGACCGCCTCCTGGGCCAGGCTGTTAACGCACCAGGGTTGCATGTAGCGGCGAAACCCATCGATGACCGATGGATTGGCCACGAGAAACCCGGCCCGCAAACCGGGCATGCCGAAGATCTTTGACACCGACCAGAGGACAAGGACGTTGTCAAGACCCGAGTGGCACATGCTCTCGCTCATCAGGGCGGGGACAAAAGGCAGATAGGATTCGTCAATAATGAAACGGGTGCCCGGATGCTTGCGGCAGAGTTGGAGCAAGGCATCGTGCGGGATCAGCCGCCCGGTGGGATTATTGGGGTTGCAGAGAAAAACCGTGTCGATACCGGCAAGGGTAGCCGAGAGCCGCTCCAGGTTTAGGGCAAACCCGGCGGCCGACTCTGCCAGAAAAAATTCGGGTTCGATACCGTGCACCCGGCAGCCGTCGGTATAGTCGGCATACGTGGGGCCGACGATCAGCACCCGCTTCGACTTGAGCGCGGCGCAGGCCGAGTAGATAAACTGGGTGGTCCCCCCTCCGGATAAAACCCGCTGTTCCGCAACATCCAGCAGGGCGGCGATGCCTTTGGCCGCTGCCCGGCCATCGACCTCGGGCAGGACCCGAATCCGGTCGAGACGATCTTTAAGATGCTCGATCAATCCGGGCATGGTCCCGAGCGGATTGATGTTGCTGCTCATATCGATGATTGCTTCCGGACGGCAGCCCAATTGCTCGGCCAGCGCGACAACGTTGCCTCCATGCCCCTGGATCATCGGCCGGTCTCCCGCAGGTTTGCCGGCAGCAGGTTGGTGATCGCACCGATATCAAGATGTTGGGCCGCATGTTCGGCCAACTGCTCATAGGCCTGGTCGCGGGCCGCCGGTCCGTGCATCTGGTCAACAGCGATGGCACCGAGCCCGATACCCGCCAGCCAGCGGCGGGTGATGGCCGGGGTGTCGAAGAGGCCGTGCATGTAGGTGCCGATCACCCGGCCATCTTCGCTGAGACAGCCATCGGTATCCTCGCAGGACTGGCCGTTGCGACGCTCTACCGTCATCAGGGTGCGGCCCTGCGGTGCCTGCGTCTGGCCCATATGAATCTCATAGCCTGTGCCGGGGATGCCACCCCAGGAAAAATCGGTGAGCGTCGTGGTCTTGGGCGCCTTGAGCACGGTTTCCACCGGCAGCAGCCCCAAGCCGGCCGTAGCGCCGGGGGGCCCCTCGATCCCGTCGGGATCATGCACCTGGGTGCCCAGCATTTGATAGCCACCGCAGAGGCCCAGGAGATGGCCGCCACCAGCGGCATAGCGGAGAATGTGGTCACGCCAGCCGGTGGTTGCCAGCCACTCCAGATCGCCGCAGGTACTCTTCGAGCCCGGCAGAATGACCGCACGGCACTGCTCCAGATCCTGCGGCTGCTGCAGGTAGACCAGCTGGCAACCCGCCAGTTTAGCTAGGGGGTCGAAATCGGTGAAATTAGAAATATGGGGCAAACGGATGACCGCGATGGTCGGAGCGGAGGCTGAGGTGGGGTTAAAGGGCCGGGCGTTCTCGATCACCACTGCATCCTCGGCCTCGATATGAAAATGTTTGTACCAGGGCAGCACCCCGAAAACCGGCTTGCCGGTCCGCTGTTCAATCCAGTCGATGCCCTTTTTGAACAGGGCGATATCACCGCGAAAACGGTTAATGACAAAACCCTTGATCTGCGCTTGCTGTTCAGGCGACAGACAGGCCAGGGTGCCGACGATCTGGGCAAAGACCCCGCCGCGGTCGATGTCGGCCACCAGAATGACCGGTGCCCCGGCGTAGGCAGCGGCCCGCAGGTTGACGATGTCGCCCTCCATCAGATTGACCTCGGCACACGACCCGGCCCCTTCCATAACGACCAGATCGCAGTCCCGGCGCAGACGATCCAGGGCTGCACAGCTCTCGGTATACAGGTACTCCTTTTGGGTATAATACGACTGCGCTGAGGCCTCCATCCAGGCCCGGCCATTGAGCACCACCTGCGAGCCCATATCGCTGACCGGTTTGAGCAGCACCGGATTCATATCGGCATGGGGAGCGACCCGCGCCGCCTCCGCCTGGACGATCTGGGCTCGTCCCATCTCCGCCCCTTCAGGCGTCACCCCGGAGTTGTTCGACATATTCTGAGCCTTGAACGGCGCGACGCGAATCCCGCGGTTGGCATAGATCCGGCATAGGGCGGTAGTGACAATACTTTTCCCGACGTCCGAGCCGGTGCCCAGCACGGCCAGACAGGCTGCTTGTTCTGACATATTTTCCTCCGAAGCACGCGGCCAGAGCGGATAGCCGCGCCCTGGGCATCGTTGCCCCTAAGCTTTATTTATCCTTCAATGCCCTTGCGGGCGAGAATGCCTCGATCATAATAGTGCTTCACCATCCGCATCTCAGTCACCAGATCAGCGCGCGCCATCACCGAAGGCGGCGCCCCCCGACCGGTGAGCACCAACTCCACCTGCGGCGGCCTCTGTTCAATCAAGGCCAGGAGATCGTTTTCGCTGATCAGCTGCAACGCCACCGCCACATTGGCCTCATCGGCGATAACCAGATCATATGCGCCCGATGCCAGCACTTGGCCGATGGCGGCCAGGGCCTGACGGGCAGCATCCCTATCCGCCTGGCAGGGTTCGGTGAGGATAAAACAGCCACGGCCGAATTGCTCGATGGTGATGCTGTCGGCCAATCGCTGCAAGGCTTTCAGTTCACTGTATTCGGCATTTTTAATAAACTGACCGATATAGACCTTGAGTCCGGCACCAGCTGCGCGTAAAGCCAGGCCAAGAGCCGCAGTGGTCTTGCCCTTGCCGTCACCGGTATACACCTGCACAAAACCCTGCATCCGCCTCCCCCAACAACTCGTCTGCTTAAGAAATTCCTTTCTTGCACCTCTTCGGGCAGCGCAACCTGAGACGACAGCACCCCGGAACAGGCCGAAATGAAGACTAATAGATAATCGACCGAGAACCGTCAACAGCTTTTCGCTGCACCCCAAAGGAGTTGTGGCAACGGAACAGTGTAGGCCGCCAGCGACAGTCGTCAGAGAACAGTGATTGCATTGTCGGAAAAAGCTTTTTTTTGCTTCCAGAACACAATATTTTGCCAAGATGTTGTTGAAAAAATTACAGAAAAGTGCTTCCCTTACGCCATGCTGGTTTATATTAGCAATACCTATTATCAGGAGAACGATATGAAGCGAACAAATCATACCACCTTTTTCAAACCAATCATCTGTGGCACTCTGGTCGGCCTTGCCTGTGCCCTCACGACGCAACCGGTCCACGCCAACGACAATGAACTCAGGACAGGCGCAGTGATCCAGGTTCCGTTCAACATCAACTCACGCGACTCTTTTTTCGATCCTTCGAAAATACGCGTCGGCCTGACCTGCCAGTATGCCAACATCGAGGACGACAATATCACAACCAAACAAGTTATTATCGATCACTATCTACAAAATCACCCCCCAAATACTTTCGATCATTATGAAATCGTTAGTACAACAACGGGGGAAGATAAAGGTCGCCAAGTGTACGGGTTGGAAGGCAATATCTTTATCGAGGTCTTTAATAAATTTAACGGCTCAGCAGA
>TBL_comb47_HYPODRAFT_10001784_pt1 | contig 27470 bp, 13 predicted proteins | sample TroBogypolimnion_40_FD_10682 | JGI IMG/M metagenome (IMG submission 10682) | reverse complement strand
GACATTCACGAAATACAAACAGTTTGTACAGAACTGCTTTAAACTGATGCCACGGCAGGCACTGCATGCAAAGTCGCTGGGATTTATCCATCCCACATCAAAAGAGTACCTTTTCTTTGATTCGGAATATCCCGATGACATGCGGTCAGTGCTTGAAAAATGGCGGAATTACAGCGTTCACAAGACACTGGAAGAATTATAACAGGAAAAACCTGATACCTGATCATGAATAGCACATCCGATCATAAGTCTGAATCTCCGGGACTTCTGCAAATCCTGGTATCAGTCTATTTCTGGATTTCAATCTTCCTGGTCCCCGGACTCATTTTTCCCTTTCTCCTCCTCGTATGGTTTGTCACGGTCCTATTCGACCGAAAGCTGGTCTTTCTTCACAGATGTACCTGTCTTTTGTCCGGCATCACGTTTGGACTCAATCCTTATTGGAAAGCAACAATCCGGGGAAAGGAAAAGATCGACCCGAAAACTGTTTATGTAATGGTTTCAAACCATCAATCAGGCGCCGATATCATGGTTTTGTATAAAACCTATGCAACCTTCAAATGGGTTTCAAAAAAATCCCTGTTCTACTTCCCGTTCATAGGATGGAATATGTGGCTAAACCGGTATATCCCGATCGAACGCTCGAAAGGCAGAAGCAAGATGCGGATGATGGACCGGGCAATTGAGGCTGTTAAACAAGGAAATTCACTGATGCTGTTCCCGGAAGGAACACGTTCACCTGACGGAAACCTGCAGACATTCAAGTCGGGAGCTTTCCGTGTGGCGAAAGAAACGCATACTGCCATACTCCCGATTGCTATCAAAGGGACGTTTCATGCCATCCGGAAAGGAAGCCTGATCATCAATAAAGACGATAAACTTGAAGCAGTGATCCTCGATCCTGTTCCTTATGAGACTTTCAGGGATTTACAGCCAATGGAGATTGCCACGAGGATTCATGACCTGATCGCGGCGGAAATTGCACAGAAATAATTCAGGAATTCTTCACTGCTCGGTATAACGAATCCCTTTCAACCGGAGTCCGTGATGCCTGCGTGATCAGCCCGGCCATCTCTGAAACAGTCATTGCCGGATTTTTTTCGACTGATCCGGCTGCTGAGTAAATCTGTGTTGAATCACTGATCGTTCCATCCAGATCATCCACACCAAAGGAAAGTGACAGTTGAGCGAAGGGTTTGCCTGTCATGGGCCAGTATCCTTTCAGGTTAGGAAAATTATCGAGAAAGATCCTGGAAACCGCGTAATTCTTCATGTCTTCCATGACCGTGACTTCACGAACACCGGCCAGTGCATTGTTGCTGTTCATGAATTTCAGGGGAATAAAGGCATTGAAACCGTGCGTCCTGTCCTGAAGATCCCGCAACAACTCCATGTGTTCAATGCGGTGCCGGTAACTCTCAAGGTGTCCGTAAAGCATCGTGGCATTTGATGTCATCCCGATCTGGTGCGCAGTTTCATGGATTTCAAGCCATACTTTTCCCGATGTTTTGGCAGGGCAGATCTTTTGGCGGATGCTTTCATTGAAAATCTCTGCACCACCACCGGGAATGGAATCGAGCCCGCCTGACTGCAGGAATTTCAATCCCTGGTGCCAGGTCATCTTTGCTTTTTTTATCAGGTATTCCAGCTCCACCGCCGAGAGTGCTTTAATGTGTATGGCTGGTCTGAGTTGTTTTATTTTACTGAACAATCCTGAAAAATAATAGAGGTCCTTATCGGGATGAACGGCACCGGTGATATGTACTTCACGTGCACCGGGATCCTGGGTTTTGATCATCTCCATCATCTCCTCAACCGTATAATTCCATTGTTTCGGGCTGAAATGATGGGAATAGGAACAAAAATTGCATTTGTTCACGCAAATATTGGTAGGCTCGATGTGGAAATTGCGAATATAAAAAACATCATTCCCTGATTTTTCCTGTTTGACATGATTCGCAAGTAAAGCCAGATAACCAGGTTCCGCTTTCTCGTAAAGAAGCAAGCCTTCGGCAGATGTGATCCGGATTTTATTAAACACTTTCTCTGCAATGTGCTTGAAGTCATCCTGCACATGTAAATCGAGGATGAAATTCAGGGAATTCATTTCCATCCTTTTTATTGCTTAATCATTTTGATGCAGAATACTTCATTACCCGAGAAAACTTTCATCAAGTACACTCCGGGACCAATACCCGGGAGTTGCAGTGAAACTTTTGAGTCCGCTCCAATACTGATCTCTTCATTCCTGATTCTTGCTCCAAGGAAATTATAGATTTCTATTCTGCAAAGTGCGTTGACTGCTCCAGGCCATTCAATGCTTACCGTTTCATGAAATGGGTTTGGATAAAGCCGCATAGCTTGCTTAGCGGCTTTTTCATTAACCGAAAGCAAAAGTCCGTTGATATAATGAGCTCCTGTGCTGTCGGGATCAAGCCAATCCCTTAAACGGCGGGTTGAGTCAGTTCCATTCAGGTCCCAGGACCAGTAGAATTTTCCATAATAATCGGCCAGGTTCAGGCTTGCTGAATCGCAGGCCGATTCCCCTCCTGTCAGCGTTCCGACAATCCTTCCATTGGTATCAAAAATAGCAGATCCGGACGAACCGGGTTCTGTAACACCATGACCACTGACTGACTGATCCCAGAATACTTTCCAGAAAGAGAGGCTTGGATTTGAGCCGTAAATCGAGGTTTCAAGATACCTGGAATAGGTCGAAATCTTCTTGATGTCGCCCTGTGGATGATGAATACCAACTCCAGAATGACTGGCAATGTTGCGGTTGTCCCATCCATTATAATAAACTTCATAAGAAGAAGGTATCGGGGCAGTAAGTTCAACGAGGTAAAAATCAGAACCGGTCAGTGCTCCGTTTCCGCTTTCAGCAACGCGCACCGCACCGGTAAGGCTTTTGGGAGTCGGTGGTATCAGGGGATTCGTGCAATCCGGGGCTTCAAAATCAAAATAAAAAACCCATTGCAGCAGCTGGTCCGGTGTAGCTGTAATCCCGCAATGATCGGCAGTCAGGATATAGGGAGTATGATCCATTTTGACATTATTGAGCAATGATCCCGAGCACCAGAAGCTTGAAGTTCCTTTCTTTATGCTGATCCGGACGATTCCCTTCTTCTGAAGCTGCCATTTGTTGCCTTCCGGGCAGTTTATGTTAACCTCACAGGCACCGGCACTTCCGTTAACGGACTTTGGGTTTTCCGGGAATGATACACCCCGGTATGCATATACGATTTCACTCAGGTGTAATTTAAGATCACGCGCGGAACCCAATGGCTGAATATACTCCAGTGTCAGCTGATCACCCGCGAGTAATTCAGTGGCAAAAAATCCGCGTTGGGAATTATTGGCCGATGTAAACGCGCCAATGATCCTGGATTTATGGAGATCATAAAGAAAAAGTTTCCCTCCGGCCGGAATGTAAAACTTGTCAAAACAGGCTGACAAGCCCAATGCGCCATCAATCCTGACAGACAAACGCCACAGCCGGCTTCCGTCAGCCAGGTCAGTCCATGAGCCAGAATTCTCAGGCGCATAATCCACCGGGAGATTAACTCCATACCGGTATGGTAACGGATTGTCCCGGTCTTCCTGTTGAATGACCTGCAAATCAGGACCCGCAACTGTTGCAACATTCCTGTCTTCAGGAAGACTCAGGATCGTACTGGGAGGTATCCCTCCTATACTTACCTGGGCATATACCGAAGAGTTCAGGGTAACCAGGAAAACCCAGAAAGAGAGCGGAACTAAAAAGGTGTGTTTATTCAAAACCCGACAATATTAAAAAGAGAAACATCCTGTGAACACAAACAATTTGCGGAACAAAGATAAACAATGCAACAAAAATCATTGACATAAAGCGAGATTTAGCGAATTATATTACTTTTGGAAACACGTTCAAAAAAACAGACACATGACACAAACAGCAACTCTCAAAAAAGATCCCCCTGCGCTACTGAGATGGATTGTCCTCATCTTCATCAGCCTTGCCATGTTCGGCAACTATTACATCTACGACTGCATCAGTCCGCTGGCAGATGTATTGAAGACACAACTTCATTTCACGGACAAGAACCTGGGATTATTGCAGGGGATATACAGCATTCCGAATATTTTCATGGTACTGATCGGAGGCATCATCATCGATAAGATCGGAACCAAGAAAGCAGCGCTGATCTTTGCATGTCTTGTGTTTCTTGGAGCCCTCTTTACTACCATTAAGGGTGATATCGTTTTCATGGCAACCGGTCGTCTGATCTTTGGTCTGGGTGCCGAATCCATGATCGTTGCCATCACAACAATCCTTGCCAGGTGGTTCAAAGGAAAAGAATTGTCATTTGCATTCGGACTGAACCTTACCATTGCACGACTCGGATCGTTTCTTGCCCTCAACTCCCCGACCTGGGGAAAATCAATGTTCATCCATTGGCAGAAGCCTTTGTGGATTGCAGTCGGAGCAGGAGTAATAGCAGTTGTAACACTGGTTGTGTATTACCTCATTGATATCTATTCCGAGAAGAGTTACAACCTGCAGAAGGAAGGAAACCAGGACAAGGTCATTCTTAAGGATCTGTTTAAATTCGGAAAATCCTTCTGGTTCATAACCCTGCTGTGCATTACATTTTATTCTGCCATGTTTCCGTTCCAGACATTTGCCGTGAAGTTTTTCAAGGATGTTCATCTCGTTGGAATGCCTGAGGATGTCGCGCGCGGAATGGGAGGTTTCCTGTCCAGCCTGCTTACGCTTTCTGCAATGATACTAACACCGCTCTTCGGGTTGTTGTCGGACAAGATCGGGAAGCGTTCATTACTCATGATGTTTGGGTCCATGCTGATCATTCCCGTTTACCTGATCATGGGGTATGTAGTGCATGCAGTTACTTTACCACCGGCGGTTATCAAACTCTTCTCAGGAGGGGAAGAAAACACCGGGTTCCTTGGCGGCCTTGCCTACTTTGGAAATATGATCGCAACATTGTTCCGGTACTTCCCGAATATTGCCGTCCCGATGGTAATTATGGGGATTGCATTTTCCCTAATCCCTGCGATCATGTGGCCTTCTGTTGCACTCATCGTGGATCACTCGAAACTGGGTACAGCTTATGGACTGATGACCATGATCCAGAACATGGGTCTTGCCGGGTTCAACCTGATGGTTGGATGGGCCAATGATTACTCAGGTGCGAGTGCTGCCAATCCGGGTGGATATCACCTTGGCATGTGGATATTCAGCAGTCTTGGTTTTTTCGGGCTCTTCTTTGCCTTTATGCTGAGGCGAAATGAGAGAGGGCCCAATGCACACGGACTGGAATACGGTACACTGTACAATAAAAGGCCGGTGTGACAGGGGGCACGCGTTTATGAAGCTCCTGATTGTATCGGCTACGAAATTTGAGATCCGGCCACTGGCGGATAAGATCACACTGATCCGGGATGAAGATGAATTTCTTTCACACTACAAACATCAATCTACAGACGTTGACATCCTGATCACAGGGATTGGCATGACTGCTACTGCTTATCATGTGGGCAGACAGCTTTTGAAATCATCGTACGACCTGGCAATCAATACCGGGATCTGCGGCTCATTTGAAAATGCCCTGCCAATCGGGTCTGTAGTAGAGATTACAGAGGAAATTTTCTGTGAACTGGGAGCCGAGAACAATGACCAGTTTCTTACCCTTTTTGATCTTGGACTGATTGATCCCAATGACGCTCCGTTCACAGAGGGGAAATTAACAAACACCACTATATCAAACCACCCGGTCATTGCCGGATTGCCAAAAGTGATGGGAACCACGGCAAATACCGTTCATGGAAAAGCTGAATCGATCCTGAAGATCCGCGAGCTGTTCAACCCGGAGGTTGAAAGCATGGAAGGAGCGGCATTTTTTTACTCGTGTATTATGGCTTCGGTTCCGTTTCACCAGGTCCGCAGTATTTCAAACTATGTGAAGGAACGTGACAAGTCAAAATGGAACATGAACCTCGCATTAAAAAATCTTAATTCCACCCTGCTGAATATTCTGAAAATACAATGATCACTCTTGGATTTTCACCCTGCCCGAATGATACGTTCATCTTTGATGCCCTTGTTCACCACAAGGTTGACACGGAAGGATTAACTTTTAAAACTCGGATGGAGGATGTGGAGACGCTGAATAGCCTGGCTCTGGATGAGAAACTGGACATGGTGAAAGTAAGCTACCATGCCTTTCTCTATTTCTCTGACCGTTATGAAATGCTGAAATCAGGAAGTGCAATTGGCTTTGGTGCCGGGCCCTTACTCATCAGTAAAGAGCACCACACCGTGGAAGAGTTGTCCGGATTGACTGTCGCCATTCCCGGTGAATACACAACCGCAAATCTTTTGCTGAAACTGGCTGTCCCTGAAGCAAAGAAAAAAATAATTCTTGTGTTTCATGAGATCGAAGATGCGATTCTCTCGGGATCTGCAGATGCAGGTGTGATCATCCATGAGAACCGGTTTACATACGAGCGGAAAGGTCTGAAAAAGATTCTTGACCTCGGCGAATATTGGGAGAACGTTACGCATTCGCCCATTCCCCTCGGGGGAATTGCAGTGAATAAAAGTCTCGGCATTGAAACCATTGCCATGCTGAACAGGATTATGCGGCGCAGCGTGGATTATGCGCATGAGCACGTGGAAGATGTGATGGGATTTGTGCGCTGCCATGCACAGGAGATGGATGAAGAAGTGATGAAAAAACACATCGCTTTGTATGTAAACCAATACACAACAGACTTGGGCCGGGAAGGAAATCTGGCAATACAAAATCTCTTTACTTACTTTAAACCTATTATCCCATGATCACAAACCTTCCCATTGAAAATATTCAGCATGCATTTCAGACCGCATTAACAAAAAAGCTGGTCAGGGATGAAGATACGGCCATTATTTTTTATGATCTGGACTATCTTGAAGAAAGGATCCGGCACCTGGTTTCAGTGTTCCCGGCCTCTTCTGTGCATGGCATCGCGATCAAAGCCAATCCGCTGCTGCGAATCCTCGAAATCCTGAACAAACTTGATGTCGGAGCTGAAGCCGCTTCATTGGGAGAAGTGATGATTGCCCTGAACGCCGGCTATGATCCAAAAAAAATCGTGTATGATTCACCTGTAAAAACCTTTGAAGAGCTTGAATTTGCTTTATCAAAAGGAATTCATCTGAACCTTGATTCCCTTTCCGAGATTGAAAGGGTAGCCGCATTAATGAAAAAGATCCCGTCAACCAGTACCCTCGGAATCCGGATCAATCCGCAGGTAGGATATGGAACTATACTGGAATCAAGTGTTGCTGGTGAGTATTCCAAATTCGGGGTGCCCATAAAAACGAGGCGGAATGATTTGATGGAAGCATTTAAAAAATATGATTGGCTTACCGGGGTTCATCTGCATGTCGGATCCCAGGGATGCCCGATGGAGATGTTGCTTCAGGGAATCGGTATTGTTTATGACTTGGCCAGGGAGATTAATTCGGTATCGGGGAAAAACCAGGTAAACATCTTCGATATTGGCGGCGGATTCCCTGTTTCGTATGATCATCTTACACCACCGCAGGATCTGGCGGAATATGCAAGCCAGATAAAATCCCGTTTCCCTGAACTGTTCAGTATTGACTTCAAACTGTTCACTGAATTCGGAAGATGGGCCCATGTCAACCCGGGATGGACGATGAGCCGCGTAGAATATGTAAAACACGATCGGGGGATAAATACTGCTATGATCCATGTCGGTGCAGATCTCTTCTTAAGGGAATGTCTGAATCCTTCGTCCTGGCAGCATGAATACAGTGTATTGGACAAAAATGGAAAGCTTAAAACCGGCAACGATACGACCCTTTATAATCTTGCCGGACCACTTTGTTTTTCTGGTGATATATTGGCTAAGAATGTAGAATTACCTGTGACGGTAGAAGGCGATTACCTCATCATTCACGACACCGGAGGGTACACGTTCAGCATGTGGTCGCATTACAACAGCAGGCAGACACCGCGCATTTTAGGGTATTCCGCTCATGGTGATCGCTTTGAGGTGCTGAAAGAGAGAGGAACGATTCAGGATTTGTTGGGGTTTTGGAAGTAGAAGTTACCGATTACTTCTCTACCTTTGCCATCATTTAAAAGTTTTATCGCATGATCGTAGTCACAGGTTCCGCAGGATTTATCGGCAGTTGCCTGGTAACAAAACTGAACAATAAAGGGATCAAGGATATCATCCTGGTTGATAATTTCTCGAATCCGGTCAAAAACAGGAATATTCTTAATAAATCATATACAGAAAAAATTGAACGGGATGTTTTTTTTGACTGGCTTGAAAAAAATCATCCGTTCGTAGAATTCGTTTTTCACATCGGCGCTCGGACTGACACTACTGAGTTCAACATGGCCGTGTTTGATGAACTAAATCTGAATTTCAGCAAGCAGACCTGGAACGCCTGTGTGAAATATGGCATTCCCATGATTTATGCATCATCTGCTGCCACATACGGTGATGGCAAACTCGGGTATGATGACGATACATCAATTATCAGCCAGCTTCAGCCTCTGAATCCTTACGGGGTATCCAAAAATGAATTTGACAAATGGGTTTTGACACAGAAGCAACAACCACCTTTGTGGTTTGGCCTAAAATTTTTCAATGTCTTTGGTCCGAATGAATATCATAAAGGACGCATGGCATCCGTGGTTTTCCATGCATTTCAGCAGATTCAGAACAATCCGCAAAAGGAGAACCCGGCATCCGTAAAACTTTTCCGCTCGCACAATCCCGGATATAAGGATGGTGAACAGTTGCGCGATTTTATCTATGTTAAAGACGTGGTTGATGTTATTTATTTCCTGATGAACCAGAAAAGCGGATCAGGGATCTATAATCTTGGAACAGGAAACGCGAGGACTTTTCTTGACCTTGTCAATGCTACCTTTACGGCCCTTAACATGCCTGCGAAAATAGAGTTCATAGACACACCCGCGGATATACGCGAAAAATACCAGTATTTCACAGAAGCAAAGATGCAGAAACTTTTCTCCCTGGGTTACTCAAAATCCTTCTACTCCCTGGAGAAAGGAATCGAAGAATATGTACAGGGATACCTTATGGAGAACACTTGTTTCTAGGACACAATAGTCTAACAATCTGAACTTTTGGGCTATTGTACTGTACCTCCAGAATGTTCATTAATCTGTTTGCTTTTTCTTTATTTTTTCTACTTTTCCCTTCGTTTCGGCCCTATATTTGTACCGGCTCATTTGTCTATGTGATAAACGCTTTCCTGATACGGCATGTTTTTTGCAGAGGTTTTCTTCCTTTTAATTTGATTTCATGCTTTGTTCTCATGCTTTGATAATATCTTAATCAAAAAAGGATTGTGTGAGTTCTAATTAAATTTTGTCTTGTACATTGAATAAGGATTTATAATTTTTCAGTTTTCATAAAGTAAAACAAAAAAGCAGAACCATGAAGAAACTTACGCTTTTATTGATGGCATTGATTCTTGCCTTTTCCAGTTTCAGCCAGCAGACACAAATTGCTCCCAGAGGGATTTCTGAACCTGGGCCAAACCAGGTAACACCGATGAAGCCCGGTACAGGGCAAGAACAGATTATCATCAATCACCAGCCCAATGTGCTGACAACCTGGGTTTTGCCAAGCACCCTCAGCACATCCGGTAACAGCCGTATCCCAAGAAATTCAGGTGTCTATTTTCAGCGCTGTGAGTTTCTCATCCTTCCTTCCGAAATGGCGGCATCGGGTTACCCGTCAGCAAATACCATTGATGCCCTTGGATTCCTGATCGCAACGGCAGGTGTAGGAACCCAGACAGGCACCCTGAACATATACCTGATGAACACTTCAGATGTGTCCTATACATTAGGTACAACCTGGACTACAACGGGCTTTACTCAGGTCTGCAACAATCCCGCCTTTACTGTTCCGATTGCTGTCGGAGCCTATACTATTCCATTTGTGGGTGGCTCCACATTTACCTATACCGGTGGTGGGGTTTACGTGGCCTGGGAATTCAGCAATCCAACCCTTACCGGTGGAACAACTGCTCTTTCTGCCTATTGCAACACCAACCAGACAACCCTGTGCTATGGTTACCAAAGCGCCACAGTTCAAGGCACGGCATTGGCTGTGACGGCCTTCCGCCCTGCCACGACCTTTGTAAACAACACATTGACCGACATTGCAGCCGTTACAAACATTTACACTGATGAGCGGGTTCCTACTCCTTTTGGAACACCAACCCCGGTTGGTGTCAGGGTTTCAAATGTATCCGGCTCTGCGCAGACTTTTAATCTTACGCTTACTGTGAAAGATGTTGCTACATCAACCACCCGCTACACTGAGACACAACCGGTGACTGCCCTGGCAGGCGGAGCTTCGACGACCATCAACTTCACAGGCTGGACCCCGACGATCCAGGAAAATGTGACCATTAATGCCGCAACCTCGGTGATCGCCGGAGAAACCTATGTGGCCAACAATACACTGACGATTCCCGGAAACGTCAATAACAACCTTTACTCGCTTAATTACAACCTTGCAAATCCAGGCGGTTATGGCTTTACCACACCCGGAACTGGGATATTTGCAGTAAAATACACGATGAATGGTACAGGACTGGTGAAAGGTGCCAATGTCATGATCTTTAACTATGCGTCAAACCCTGGCAATACTGTTTATGCTGTCCTTCTTAACAGTGCCGGAGTCATCCTGGCTCAGTCACCAAATTATACCCTGCTGGCAGGCGATATGGGAACCAACCTGAACTTTACTTTCCCAACGCCCCAGTCGATCACAAACTCAGATTTTTATGTTGGACTTGCCCAGACAATGGGAACAGGTCAATGGTATCCACTGGGAATCTATACAGATAACCCCACCCGTGGTAATGCATGCTATTCCTTCGCACTTACCGGGGGAACTCCTGCAGCCGACGCCGGAAATTTTAAATATGGTGTTGAAGCCGTACTTGTCGCACCACCAACTGTTGTAACGAATGCTGCCACTTCAATCACCGGTACTACCGCAACCCTTAACGGAACTGTGAATGCCAATGGGACCAGTTCAACAGTGACATACCAGTACGGTTTAACCACGGCTTATGGAACTACCGTATCGGGTGTTCCCAGTCCTGTTAACGGCAGTACTGCAACAGCAGCTACTGCAGCATTAACAGGGCTGACGACAAATACGCTTTATCATTTCCGGATCGTTGCTACGAATATCGGAGGAACCACGTATGGTGATGATATGACCTTTACTACAGCCGCACTTCCGGCAGTTGTCACTACTGCAGCTACAGCAGTTACCGGAACCACCGCAACGATTAACGGCACAGTAAATGCCAACAATTATTCTACGACGACATCTTTTGATTACGGTCTGACCTTAGCTTACGGAACAAATGTTCCAGGGGTTCCATTAACTGTTAACGGATCCACAGTGACTACTATTTCTGCTGCACTTATTGGATTGTTGCCCGGAACAACTTACCATTACAGGATCAACGGGATAAATGTTGCCGGAACCGTGAACGGTGGGGATCTTACATTCACAACCCCTGTATTGGCCCCGACCGTTGTTACTGCAGCCGCCACAGGTGTTACTACCACAATTGCTACTCTAAACGGAGTTGTGACAGCGAACGGTGCGAGCACAACTACATCATTTGAATGGGGATTGACCGTTGCCTATGGAAATACAATTGCAGCCACTCCGACCCCGGTCACAGGCAATACCGTAACAAACATCAGTGCAAACCTGACAGGGCTTACTTTGAATACAACATACCACTTCAGGGCAAAAGGTGTGAATTCTGCCGGAACTACTTACGGAACTGATATAACCTTCGTTACTGTTTGTCCCGTTGCCGGACCGACCGGACCAATTACCGGACCAACACAGGTTTGCCAGGGTGGTTCCGGGTATGTTTACACAGCCACCAGTGCAAATGCCACGGGTTACGTATGGACACTTCCGATTGGCGCATCCATCACAAGTGGCGCTAACACCGGAACGATCACGGTAAGTTATGCTTACAATGCCGCGGCAGGTACACTGTTTGTATATGGAACAGCTCCATGTGGTAACGGAACACTTTCACAGTTAGCCATCTCTGTTAATGCACCTGCAGCCCCATCCATCACGGGGCCCGGAACTGCATGCGTGAGCTCAACAGGTAATGTTTACACAACACAGGCAGGAATGAACAGCTATGTCTGGACAATTCCATCAGGCGGTACGATTGTTTCCGGCCAGGGAACCAATGCAATAACAGTAACCTGGACTTCTTCAGGGACCAATACTGTAAACGTAAATTATACCAATGCCGGCGGATGTGCCGGCCTAACACCGGCTTCCTATACTGTAACCGTTAACCCGCTTCCTGTTCCGGTTGTTACTGGTCCGACACCAGCATGTTCAAATTACCCGAGTGTTTACTCAACAGACGCAGGAATGACAGGTTATGTATGGACTGTTTCTGCAGGTGGTACAATTAATTCCGGCCAGGGAACCAGTGCAATTACCGTAACCTGGAATTCAACCGGTTCACAAACTGTTTCTGTAAATTACACAAATGCTAACGGTTGTACTGCAACATCTCCCGTAGTTTATAATGTTACGGTCAATGCCGGAGCCTCCCCCACGATCACTGGTCTGACAAATACCTGCGTGAATTCTGGTTATGTTACATATACAACCCAGGCTGGAATGACCGGAGGTTATATCTGGGCGATTTCTCCAGGCGGTGTAATCGACTTTGGCGGAGGAACAAATTCAGTTCTTGTTACCTGGACGTCTGCTGGCCCCCAGTGGATTAGTGTGACCTACTTCAATGCTAACGGCTGTGCTCCGCCAAATCCAACGGTATTAAATGTCCTCGTTGCCCCAACTCCCGGAGTTGCAGGAGATATCACAGGAACTCCTGATCTTTGCGGTGGCACTTTGGGAGTCCCTTATACCGTAGCTCCGATCCAGAATGCATCAACTTACATTTGGACTCTTCCTGCAGGTGCAACCATCGCTTCCGGTGCCGGAAGTCCATCCATTACTGTGAATTTTGCAAATGATGCTTCCTCTGGAGATATCACTGTATATGGAAATAATACATGCGGAAACGGCCTCACATCTCCTGCTTATGCAGTAGTAGTCACCCCAATCCCTGCTCCCCCGGTGATTACACTTGATTTATACCTGCTTTCAAGCAATGTTGCAACAGGAAATCAATGGTATATGGATGGAGCCCTGATCCCGGGAGCAACCGGCCAGACATATGATGTTTCGATCACAGGGACCTATACAGACATTGTAACGGTCAATACCTGCTCTTCCGACTCATCAAACAGCATTTTTGTCCTGGTTGAGGGGATTAATGAACTAACCTCCAGTAGTTTCCATGTATATCCTATGCCTAATGACGGCAGATTCAATGTTTCCATTGTCAGTCCTTCACAGGAAACATATTCGATCAGTGTATTCAACAATCTCGGAATGAAGATTTATGAGACACAGGATATTATTGTGAATGGAACACTGACAAAGGTTATCGATATCAGGCCAGTTGCACAAGGAATCTATTCAGTTGTTTTGCAAAACGGAAAGAGCCGGGTGGAGAAAAAGATCCTGATCCAGAAGTAACCTTGAGAATGATCGTGAGATGACAAAACTTATCTGTCATTGAACATCCGAAGGTAAACGACAAGTTTGTTAACAGAGAGGTTGTCCCGAAAAGGGATGACCTCTTTTTTTCATACATATCCAAAACCCGGGGTAAAATGTCATGCCCTATAAATAATGCAATTGGTAAAGAAACATTCATCCATTTTCCTGTTTTTCGTTTTTTTTGTTGCAGGTTTCATCAATTTTCAATTAAATTTGTTTCATTAAGAAATAATTAATGCATTTGAACAATACTCTCATCATATTTTTTTCCATTGATTAATTGTATTAAAAACCAATCCTAAAACAAATTTTATGAAAAAGTTTTTATTCTTATCAGTTGTGATGCTGTTCTTTTCCATCCATGGAAGGTCTCTGGCTCCTTTGCAACCATCCAATCCAGGTCCGGCAGGAGCCAATCTCAGCATACCGGGCACCCCTTCAGGCACATGGGGCTCCAAAACAATCTATACGCTGCCTCTGGCTCAGGGTTTCAATGCCACGACGCTACCCGTGGACTGGTTAACACAATTAGTTACTGCTACGGGAGAGAAGATTTCATTTGTTGCGAGCGCATCCTATCAAACTGCTACACCTGAAGAGGGTACTGATTTTGTAATGTTTAACTCATTCTCCAGTTCAGGTGGAGGATCGGGGGCAGAAGAACGATTAATTTCTCCAGCCATTGTGACTACCGGAACTGCCAGCGTAAATACTGAATTTTACTGGTTTGAATCCGGAAATACATCGTATACCGATATAACGGAAGGAGTGCAGGTAGAATGGTCGAGTAATGGAACTACATGGACTAACTCTACGTTTTATCCAAGGTATGTTTCAACCGCACCTACGACTGGCAACTGGGTGAAAAAAGTCATCACACTTCCGGCAGGTGCAGGTGGAATTCCAACCCTGTATGTTTCTTTCAAATTTCATTCTGCTTACGGATATAACTGTTACCTGGATAATGTCCTGATCCGTGCCACACCAACCTGTATCGATCCAACACTCGTAACCACTTCGGCAATTACCGGAACAACAGCAACAGTAAGCTGGACCGCACCTACACCTGCACCGGCCAATGGTTATGATATTTATTACAGCACATCCGCTACTGCTCCCGTTGCAGGCACAACTCCCACAGCATCAGTGGCTGCAGGAGTTGTCACCTATAATATGACCGGGTTAATACCAAGCACCACCTATTATGTCTGGGTACGGGGTGTTTGCAGTGTATCGGATAAGAGCATGTGGGTTGCAGCTCCTGCATTTACAACTGCATGCGGGGTGATCAGTACATTCCCGTGGACAGAAAATTTTGATGCGATGACAACGATCGGGACCAGTATATTCCCGAATTGCTGGCTGGCGACGTCTGCAACAGGAACGCCATGGTCAACAGGAAATGCCGCTTCCATAACATACAACGATCCCTGTTCTGCACCAAATTATGCACTTGTGTACTATTCCCCTTATGGAACAGGAAATGACAAATTCCTCATCACTCCCGGCTTTACGCTTACAGCTGGCACATCCTACGATTTCAAATTCAGCTGGGTTGGAGATGGTTATGCAGGCTGGACCGGTGACGTCATGGTTAATTCAACACAAACCGGAACGGGAGCCACTGCTTTAGGCGCATCCTTTGTGGTTGCAGCTACAACTACCACAAATGTTTGTGCACAAGTGACCAGGAGTTATATTCCTGCAACAACCGGATCCTACTATTTCATGGTCAGAGTTAATAATACTGTTTCGCCTTATTACCTTGGATTTGATAATTTCAGCCTTGATCTTACACCCAGCTGCGTTGCACCTACTGCCCTGGTAATGTCTGCAATAACCACTACTTCAGCAACGGTTGGCTGGACACCTCCGGCATCGGCACCTGCCAATGGCTATGATATTTATTACAGCTTGTCTTCAACAGCCCCGATTGCAGGTACACCGCCATCGGGATCTGTAGCAGCCGGTGTTACAACTTTTAACCTGGCAGGGTTGAGTGCAAGTTCCACTTATTATGTCTGGGTACGTTCAGTTTGCAGTGCATCAGATAAGAGTGGATGGGCAGGGTCGGTTTCATTCCATACTTTATGCGGATCTGTGGCAATTCCATGGACGGAAAATTTTGATGCCATGACGACCATCGGGAACAATATTCTCCCGAATTGCTGGAAAGCAGAATCCCCAACATTATTACCCTGGAGCACTGGAAATGCTGGTTCCATAACCTATAATGATCCTTGTTCCGCTCCTAATTATATTTATGTAAGCTGGAATCCCTACGGTGCAGGCATTTACAAATTCCTGATTACCCCAGGTTTCAACCTTAATGCAGGAACCACCTATACTTTCAGCTTTAATTGGGTTGGTGACGGAACCGCCGGCTGGGCAGGTGATGTACAGGTAAATACAACACAAACCGGGGTTGGTGCTACAACAGTCGGAACTCCATTTGTTGATGCAGCAACAACTACAACAAGTACATGTACAGCATCCACAACTACATATACACCTGCAACATCAGGGATATTCTACTTTATGGTCAGGGTCAACAATGTAACTTTATCCCCATGGGACCTTGGGTTTGATGATTTTTCACTGACAGGCCCGCCGTGTCTTATTCCTACAGCACTGGCAGCCACAAATGTTACCTCATCAAGTGCTGACCTCGGTTGGACAAGTGCCGGTTCTGCCTGGGAGTACCAGTATGGTCTTACAGGATATACGCCTACTGCTTCAGGCACTGCAACTGCAACAAACCCCACACATATAACAGGGCTGAATGGAGGAACAAGCTATGACTTTTATGTAAGGACCAACTGTTCCGGCAGTTTCAGCGCATGGGCAGGACCAATGACCTTCGCAACACCGGCTGCTCCCGCAACTGTTGTTACGCTCGCTGCCACGGCAGTAGGACCTACAGGTGCAACCCTCAATGGAACCGTGAATGCAAACGGTGCATCAACAACTGTTTCATTTGAGTATGGACAAACCCTTGCTTATGGTTCAACCGCTGCAGGTGTTCCCCCGACTGTCGCGGGAAGCACAACCACACCTTCAAGTGCTGTGGTGACAGGTCTTTTACAAAACACACTTTATCATTTCAGGATCAAAGGTGTCAGTTCACAGGGAACCGTATATGGAAATGATCTTACATTTACCACAGGAGCTGCAGTACCTGTTGTTGTAACAACTGCAGCGACACTGATTAACCAGACTTCAGCCCAGCTTAATGCAACAGTAAATGCCAACAATGCATCTACTGCCGTTACATTCCAGTACGGACTTACGGTTGCTTATGGAACCCCAGTACCGGGTGTTCCATCACCGGTACTGGGAACTACTGCTGTAGCAACGCTTGCCAATATTGCCGGTCTTACACCCAGCACACTTTATCATTTCCGTTGCGTTGGTGTGAATTCAGGCGGTACGACCAATGGTAATGATATGACATTTACAACCCCTGCGCCTGCAGCACCGACAGTAACAACAGATGCTGCAACAAACACCAACCTGACCGTAGCCACCCTTAACGGAACGGCTATTGCCAACGGAGCCAGCACTGTTGTTAGTTTTGATTACGGACTGACCGTAGCCTATGGCAGTACAGTTGCCGGTATTCCAAGCCCTGTTTTAGGTAATGCACCGACCACTTTCAGCGCAAATCTAACCGGGTTAGCTTCCTACCAGACTTATCATTACCGCGCAAAAGGTGTTAACTCAGTTGGAACTATTTACGGCGTGGACCAGACATTCCAGACAATCTGCCCGATTGCCGGACCCGCAGGTGCAATCACAGGTCCAATATTGGTTTGCCAGGGTGGTTCAGGTTACGTATATACTGTTACTATCCCAGGTGCAACCGGGTATGTATGGACGCTTCCCATCGGTGCAACAATTACGAGTGGTGCCAACACCAATTCCATCACCGTGAGTTATGCATACAACTCAATGCCGGGAAACCTGTTTGTTTATGGAACTGCACCTTGCGGAAACGGGGCTCCGTCACAATTAGCAATCTCTGTTAATCCACCTGCAACTCCTTCAATTACCGGCCCTGCTACAGCCTGTGTGAACTCTACAGGAAATGTTTATACAACCCAGCCGGGAATGACCGGTTACACATGGACAGTTACTGCCGGTGGTACAATCACTGCCGGTGCAGGTACATCATCTGTAACAGTTACCTGGGGTTCAACCGGTGCCCAAACTGTAACGGTTAACTACAATAATGCAAGTGGTTGTGCAGGTCTTGTACCCGCTACATACAATGTAACGGTTAATACATTACCTGTACCCGCACTCAATGGTCCTTCACCTTCATGTACAAATTATCCGGTTGTTTATTCCTCGGATGCCGGCATGAATGGCTATGTCTGGACTGTTACTGCCGGAGGAACCATCAATTCCGGCCAGGGAACAAGCACGATTAATGTAACATGGACAACCACAGGGGCTAAAACAGTTACTGTTAACTATGCTAATGCATCGGGTTGTACAGCAGTTGTTCCAACATCATTGAATGTTACGGTAAATACCGGAGCTGCTCCAACGATTACTGGTCCAACCACACCATGCGTTAATTCAGGGTATCTTACGTATTCGACACAGGCAGGAATGACCGGCTATGTGTGGAGTGTATCGCCGGGTGGTGTTATCAATTTTGGATCGGGAACTAATTCAATTTTGGTAACATGGCTAGCTGGCGGAGCACAGTGGGTTGGTATCAGCTATACCAATGCAAATGGTTGTGCACCTGCTGCGCCGGTACAACTTAATGTCGCAGTAAACCCGGTGCCGGGTGATGCAGGGATAATCACGGGACCAGTAAATGTCTGTGCTGGTGCAACGGGAATCGCCTACTCAGTTGGAACGATCGCCAATGCTACAAGTTATGTATGGGCACTGCCGACCGGCGCCACCATTGCATCTGGTGCAGGAACCAATTCCATCACGGTGAATTATGCATTAGACGCTATACCGGGTAATATTACAGTTTATGGGAACAATGTCTGCGGGAATGGTGCAGCTTCTCCTGCATTGACGATTGCATTATCTCCTCTTCCTGCTGCTGCCGGAGCAATTGACGGGGTTGCAGCAGTTTGTATTCCATCAACCGGTGTTGCATATTCCGTGGGAGATATTACAGGTGCGACCGGGTATAGCTGGGTAGTACCAGCCGGAGCTACCATCGTTACAGGTGCGAATACCAACAACATCACTGTTGATTTCTCAGCTTCTGCTGCTGCCGGAGTAATCACTGTTGCCGGCACAAACACCTGCGGGAACGGCACTGTATCGCCAAACTTTGCTATTACAGTTACTCCTGTTCCTCCGACTCCGACAGTTTCATATAACGGAGTCACACTTACCAGCGACGCTGCAGCAGGCAACCAATGGTTTAAGGATGGCAACCCGATCTCCGGAGAAACAAATCCGACATATGTACCAACCGTTGACGGAACTTACTGGGTTGTTGTAACAATCAATGGCTGTTCAGTTGAATCGAATCATGTTGGTGTTGTTGTTGGTATCGAGGAACAAAGGAATGCAGGCTTCAGCCTGTATCCTATTCCAAACGACGGTCGTTTCACGATCTCCATTGTCAGCCCTTCACAGGAAACCTATTCAATCAGTGTATTCAATAATCTTGGAATGAAGATTTACGAAGCACAGGATATCATTGTGAAAGGAACGCTGACAAAGGTTATCGATCTCAGACCCGTTGCACAGGGAATCTATTCAGTTGTTCTGCAAAATGGTAAAAGCCGGGTTGAGAAAAAGGTCCTGATCAATAAATAAAACTTTTACACCGGCTGAATCATGACGAAACTTTTTTATCACTGATCACCGGAAATTGAAATTGTTAATGATAAAAGAGACTGTCTCGCAATGAGGCGGTCTCTTTTACTTTTTAGTTGATAGCTGTTAGTTATTATCTGTTAACTGGACGCTTTTCACTGTTAATTGATCCTTGCGCTAAGGCCGCGCGGACCTCCTCATAATAAACTGTTCAATAAAGTATGTCAAAACTTATAATCTTGCTGGATACAATCTAAAAGCTAATGGTTCATGGCAATGCTTTTGGAAAAAATTAAGTTTATTACTATATTAGCTTCTTGTTGTATAGAATTTTTTCATATAAAATCATCCCCTATGAAAAGAAAGTTATCAATTTTTACAGCAATTCTCGCAGTGTGCCTGTCTTCCTTTAACCACTTCTCACTTTTTTCAGCAAACGCTTCATCAACAGTTCCTGTTGTTGTTACGACACCTGCGACGGGGTTAACGATGAATTCTGCGGTGCTGAACGGTACAGTGAATGCCAATAACAATACGACAACTATGTTTTTTGAATATGGTCTGACTACGGCCTATGGAACAATAATTGCTGCCACACCTTCTACTGTTACAGGAAATACAATAACGCCAGTGACGGCAATGCCTAGCGGGTTAGCTCCATGCACTATTTATCATTTTCATTGTTGCGGCTATTATGGAATAGAAAAAGCATCAGGTAGTGATATGACTTTCTCTACCTGTTTTCCTCCATCGGTTACCACAACAGTCCCAACCAACATAACCCAGACTACGGCCACTCTCAATGGAATAGTCAGTGCCAACAACGACCTGACCTCGGTGGAATTTATTTTGGGAACTGCAGGAGCCCTGGACATAGCAATCCCGGCAGTGCCATCGACGGTTGCAGGAAATACCCCAACACCAGTGTCGGCAACCGTTACCGGGTTACTTCCTTGTACAGTTTATCACTACTATTGTATTGGACAAAATTCGTCGGGAAGTGCGAATGGCAGCGACCTGACATTCACGACAGGTTCCGACGTCCCTGGTCCTCCCGGTCCGATTACAGGCCCTGATCATGTTTGCCCGTGCGGAACTGGATATGTTTACACAGTAAATATCCCAAATGCCACCGGATACATATGGACTCTCCCTGTTGCCGGAGCCATTACCAGTGGTATCAATACAAATACAATAACTGTAAGTTTTGCATGCAATGCAATACCCGGCTATATTTTTGCTTATGGTACTTCTCCCTGTGGTGCCGGAACTCCTTCCCAACTATATATCAGCATGAATCCGCAGGAAATCCCAACGATTACAGGAATGACGGACATTTGTGTAAACTCCGGTTATTTAACATACACCACCCAGGCTGGCATGACCGGTTATACCTGGACACTTTCACCGGGAGGTGTGATCAGTTACGGTGCCGGGACAAATTCCATCCAGGTTACGTGGACTTCTCCCGGATCTCAATGGGTGAGAGTAAACTATACTAACGCAAATGGCTGCTCAACTTCTGTGCCCGGGGAGTTGGATGTAACGGTCAATTCTTTACCAGGGCCCGCATCGACCATCACAGGACCCGATCACGTTTGTGCGGGCTCAACCGGCATCGCATACTCTACCACACCGATCACCAATGCAACAGCCTTTGTCTGGAGCCTCCCGGCAGGTGCCGTCATGACTGCAGGTGCGGGAACCAATTCCATTACTGTGGACTTTGCGCCTGAAGCCTTATCCGGGGATATCCAGGTCTATGGAAATAATATTTGCGGGAATGGCCTCGTCTCCATCCCGTTTCAGGTTACCGTGGATCCCCTTCCTACTCCGGCAGGAACGATCACTGGACCGGGTAATGTTTCCGTTCTTTCTTCGGGTGTAGTTTATTCAATTCCTGAGATACCGGGAGCTACAGGATATGTATGGAACCTGCCTCCCGGAACTACCATCGTTTCAGGAGCTAATACAAACAGCATCTCTGTTGATTTCACAGCAGCTGCTCTAAGCGGAGCTATTTCCGTGTATGGAACAAACAGTTGCGGCGACGGGCCGGTCTCTCCTGACCTTACCGTGAACGTTAACCCCATTCCCGATTCACCCAAGATCACGCTTAACGGTTATATGCTGAGGAGTAATTATTCGGCAGGGAATCAATGGTACCGGGACGGAGATCTGATCGCAGGGGCTACGGAGCAAACTTATGATGCTTCGCTGAATCACACAGGATTTTACTGGGATATAGTCAGTGTCAATGGATATTCATCTGACACATCAAATCATGTCTACCTGGTCCTGGTTGGTGTGAATGGTCCGGAACAAAGCAGCTTCAGTATCAATCCTGTTCCGAATGACGGACGATTCGCTGTTGATATCGTTACTTCTTCACAAGAGATATTCACGATCAGCGTGTTCAATGTTCAAGGGGTTAAAATATATGAAGCACAGAACATCATTGTGATCGGGTCGCTGAGCAAGATCATTGACATCAGACCCGCTGCAGATGGCATCTATTCTGTTGTTCTTGTTAATGGAAAGAACCGGTTTGAGAAAAAGATCGCAATTAATAAATAGGGATTTTCAACCTTATCACACTATCCTTACTTCAGCAACAATAGGAAGGTTTTGTTACTTTTGTATTTCCAGTAAAAATCCGGATATCGGTGGAAAGAAAAATCTTCCTTTTTGTTTTCATAACAATCATGTTGGTACGCCCTGTTTGCGGGCAGTATTTTTCAACCGGACAAGACCCGGCTTCCATAAAATGGAGACAGATCAAAACAAAGAAATTCCAGCTGATCTATCCTTCGGCATTTGAAAAAAGATCACACTATCTTGCCAATATCCTGGATCTCATTTCTAAGGAAGAGACGAAAACACTTTCGGCAAAAGTTCCGAGAATACCGGTAATCCTTCATACTGCATCTTCTGAATCCAATGGTCTCACGGTATGGGCACCAAAAAGAATTGAATTTTATCCCTGCCCCCCGCAATCGACTTATCCCGAGGAGTGGCTGGAGCAACTGGCCATTCACGAATACCGGCACGCTGTACAGACCAGCAAGATGAACCAGGGATTTACAAAGGTTTTATCTTATATCGTCGGGCAACAAGGAACCGGTGCTGTGCTCGGTTTATTCATTCCTGCATGGTTTCTTGAAGGTGATGCAGTTTGTACCGAAACGGCCCTTTCCAATTCAGGACGCGGAAGGGTTTCTTCATTTGAAAACATTCTTCGTGCCCAGTTACTTGAGAAAGGAAGGTACTCTTATGATAAAGCGGTTCTGGGTTCCCTGAAGAATTTCGTTCCGGATCAATATGCTTTGGGATATCCACTGGTTGCAGAATCCCGGAAGGTTTATGGTCCTAGGTTATGGAATACTGCACTTGACCGGTCGGCGAAGCTTCCATTCATGGTTGTTCCTTTTTCATCAGGAATTCATTCTGTAACAGGACTTACCAAGGTAAAGTTTTACAAAGAGATGCTCTCTCATCTTACCAGCGACTGGAAATACCAGATGGAGAACATGAATTATACTGATCTCAGGAGAATAACCAAAATCAATAAAAAGAATTTCTCCTCTTATATTCATCCTGTACTTTTAGATGATTCAACCATAATATCGAAAAAGGAATCGATGGATGATCCGGATTATTTTGTCAGGATCGACCGAGAAAGCGGAAAGGAAAAAAGACTTTTTATCCCGGGACAGGCTTCGAATGAATCAATTTCCGTGGCAGGCGGAAAGCTTTTATGGTCAGAATTCCAGCCTGATCCCCGATGGCAGAATAAAGATTTCTCTGTGATCAGGTCGTATGATTTTATATCGAAGAAGATAAAAAAACTCTCGAAAAGAAGCCGGTATTTCGCGCCATTCTTTTCTCCGGATGGCTGCAAAATAGCGGTCGTGAAAGTCGACCAGGAAAACAACCATTCCATTGAAATCCTTGAAACAAAATCCGGAAAGCTGCTCCAGCGCATTCCAACGGAAAATTATTTCCAGGTAATGACTCCCAGCTGGTCACCGGATGGAAATTCACTCACCATGGTTGTTCTGACAGAAAAAGGAAAAGCCCTGGCCTGCCTTGATCTTCGGACAACCAGGATCACCCGGCTCACGCCTTACAGCTTTACTGAAATATCCGGTCCGGTTTATTATCAAGCACATCACATCCTTTTTTCGGCAGATTACTCAGGCATTCAGAACATCTATGCACTTGACATGGCATCGGGGAAAGTTTTCCAGGTCACGTCTGCCCGGTTTTCGGCGGCAAACCCGGTCATTATGAGTGGTCTCAAAACGATGATCTATTCCGATTATTCCTCCGATGGATTATCCGTTGCAGAAACCCGGTTGGATACATCAAACTGGATCCCGCTTGAAAATATTCATACTACATCGATCCGCCTTTATGATTCCATTGTCAGCCAGGAACACATGAATGTACAGGACAGTGTTGTTTCACGGAAGATAAACAAGATGTACGCTAATGAAAAATATGACCAGGCGAGGGATACGATAAATGCAACAAAATTTACTTCGAAAAAATATTCCAAAACCTTAACCCTGTTTAACCCGCATAGCTGGGCTCCTGCTTCGTTTGATCTGACTAATTTAACGGTTCAGCCGGGAGTATCGGTCCTGCTTCAGAATGTACTGAATACAATGTTTGCCGGTGCCGGGTGGGAATACAATTACAATGAAGGAACAGGGAAATTCTTCGCAAACCTCAGTTACCAGGGCTGGTACCCTGTCTTTGATCTTGCATTCGATATTGGCAACAGGGCAGCTTATGCTTATTACAGGGATTTGAATGAACGGGTCCGGTTTACGTGGCAGGAAACAAATTTAAAATTACATGCCAGCATTCCCTGGAATTTTTCGAGGGGGAAATTCTACCGATATCTTACGCCATCGGTGGGATTTAGCCTTATAAACCTGAAGCATAATTCATCCACACCACCACAGCTGATCTCGGGCAATATTGTCAGCATGGATTATGAGATCACAGGTTCCAGTTATTTACGATCGACGCAGAAAGATTATTATCCAAGGTGGGGACAGTATTTTGATGTCACTTACCGAAATTCTCCTTTCATTGGGAATGAACTGGGATCGATCTTCGCTGCACAAACCAACTTCTACTTCCCGGGAATTCTTAAACATCACAGCCTTTGGGGTTATGCAGGGTACCAGTCGCAGACTTACGGAAACCAGTTTTTTTACCGCTTTGCCGATATCATCAATTTCCCCAACGGATATTCAGGTGTGTATGATGACCAGGTGCTGAGCCTTGCTGTGAATTACAAGTTTCAGCTCTTCTGTCCTGATTTCAGCGCCGGTTCGCTCGTATATTTCAAGCGATTCAACCTGGACTTTTTCTTTGACTGGGCGCAGGGATGGACGGGAACACATGTGAGCACATACCAGTCAACCGGAGCAGAACTCACGTCAAACCTGCACATCCTGAGGTTCCTGATTCCTTTTGAACTGGGCGTCAGGAGCACCTATTTCCCCAATTCCGGAACCTGGGGTTGGGAGTTCATTTATTCGGTCAGGTATTGANCGGATTCATCCACCCGCATTTCTGAGATCTGACTATTAAGTTAAAAGTCTAATATCCAAATACATCTTCGAGTGTCAGGGAATGAACTTCGCCGTACTTTTTTAGTACATTCAGGTCAAGCCCGTCCTTTTTCCCAAGTACCATGATATTGAAATTCTTGTTCTTGATAAATTTATCATGAAAATTTTTCAGATCCTGGAATGTCATGGAAGGAACTTTTTCAAATACGTCTTTCCTGATGTCGTAGTTCAGGCCTAATTTCGCAGCATTGATATAGTTGAAAAGGATGGCTGATTTCGTGATACGCTCGGTTCGTATTTTATTAATGATAGCGTCTTTCGAAGATTTCATTGCTTTTTCACTTTCCGGAATGTCGGTAAACAGCCCCATCATGACTTTCATTGCATCGGGAAGTTTATCCACCTGGGTTCCCAGGTATGAAAAGAGATAAAAATGGTCATCGGCAACAACAGGTGTACGGTATCCTGCATAGGCGCTATAGGCAAGGCCTTTCGATTCACGAATTTCCTGGAAGACGATTGAATTCATACTTCCGCCAAAATACTCATTGAATAAACGGGTGATGGGGATCTGGCTTTTATCGAAGGTCAGGGATCTTGAAAGCATCAGAATTTCCGCCTGTTTCATATCATAGTTGATGGTATAAACCTGCGTTGATGCATTCGGCAATTGTTCGAATTTCACGGGTGCCGGAACTGGCTTCAACTGTGCGGGAACATGATGTTCTTTATTGAGTGTAGCAAGAAGCCTTGCCGGAGTTTCAGGACCATAATAGAGGATCTTATGCTGATATGAACTCAGGTTTCTGATCATCGCAACCAGTTCAGCAGGTTTCAGACTTGTCAGTTCGGCATCTGAGCAAATATTCGTAAAGGGTGATTTCTTTCCATAAACGCCATAGTTGTACATACCACTCCAGAGTATGGATGTCTTGTTCAGTTTATCATCTTCCCGTCTTTTTTTAATGTCCAGCACCAGGCTTTTATACGGTCCGTCTGCAGGGATTGCATCGGATAAAAGATTCTCGAACAATGCAATTCCTTTATCCATATTCTCATTCAGGCCGCTCAGAGAAACCCAGAGTTCGTCATCGCTTGTGGAAACATTGAAATTACATCCGAGTTTATAAAATTCTTCCTGGATCTCCTTTGCCGAATATTTGGATGTTCCAAGATAGTTCAGGTAATCAAGTGCAGTGCCGATGGCTTTGTTATGATTTGTTCCCATGGCATAGTAGTAGTATAGAGAGAATGTATTGGTCTCATGGTTCTCGGTGTACAGTACCGGGATGTTATCCTTGATCGTCAATTTCTTAATGTCCTTGTTAAAATCCAGGAAAACAGGTTCGATCGGACTTGAAGGTTCAGCAACAATCCTTTTCAGGAAATCTGATTCATCGTTACGGTTCATGGTTACAGGGCTGATCTGCGGCTTTGTAACTTTTTTCACATTCTTATCAGTTCCGGTTCTTTTATAAACCAGTACATAATTATTGTTGTAGTTTGTCCTGGCAAATTCCACGATATCCTGTTTTGTCAGTTTCGAAATGCGTTCAATGTCCTGAACCTCCCGGCTGCGCGGGATATCCTTGACAAACCCATCCATCATGGTGTTGATCCTGCCACGGTTGGTCTCAGAGGATTTTACCTGGTTCAGTTTGAAATCATTGATAATAGCAGGGATCAGCCAGTCAGGGAAATCACCTTTCCTGACTTTTTCTATCTGGTCGAGGATAAGATTCTTTACTTCCTCCAGCGACTGACCTTCTTTTGCTTTACCATAAAAAACATTGATTGAATAGTCTTTCAGGATATACTCATAAGAACCGGCTTCGAGTACTTTCTGACCCTGGTTCAGGTTCAGATCGATGAGACCGGCTGTACTGTTTGCAAGGATCATATCGACCATCTTCACCAGGTCTGCATCTTTCGTGCCGGCACCACCGAAACGATAGCCGAATGTGACGGATTCTGCATCCGGTCCAACGACTTCTTTCACGATGGGAGCTGTGATCGGGTCTTCAACGGCCGGAACATAGGGCGTAAGTGGCTTGGATTGAAGGTTTCCGAAAGTTGCATCAACCAGCTTGATCACTTCTGACGGGTTGAAATCACCGGAAAGCAGAATTGCCATGTTGTTCGGAACATACCGGGCACTGTAGTATTCTTTCAGTGATTTCAAAGACGGGTTCTTCAGATGTTCAACCAATCCGATTGTGGTCTGAGTTCCATATGTATTCTTTTGAAAAAGCCCGCCTAATAATGCCTCAAACACCTTGTCGTCATCCCTGTCGAGGCTCATGTTTTTCTCTTCATACACAGCTTCGAGTTCAGTGTGAAAAAGTCGGAAGATGGGATCTTTGAACCTTT
>TBL_comb47_HYPODRAFT_10001783_pt1 | contig 27471 bp, 27 predicted proteins | sample TroBogypolimnion_40_FD_10682 | JGI IMG/M metagenome (IMG submission 10682) | reverse complement strand
GCGGCGCCGGCGTGGGCAAGACCGTGCTGATCATGGAGCTCATCAACAACCTGGCCAAGGGCCACGGCGGCCTGTCGGTGTTCGCCGGCGTCGGCGAGCGCACCCGCGAGGGCAACGACCTCTGGGTGGAAATGATGGATTCCGGCGTCATCAACAAGGAGAACATCGCCGAAAGCAAGGTGGCGCTGATCTACGGCCAGATGACCGAACCTCCCGGCGCCCGCGCCCGGGTCGCCCTCACCGGGCTCACCGTGGCCGAGTACTTCCGCGACACCGAAGGCAAGGACGTGCTGCTCTTCATCGACAACATCTTCCGCTTCACCCAGGCCGGCGCCGAAGTGTCCGCCCTGCTGGGCCGCATGCCGTCGGCCGTGGGCTACCAGCCCACCCTGGCCACCGAGATGGGCGAACTGCAGGAGCGCATCACCTCCACCAAGAAGGGCTCCATCACCAGCGTGCAGGCCGTGTACGTGCCGGCCGACGACTACACCGATCCCGCCCCCGCCACCACCTTCGCCCACCTGGACGCCACCACCAACCTGTCCCGCGAACTGTCGGCCCTGGGCATCTACCCGGCGGTGGATCCCCTGGCCTCCACCTCCCGGCTCATGGACCCCCGCATCCTCGGCGAGCTGCACTACAACACCGCCATGCGGGTCAAGGCCATCCTGCAGAAGTACAAGGAGCTCCAGGACATCATCGCCATCCTGGGCATGGACGAACTGTCCGACGACGACAAGCTGGTGGTGGCCCGGGCGCGCAAGATCCAGCGCTTCCTCAGCCAGCCCTTCTTCGTGGCCGAGACCTTCACCGGCATGGCCGGCAAGTACGTGAAGCTCGAGGACACCATCCGCAGCTTCGGCGAGATCTGCGATGGCAAGTGGGACCACCTGCCCGAACAGGCCTTCTACCTGGTCGGAACCATCGAAGAAGCCGTGGAGAAGGCGGAAAAACTGGCTAAGGCCTGAGGCGCGCCATGACCGACTCAATCCTCCTCGAGGTCCTGACCCCCGAACGCCTGATCTTTTCGGCGGAGGTGGCCGACCTGCAGTTCCCCACCGCCGATAACGGCTACTACGGCATCCTGCCCGGGCACACGCCCCTCATCACCCCCGTGGGCGACGGTTTGGTCACCTTCACCCAGGAAGCCGGCAAGCACTGGCTCACCGTGTTCGGCGGCTTCGCCGAAGTGGGTCCCGACCACGTCACCATCCTGGCCCGGGTCAGCGAGACCGTGGACATGATCGACGTGGAGCGGGCCGAAGCGGCCAGGTTGCGGGCCCTGCAGATCCTGAAGGAAGCCCAGACCGAGACCGACCTGGACGAAGCCCAGGCCCGCCTGAAGGCCAGCCTCATCCGCCTCGCCGCCACCGGCCATCCGGGCGGGCACGGCTTCTAGCCTCCCCGTCCTTCCCGACCCCCGCCAGGACCCGCGCCTTCGAAGCCCAGGTCCTGGCGGAACCGTTCGGCCGCCCGGGGCACCTGGGATCGATGAGCGACCTTCCGCCTGCCCCCGCGACTGCCGGCATCGAACCGGGCTCCGCGCCCAGTCCCGGCTTCGGGCCTTTCCTCACGCTGGCCTTTCTTGGGCTCTATTTCCTGCTCTGCATCGGGTTGCACATCCCCTTCCAGCTCTGGACCCGCATCAGCCAGGGCGCCGAGGCCGACCTGGCCCCATGGCTGACCGCCAGCCTCAACGAACTGGCGTTCCTGGGCGCCGCCGCTGTGGGACTGCGGAACCTGGGTGCCGGCTGGATCCGGAGCCTGGGCTGGCCGCCGCCGGCCTTCTGGCGGGTCGGGTCCCTCTTGGCCGCCGGCTGGCTTGGGGCCCTGGCGCTGGAGATCAGGACCCTGGAATGGGCCATCGCCCGCTGGCCGCGATTGCTGCCGCCCCTGCCCGACTGCTCCATCGCCTATGCGCTGGTTCCCTCGGTGCTCCTGGCGCCCCTGGCGGAAGAAGCCTTCTTCCGCGGCGTCCTCTGCGAGGGCCTGGCGCGGCGCTACGGAAGCGCCACCGGAATCATGGGCTCCGCCGCCCTGTTCGCCCTCTGCCACTGGCACTGGGCGCTCTGGCCCGGCTGTCTGGTCTTCGGCATCCTGATGGGCCTGGCGCAGCGCCAGGCGGGCTCCATCCTGCCCTGCGTCATCCTGCACGCTGCGAACAATGCCCTGGCCTGGATGGCAGCTGCCAGCTGAACCGTGCGTCCTGTTCGGCCCGTGGGTTACGTTGATATTTCAAAAATTCAATAATATACCTTGAAATTACCCCTTGCGGAGGGGGAATTTCAAGGTAATTTATAGCCATGAAACTTCCCCGCCCCCAAATGCACCAGCGGATCATGACCGCTTTGAGCCGCAGCCGGATCGTGGCGCTGCTTGGGCCCCGCCAGTGTGGAAAGACCACCTTGGCGCGTATGTTCCTCCCTCCCGACCACCAGTCATATTTCGATCTGGAAGATCCCGCCAGCCTGGCCAGGCTCGCCGAGCCCATGACGGCTCTTTCGGGACTGGAGGGCCTCGTTGTGATCGATGAAATCCAGCGGGCGCCCCATCTGTTCCAGGTCCTGAGGGTCCTGGCCGACCGGGATCCGCTTCCGGCGCGCTTCCTGATCCTGGGAAGCGCATCGCCCGATGTGATCCAGGGAGCGTCCGAGTCCCTGGCGGGAAGGGTCGAGATGATCGCCATGGGGGGGTTCCACCTCCCGGAGGTCGGCGTGGCATCCCAGGCCGCCCACTGGTCGCGCGGAGGGTTTCCACTGTCCTTCCTTGCCGCCTCGGACGAAGACAGTTTTGCGTGGCGAAAGAACTTCATCCGGACTTTCCTGGAGCGGGACCTCCCCACCTTCGATCTGCGCTTGCCCGGCCAGACCTTCTTCCGGTTCTGGAGCATGCTCGCCCACTATCACGGGCAGGTCTGGAATGCGGCCGAACCAGCCCGTGCCCTGGGGATTGGGGAAATGACCGTTCGCCGGTACCTGGATGTCCTCGAAGGCACCTTCCTCATCCGCACCCTGCAGCCCTGGCACGCCAACCTCAGCAAGAGACAGGTGAAAGCCCCCAAACTCTTCTTCAGGGATAGCGGCCTTCTGCACCATCTCCTGGGCATCCACACGCCGTCCGAACTGGAACGCCACCCCAAGATCGGAGCCTCATGGGAGGGCTATGCCGTGGAGGAAATCCTGGCGGCGGTCGAACCGGACGAAGCCTATTTCTGGGGCACCCATGCCGGGGCGGAGCTTGACCTGCTGCTGGTCAAGGACGGAAGGCGCATCGGGATCGAGTGCAAGCGCATCGATGCCCCCAGGCTGACCGCTTCCATCCGGATCGCCCTTGCCGACCTGGAGTTGGACCACCTGGCGGTCATCTACCCGGGCGAGCGGAATTACCCCATTGCCGATAAAGTCAGCGCTTTCCCCCTTGCCGCCCTTGCTGCCAAGGACGGGCCCGCGGACCTGGTGGGCGGCCTCCGCTGAAGCCGGCCGCCAGTTCGTGATTTCAATTCAGAACCGCACCGACCCCCGCCGGGTCGAACCGGAGATGGGCCGACAGTGCGGCGTGATCCGAGATCCTGGACCATGGGGCGCCGGAAAAGATCTCGGCCTGCTCGATGGAGAAGCCGCGCACATAGATGCGGTCCAGGCGCAGCACCGGGCGCTTGGAGGGAAAGCTGCGGCCGGGGGACTCGAGATCGCCCCAGGTGCCCCCGAACGCCTCGACCAGGCCGAGGCGTTTGGCCAGCAGCAGGTCGGCCTCGTTGCGCCAGTCGTTGAAGTCTCCGGCGATGATGAGCGGCAGGCCCGGGTCGAGCCGGTCCTCCAGATAGCCGGCCAGGGCATCCAGCTGCTTCCTCCGGGAGCGGGCGAATACCGAGAGGTGCACGCAGACGCAGTGGATCGCATGGGGGAAACCCGGCGCCGTGATCGCGCAATGGAGCAGACCCCGCCGCTCGAAGCGCATCTGGGTGACATCCTGGTTGTGGACGTGCTCGATCGGGAAGCGGGAAAGGATCGCGTTGCCGTGGTGCCCGTGGCCGTATGCGACGTTGCTGCCGTAGGCGGTGGACTGCCAGACGTCTTCGGCGAGGAAGTCGTGCTGGGGCTCCTCGGGCCAGTTGTCGATGTTCCTGGCATGCCGGCTGTGCTTGCCCTGGACTTCCTGGAGGAAGACGATCTCCGGCCCCAGCTCACGCAGCTGGTCGCGCAGTTCGTGCACCACCATGTGCTGGTGGAACTGGGAAAAGCCCTTGTGGATGTTGTAGGTGACGACGTGCAGCCGCAGTGTTTCCATGACGCTCACAGACCTGTGAGCATACTCTCCGGGGCGGGCATCCGGGCACTGCTACCAGCTGAACCGCGCATCCTGCTCCAGCATCCGGATGCGGGCGTCCTGGATGGCGGCGATCTCCGGCAGCATGATGGGCCGGTCCCCGGGGGTGAGGTGGTAGATGCCCACCGGGACGTCGACCTTCAGCTTCTTCAGCTCATGGCCCAGCTTCTCCGGCGTCAGGTGCTTGGAAGCCTCGGCCAGCCATGCCTGCGAGTTGGGGAAGCTGGCCTCGGTGATGAGCAGCTTCAGGTTCCGGGTCTTGTTGGCCACCTGGTAGACCTTGTCCGTCTCGGCGGTGTCCGAGGAGAAGATGAAGGCGGAGTGGTCGTCCTCCACCAGGTAGCCGACGCAGGGCACCAGGTGGTTCACCGGGATGGGGGTGACCCGCAGCCCTTCCACCTCGTAGGTCTTGCCGGGCCTGATTTCCGAAAAGCGGATGATGGGGTTGTCCGGGCTGGGGATGACCGAGAAGTCGGGCCAGAGTTCGTCGTTGAACAGGTGCCGGCGCAGGGCGTCCAGGGTCTCGGGCAGGGCGAGGATCTCCACCGGGACGTCGGTGTGGCCGAAGATGTTCTTGGTGAAGAACGGCAGGCTGCAGATGTGGTCCAGGTGGGAATGGGAGATGAAGATCTGCCGGATCCCGGTCTGTTCCTTCACGCTCAGCGCCTGGGTGAGCGAACCCGCGTCGATGGCAAGCACGCCGTTCACCAGCAGCCCCGTGAGCCTGTAGCCCTCGGCTTCTCCCCCGGAACACCCTAGAACCCTCAGTTCCATGCGACCTCTGGAGCGTGTGCTGCGATCAGAACCTGATGCCGCCGTAGAGCGCGACCTGGAGCGACGGGGCCATGGCCTTGCGGAAGTCGTCGGTGGAGCTGGACGTGTCGGAGCTGGTGAGGGGCACGGCCACTTCAAGCCGGACGAAGGGGCTGACCGCGGGGGTCGGCATGGCGAAACCGGCGCCGACCTTCACCCAGGGCCGGGTCACGGTGGTGCTGTCGGAGGAGGTCGAGGTGGTGGTGGTCAGCTTCTCCGAACGCATGTCCAGGCCCGCGTGGAGGTTCAGGAGGAACTTCCAGTCCGCCTGGACGCCGATGGCCACGTACTGGTTGCCGAACTTGCCAATGTTGACGCCGCCCAGGCTGAGATCGTCCTGGCTCTTGGGATGGTAGGTGACGGCCGCGCCCAGCTCGGCCACCTTCATGTCCAGGAACGTGTAGGCGGCCCGGAAGCCGAGGCCGGAGGGGCTCGACTTGTCGTAGCTCCCGTTCGGCAGGCCGGACCCGTTGAAGGCCTGGGCCCGCCCGATCTCCTTGTCCAGGAGCAGGCCGAACTCGCTCGCCTTCGCGGGCACGGCAGTGAACCCCAGAAGGAGCACTCCGAATGCAAAGGCTTTTTTCATGGCAGGCTCCTGCAGATTCCTATAACTGCAATAATCCTAGGGAAACGTACCAAGGTCAACCACCTTTGCTAATCTCATGCCATGCGCGCGCAACTTCAGTATCTCCTGCTTGACGGATTCGATCCGGACACGGGGGAACTGGCCCTGAGGGTCAGCGTGGACGGCGAACTGCCCGGAGAGACCCGGTTCCTCCGGCTCAAGCTGCACCTGGGCCGGTCCGGCGACCCGCTCCAGCCCCTGCGCCGGGAGCTCCAGACCCAGGTCCAGATGCCCATCCCCCCGCTCTGGGACCGGGGCCTGAAGATCGTGATCCGCGCCATCGAGGACGAGCTGTCCGCGCCGGAAGGGCGCAACCCCAACCGCTACACCTGGGTCCAGACCCAGCTGCTGCACCCCACCGACGAGCGCAAGGGCACCCTGAACCACCCGGTGGCCCGGCAGGCGGAAGTGCTGTGGGACTGGGCCCAGCGGGCGGAGAAGGAAGGGGCCCCGGCCCAGGCCATCGAGCTGCTGGAGCGGATGCTGCTGCTGGCGCCCCAGCACCATTCCGGACTGAGCTGGCTGTGCTCACTGCTGCGCCAGCAATCCATGGTCGAGGAGCTGGCGGACGTCACCGAGCGCCTGCTGATGGTGGCTCCCGCCAGCCCGGAAGCCCTGCTCATGCGCGGCGAGGCCCTGCTGCACCTGAACCGGCACGCGGAGGCCGGGGAGGTCTTCGCCCGGCTGCTCAAGACCAACCCGGTGCATCCCCTGGCCCACCTCGGCGCGGCCCAGGCCCGGAGCCTGGCCGGGGGCGACCCCTGCCCGCACCTGGACGCCGCCCTGGAGCTCGACCGGGAGGCCACCCTTTCGGTGCTGAGGGAGACTTTCGACTTCCGGGTGCTGAACCGGGCGCCCCATGAGAACACCTATCCCAGGGACGTCCTCTCCGCCCTGCTGGGGGTCTCCCCCGGCGAGGTGGACACGTTCTGCGCCGAGCGGGGGCTTCCGGTCACCGGGCCCGAAGGCAGCGTCCGGGAGTGCGAGCTTTCCCGCTGGGTGACCATCCAGAACCGTTACCAGCTCCTGCCCATCGGGTTGCATTGGCTCGCGCCGACCCCGAGGCACATACCGGAGTTGCCTTGACCCAACCCCCCCGCCCCGAGGAGCCCATGCCGGCCGTGCTCACCACCAACCTGCCCTTCCCCGCCTTCCGCCGCGGCAAAGTCCGCGACGTCTACGATCTGGGCAGCCGCCTGCTGCTGGTGGCCACCGATCGCATCTCGGCCTTCGACTGCGTCATGCCCGAAGGCATCCCCGACAAGGGCCGGATCCTGACCCAGGTGGCCAACTTCTGGTTCGGCGCCACCCGGGACATCCTGCCCAACCACCTGGAGGCCACCGAGGTGGAGGCGTACCCCGCCGAGCTCCGGCCGTTCGCGGACGAGCTCCGGGGCCGCTCCATCCTGGTGCGCAGGACGAAGCCGCTGCCGGTGGAGTGCGTGGTGCGCGGCTACCTGGCCGGGTCGGGGCTGAAGGAATACGAAAAGAGCGGCACCGTCTGCGGGATCCCCCTGCCTTCCGGGCTGCGCAACGCCGACCTGCTGCCGGAGCCGATCTTCACCCCATCCACCAAGGCCGAGGAAGGCCACGACGAGAACATCGATTTCGCGGCCATGGCCGGCCTGATCGGCCAGGAACTGGCCACCCGGGTGCGCGACCTGAGCCTGGCCCTCTACCGCCGGGGCCGGGAGCTGGCCCTGGAGCGGGGCATCCTGCTGGCCGACACCAAGTTCGAGTTCGGCCTCCTGCCGGACGGGGAACTGATCCTCATCGACGAGGTGCTGACCCCGGATTCCAGCCGCTACTGGCTGGCCGACGGATGGAAGCCCGGAAGCAACCCGCCCAGCCTGGACAAGCAGTTCCTGCGCGACTACCTGGAGACCGTCCCGGGCTGGAACAAGCAGCCCCCGGCGCCGCACCTGCCGGAAGCGGTCATCGAAGGGATCCGCAGCCGCTACCTGGACCTCGCGGGGCGGTTCGGGGTCTCGCTCTGAAGCGTCCCGACAAACCTAGGCTTCGATGGGGATCACCTGAATCGCACTGGCCTTGATGAGGGCGTGCACCGTCTGCCCCGGCTCCAGCCCGAGGTCGGCGCAGGCCCAGGTGGTGATGAGCGCCTCCAGCGGCATGCCGGCATCCAGCCGGACCCGGCACAGGGCGCCGAGGGGTTCGATCTCGACGATGGTCGCCGGCAGCCGGTTGCGCTGGGACAGGTGCCCGTGGGGGCCCTGTTCCAGCGACACCCCTTCGCCGCGGATGCAGGCGTAGGCCTCGGTGAACCCGCCGCCGGGGTCCGGGGCGAACAGCGGCACACCGCTCACTTCCAGCCGGAGCAGGCCTTCCACCCGCCCGGTGACCCGGGCCCGGAGCACCTCGCCCATCTGGGCCCGGGCGGGGTCGCCGGTGGCGGAGAGCACCTCGGCCGGGGTGCCGTCCCGGGTGATCCGGCCTTCGGCCATGAACAGCATCCGGTCGCCCAGGGCCAGGGCCTCCTGGGCGTCGTGGGTCACCAGGATGGCGGGCACCCCGAGGGTCTGGAGGATCTGCCTCAGGTTGTGCCGGAGCTGGTCGGCGGCGGCCCGGTCCAGGGAGGCGAAGGGCTCGTCCAGCAGCACCAGCCGGGGCCTGGGCGCCAGGGCCCGGGCCAGGGCCACCCGCTGCTTCTGGCCGCCGGACACCTCCACCGGCCGCCGCTCGGCGAACTCGTCCAGGCCCATGAGCTGGATCAGCTCGGCGACCCGGGCCCGGCGCTCCGCCCGGGGCCAGCCGTGGAGCCCGAAGGCGATGTTGCCCGCCACGGTCAGGTGCGGGAACAGGGCGGATTCCTGGAACACGTAGCCGATGCCGCGCCGGGCGGGGGGCATGGGCGGCCGGTCCGGCCGGAACCAGACTTCGCCGCCGGCCTGGATCAGGCCCTGGTCCGGCTGTTCCAGGCCGGCCAGGCAGCGCAGGACGGTGGTCTTGCCGCAGCCGGAGGGGCCGAACAGCACCGTCAGCCCGAAGCTGCCCAGGGCCAGCTCGAACTCGGCCTCGATGGCGGGCCCGGACGGGAAGGCCTTGCTGAACCGGGCCTTCATGCCCGCTCCCGTGCGCGCAGCCAGGAGGTGCAGGCCAGGACCGCGAAGGCGAACCCCAGCAGCAGCAGGGCCGTGCGGCTGGCGCCGGCCAGGTCGAACGACTGCACCTGGTCGAAGATGGCGATGGAGGCGGTCCGGGTCTTGCCCGGCAGGTTGCCGCCGACCATCAGCACCACCCCGAACTCGCCGATGGCGTGGGCGAAGCTGAGGATCAGCCCGGACAGGAGGCCGCGCCAGGCCAGCGGCAGGGCCACCCGGAAGTAGACCCCGGCCCGTCCGGCGCCCAGGGTGCTGGCCACCTCGAGCAATCTGCGGTCGACCCCGCCCAGCGAGGCCACCAGGGGCTGGAGGAAGAAGGGCATGTTGGTGATCACCTGGGCCAGCAGCAGCCCCTGGAAGGAGAACACCAGCCGGGCCCCGGTCAGGCTCTCCCAGGCCGCCCCGATGGGGCTGCGGGGGCCCAGGGCCACGATCAGGTAGAAGCCGAGCACCGTGGGCGGAAGGACCAGGGGGATGGAGGTGACGGCCTCCAGCAGGACCCTGCCCTTGAAGCAGCCGTAGGCCAGCGGCCAGGCCAGGAGGATGCCCAGGGGCGCCAGCAGCAGCGCCGAGCTGAAAGCCAGGCGCAGGCTGAGGCGGATCGCCTCCCAGTCCATGTCAGGGCTTGCGGTAGCCGTGCTTCGCGAGCATGGCCTGGCCCTGGGGGCCGGTGAGGAAGGCCCGGAACGCCTCGGCCTGGGCCGGGCACTGGGTGCGCTTCAGGATCACGCCGGCCTGGCGCAGGGGCGGATAGGCGTCCGCGGGCACGGTCCAGAGCACCCCGGCCGTGCGCAGGACCGGGTTGCTGGCCTGGGTGGTGGAGACCAGGCCCGCCTCGGCGCTGCCCGCCTGGAGGAACTGGGCGGCCTGGGCGACGTTGTCGGCAAACACCAGCCGGGGCTTCACCCGGTCGTAGATCCCGGCGTGACGCAGGGCCGCCTCGGCCGCCCGGCCGTACGGCGCCACCGCCGGGTTGGCGATGGAGATCTTCTGGATGGCGGGGTTGAACAGGACCTGCCAGCCGTCCTTGGCCGGATCCTGGTTGAGATCCTTGCGCAGCCACAGGGTCAGGCTGCCGGTGGTGTAGGGGAAGGGCTCCCCGGCCGCCAGCCCGGCCTTCTGCAGCTGCTGGGGAAACCCTTCGTCGGCGGAGAGGAACAGATCGAACGGGGCCCCCTGCTGGATCTGGGCGGTCAGGCTGCCCGAGGCGCCGAAGGAGAGCTGGAGCTGGATGCCCGGGTGGCCGGCCTCGAAGGCGGTCCTGAGTTCCTCCAGGGGTCCGCGCAGATCGCCCGCGGCGGCGATGGCCACCTGGACCGGCTTCGGCTGCGCCTGGCCCGGGATCCCCAGGGCGAGGGCGCAACTGAGCAGCAGACCGGCGAACTTCATGGACGCTCCGGGCGAAAAGGGGACGATGTATGATAGCTCATACATCGATCAGGCCATCCACCCATTTGTTGCCGCGACCGCCCGCCGGGTTCCCTAGCTGTCCCGGTCCGCGAGCAGTTCCTGGAAGGTCCGGGCCCGCCCGGCAATGGCGGACCGGGCCTCGGCCTCCATGGCCCGGAACTGGGCCAGGGCCTGCATGCCGGTCTCGGTCACCTGGGAGCCCCCGCCCTTTTCGCCGCCCTTGCTGGTGACCACCACCGGCTGCCGGAAGCACAGGTTCATCTCCTCCAGCAGATGCCGGGTCTTCCAGTAGCTGAGCCCGAGCTTGCGCCCGGCGGCGGCGATGGAGGCGGTCTCATGGATGGCCTCCAGCAGGTCGGCCTTGCCGGGGCCCATGGCGAACAGGTCGCCGCAGATGAGCCGGATCTTGATGGAAGCCAGGGGATGTTCAGCCATTTGAAAGAAAGAATGCACCCAAAGCCATGGCGGCGCCATGCCCCGCTAGAACCCCTCGCCCAGCCGCTGCAAAATCTCACCCTCCAGCCGGTCCAGCAGGGCGGCGTCGGTGGGGGCGGCGAAGATGGTGTCGTCGCCGGCGATGGTGCCGGCCAGGGACGGCAGGCTGCCGCCGTCCAGGGCCTGGGCCAGGGCGTTGGCGAAGCCCGGGTTGGTCTTGAGGATCAGCAGGCAGGGCGGGACCTTCCGCAGGGTGTACTGGGGCGCCGCGGGGCGCCGGGGCGCCCGCAGCTGGTAGCGGCCCGCCTCCTTGCGCACGTGGAGCTTCTTCAGGTGCCGGGAGAGGGTGGAGACCGTCAGGTCGAACCCTTCGGTCCGCAGCAGCTGCAGCAGTTCGTCCTGCTCGGAAATGTCCCGTTGGCTGAGGTGGCGGAGGATGGCCGAATCCAGGTTCATGCGTCCAATGTGCACATATTTGCAAAAATTTGCAACCAGTTTCAACGACCGGGGAACAGAAAATTCACACAACCATTGCGATATTTGTCATTGACGTAAAATGAGGGACGCTGCACACTTTGCAATACGCACCTGGTAGTCCCGGGTATTGCAAAATATGCCAACCCATTTGCAGTCCGCCTCCGTTCCGGCCCTCCAGCCCACCTACGCCCCCTACCCCTTTCCCATCCTGCGCGGGGAGGGCGACCGGGTGTTCGACGACCAGGGCAACCCTTATTTCGACTTCTACGGCGGACACTGCGTATGCTCCACCGGCCACTCCCACCCCAAGGTGGCGGCGGCCATCGCGGCCCAGGCCAAGGAGTTGATCTTCTACAGCACCGCCGCCGATCTGCCGGTCCGGACCCGGGCGGCGGAAGGCCTGATCCAGTTCGCCAACTCGGACCAGCCTTCGGGCCTGGTCTCGGTGTTCTTCTGCAACAGCGGCGCCGAAGCCAACGAGAACGCCCTGAAGGTGGCCGCCAAGCTGACCGGTCGCAAGCGGTTCGCCGCCTTCCAGGGCGGCTGGCACGGCCGCACCACCCTGGCCCTGTCGGTCACCGACGATCCCAAGATCACGGTCGGGCTGGAATCCTTCCTGGCCCCCTGCGACCAGCTGCCGCTCAATGACCTGGCCGCCCTGGACGCGTTCGACTTCAGCGCGACGGCGGCGGTGATCCTGGAGCCGGTCCAGAGCATGTCCGGGATCCGGCCGGCGACCCCGGAGTTCCTCCAGAAGCTCCGCGCCCGGACCGAGGCCTGCGGCTGCATGCTGATCTACGACGAGGTCCAGACCGGCGTGGGCCGGCTGGGCCATCCCTACGTGGCCGGCCGCCACGGGGTCCAGCCCGACATGGTCACCTCGGCCAAGGGCATCGCTTCGGGCGTGCCCATGGGCGCGCTGATGCTCTCCGGCCCGGTGGCCGCGGCGGTGAAGTCCGGCGACCTGGGCAGCACCTTCGGCGGCGGCCCCCTGGCCTGCGCCGCCCTGCTGGCCACCCTGCAGGTGATCCTGGAAGAGGGCCTGATGCCCAAGGCCCTGATCCTGGAGGACATGATCCGCCAGGGACTGAAGGGCACCGCCGTCGCCGAAGTGGCCGGCACCGGGCTGCTGCTGGGGCTCAAGGTCCCCGGCGGCGCCGCCAAGCTCAAGGCCCACCTCCTGAAACAGCGCATCCTGGTCGGGGGCAGCGGCAACCCCGAGGTGCTGCGCCTGATGCCTCCCCTGAACCTGAGCCTGGTGGCGGTCTCCGCCCTGCTCGACGCCGTCCACACCTTCAAGCAAGGAAACTGACATGCGACACGCGACCGGCATCCAAGACTTCGGCATCCAGGGCGTGGAGGAGATCCTGGCCCAGGCCTACGCCTGGAAACAGGGCCCCCACCCCAAGCACCTGGTGGACAAGATCCTCGGCATGGTGTTCTTCAACCCCTCCCTGCGCACCCGCGCCTCCTTCGAGGCCGTGATGGCCCGGGGCGGCGGCTCCTCGATCGTGCTCGAGGTCGGCAACGGGGTCTGGAAGCTGGAAGACCGGGAGGGCGCGGTCATGGACGGCGACCGGGCCGAGCACATCAAGGAGGCCGCGCCGGTCCTCTCCCGCTACGTGGACATGCTGGCGGTGCGGACCTTCGCTTCGGGCGTCAGCGACGACGTGGACAACGCCGATCCGGTCATGACCGGGTTCCGCAACCTGGGCACCGTGCCCACCATCAGCATGGAGAGCGCCCGGGAGCACCCCTGCCAGGGACTGGCCGACATGCTCACCGCCCGGGAGACCTTCGGCAGCACCAAGGGCCTGCCGGTCACCCTGGCCTGGGCGCCGCACATCAAGCCGCTGCCCAAGGCCGTGCCCAACAGTTTCCTGCTCACCGCCGCCGCCGCCGGCTGCGAAGTGCGGGTGGCCCACCCCAAGGGCTTCGAGCTGCATCCCACCGTCATGGCCGAGGCCCAGGCCTTCGCCAAGGCCACCGGCGGCAGCGTCAGCGTGACGGACGACCTGGACCTGGCCAACGAAGGCACCAAGGTGATCTACGCCAAGTCCTGGGGCCCCTCCACCGCCTCCGGCCTGGGCGCCGAAGCGGTCAAGGCGCACCCCGAGTGGCTGACCTCGCCCAAGCACTTCGAGCGGGCCGCCAAGGACGCCATCTTCATGCACTGCCTGCCGGTTAGGCGCAACGTCGAAGTGAGCGACGGAGTGCTGGACGGCCGCTGGTGCAAGGTGGTGGACGAGGCCGAGAACCGGTTCCATGTGCAGCGGGCACTCATCCAGTGGCTGCTTAATCAGTAAATTCAAGGGGACACCATGGCTCAGCAGACCCACCCTTTCGAATCCCTCCGCAGCGCGGCCCAGTACGTGCGGCGCTTCCGCCACCACCCGTTCGTGGTGAAGCTGGGCGGCGAGATCCTGGACGACCCGGCCCTGCGCCGGTCGGTCTGCGAGCAGCTGGCCCTGCTCTGGAGCTTCTCCATCCCGCTGGTGATCGTCCACGGCGGCGGCTGCGGGCTGGACCAGCTGTGCGAAAGCATGGGCCTGGAGACCCGCAAGGTCGCCGGGCGCCGGGTCACCTCCCCGGAGGTGCTGGACGCCGCCAAGATGGCCTTCAAGGGCCGGATCCAGATGGACTTCATCGCCGACCTGGAAGCCGCCGGCATGCCGGCGGTGGGCCTCTCCGGCCAGGACGCCGGGCTGATCCGGGGCAACAAGCGGCCGCCGGTGCTGGTGGACGGAGTGACCGTGGACTACGGCATGGTCGGCGACATCGCCTGCGTGGATCCGGGCCTGCTGCGCCACCTCATCCAGGGCGGCTACGTGCCGGTGCTGGCCCCGTTCAGCGCCGGCGCCGACGGCCAGGTGCTCAACACCAACGCCGACACCGTGGCCGCGGAAGTGGCGGCGGCGCTGAAGGTGGAGAAGCTGTTCTTCGTGCTGAAGGTGCCGGGGCTGCTGGCCGACATCAACGACCCCAGCAGTCTGGTGCCGCTGGCCGACTTCAAGCGGCTGGACGAGATGGCCCTGGCCGGCGCCATCAAGGACGGCATGCGGCCCAAGCTCGCGGCCGCCCGCAAGGCCCTGAACGCCGGCGTGGCCAGCGTCCACCTGGTCTCGGGGCTGCGCCCGGACGCGATCCTGGCCGAGGTGTTCACCAACGAGGGCAGCGGCACCATGCTGGTGGCCAAGCTGGACGAGGAAGGCGCCTGATGGATCCCGCCGCGCTCCTGGAAGCCCTGGTCGCCGTCCCCAGCGTCTCCGGCGCCGAACAGGCCCTGGCGGACCACCTGGAGGGCCTGCTGGCCGGGGCCGGGTTCGACGTCCGCCGGCACGGCGACAACCTCCACTTCGAACTGGGCGGCCGGGGCCCGCGCCTGCTGCTGGTGAGCCACCTGGACACCGTCCCGCCCTGCGCCGGCTGGAGCGCCGACCCCCTGAAGCCCTGGTGGACCGGGGACCGGATGTTCGGGCTGGGCGCCAACGACGCCAAGGGCTGCGTGGCCGCCATGGTCCTGGCGGCCCTGGCCCTGCGGGAGAAGGCCGGGAGCCTGGGGGCCCGGGCCGTGTTCGCCTTCGTCTCCGGCGAGGAGGTGGGCGGCAAGGGGATCCAGGAACTGCTGCCGGTCCTGGGCGAGCTCGACGCCGCGGTGGTGGGCGAGCCCACCGGCCTGACCGTGTGCACCGCCCAGCGCGGCATGCTGATCCTGAAATGCGCCGCCCGGGGCGAATCGGCCCACGTGGCCCACGCCCACCTGGGCGAGAACGCCGTGCACAAGGCCGCCCGGGACATCGCCCGGCTGGACGCGCTGCGCTTCGAGCCGCACCTGCTGCTGGGCGAGGCCCGGGCCCAGGTGACCATGGTGAACGGCGGCCTGGCCAAGAACCAGGTGCCGGACCTCTGCGAATTCGTCGTGGACGTGCGCAGCACCCCCAACCTCGACCACGCCGCCATCACCGCCCTGATCACCGCCGAGCTGGAGAGCGAAGTGACGGTCTTCTCCGACCGCTACCGGCCGGTGGCCACCGAAGCGTCCGAGCCGGTGGTGCGCGCCGCCCTGGCCGCGGCCGGCACCTCCGGCGGCACCGGTTCCGCCACCGCCTCGGACTGGGCCTACCTGGGCCACCTGCCGGCGGTCAAGGCCGGTCCCGGGGACACCTACCGCAGCCACCGCCCCGACGAATGGCTCTCCCTCGGCGAACTCAAGGCCGGCGCCGCCTTCTATGAGAAACTTGTGCTGACCTACGCCCATCTGGCGTCGCGGGAGTCCCATCATGGCTGAAGCGCTCTGGGCGAAAGACCTGCCCCTCGATCTGCAACTGCACCGGTTCACCGTGGGCATGGACCCGGTGACCGATCTCCAGCTGATGCCGTTCGACGCCGTAGGCTCGGCGGCCCACGCCCGCATGCTGGGCGAGACCGGGCTGCTGCCGGAAGCCGAGGCCAGGGCCCTGGTGGGCGCCCTGGGCCAGCTGCGCCAGGAGGCCCTGCAAGGCAAGCTGGTGATCCTGCCCGAAGAGGAGGACTGCCACACCGCCCTGGAGCACGCCCTCACCGACCGGCTGGGCGAGACCGGCAAGCGCATCCACCTGGCCCGGTCCCGCAACGACCAGGTCGCCACCGCCCTGCGCCTGCTCATGCGCACCCGGGTGCTGGAACTGGGCGGGTCGGTCCACGCCTGCGTCTCCGCCCTGCTGGACCTGGCCCGGCGGGAAAAGGACACCCTTTTGCCCGGCTACACCCACATGCGCCGGGCCATGCCCGCCACCTGGGGCATGTGGGCCGCCGCCTTCGCCGAGGGGTTGCTGGAGGAGCTCGAGGCCCTGCCGGCCCTGTGGGACCGCATGGACCGCTGCCCCCTGGGCGCCGCCGCCGGGTTCGGCCCGCCGATCCCCATCGACCGCGCCCTCAGCGCCCGGCTCCTGGGCTTCAGCCGGGTCCAGGGCAGCGCCATGGACGTGATGAACAGCCGCGGCCGCTACGAGCAGGCCCTGGCCGCCTGGGTGGTCTCGGCCGCCAACACCCTGGAGAAGGCGCTCTGGGACCTGGCCCTGTACAGCACCGAGGAGTACGACTTCATCCGCCTGCCCGACGCCTTCACCACCGGCTCCAGCATCATGCCCCAGAAGCACAACCCGGACGTGGTGGAACTGGCCCGGGCCCGGTGCCGGGAGCTGCGCGGCCTGGCCGGCCAGCTTGCCCACCTGGCGGGGGGCCTGCCCTCCAGCTACCACCGGGACCACCAGATCCTCAAGGCGCCCTTCCTGGAGATCCTGGCCAAGGGCGAAGAGCTGTTCCGGGTGTTCGCCCACCTGCTGCCGGGCCTGGAGATCCAGCGCGAGTCCTGCAGGGAGGCCTGCACCCAGGAGCTGTACGCCGCCAAGGAAGCCTCCCGGCTGGCCGCCGAGGGGCTGCCGTTCCGGGACGCCTACCGGGTGGTGGCCCAGAAGATCAAGGACGGCACCTTCGTCCCGGACCTGACCCCGGCCCTGGTGGACCTGGGGCTGGAAGCCTCCGCCGCCGCCGTCGCGGCCTCCGAAGCCTGGCTGGACGGACGCCGGGACCTGATCAACCAGACCACTGAACAGCTGTTCCAATGGGGGAATTCATGAAACACCGCGCGCTGCTGGCCTTTTCCGGAGGGCTCGACACCTCCTACTGCGTCCTCTGGCTCAACGAGCAGGGCCACGAGACCCACACCGTCACCGTCGACACCGGCGGCTTCTCCAACACCGAGCTGGACCGGATCCACACCCTGGCCCTGAAGCTGGGCGCCGCCTCGCACACCACCGTGGACGCCCGGGGCGAACTGTTCGACCAGTACCTGCGCCACCTGATCGCCGGCAACGTCCTGCGGGGCGGGCTCTACCCGCTGTCGGTGAGCGCCGAGCGGGTCTGCCAGGCCAAGCAGGTGGTCGCCCACGCCAAGTCGATCGGGGCCACCGCCCTGGTGCACGGCTCCACCGGCGCCGGCAACGACCAGGTGCGGTTCGACGTGGCGTTCCGGGCCCTGGCGCCCGAACTCGCGCTCCTGGCCCCGATCCGCGAACTGGCCCCGAGCCGGGCCGAGGAGCGCGCCTACCTGTCCGCCCGGGGCTTCGAGTTCCCGGAAAAGGTGGAATCCTACAGCGTCAACGAAGGCATGTGGGGCACCAGCGTCGGCGGCAAGGAGACCCTGGACCCCTGGAAGCACCTGCCGGCCGCGGCCTACCCCGGCGGTGAAGTGGATCCGGCGCGGGCGCCCCGCACCCTGGAGATCGGCTTCGACGAAGGCATCCCCTGCCGCCTGGACGGCGACCTCATCTCCCCGGTGGAGCTGATCCAGACCCTGAACGAGGTGGGCCAGCCGTTCGGCATCGGCCGCGGCATCCACCTGGGCGACACCATCATGGGCATCAAGGGCCGGGTCGGGTTCGAGGCGCCGGCGGCGCACATCCTCATCGCCGCCCACCGGGAGCTGGAGAAGCTGGTGCTCACCGGCAAGCAGATGTTCTGGAAGGAGTCCCTGGGCAACCTCTACGGCAGCATGCTGCACGAGGGGCACTTCTTCGACCCGCTCTGCCGGGACCTGGAGGCCTTCCTGGATTCCAGCCAGGCCACGGTCACCGGCGACGTCCGCCTGCAGCTGCACCCGCTCGGCTTCCACGTGGAGGGGGTGCGTTCCGAATACTCCCTGGTGCGCCCCGAGATGGCCAGCTACGGCGAAAGCACGCGCCTCTGGTCCGGAGCCGAGGCCGCCGGCTTCGCCAAGATCTTCGGCGTGCCGCAGATGGTCGCGCTGAAGGCCCGGCCGGACCCGTCCTAGGATGAGAATCCACCTCGACAAGATCGCCTCCATCACCCGCAACCTCAACCTCGGCCGCTGGGTCACCCTAGGCGCCGAGGTGGAGGCCCTGGAAGGCGCCGTGATCGCCGGGCGCATCCATGGCGAAAAGGCGGTGTACAACCAGCTGGAGGACGTCCACGGGCGCATGAGCGTGCTCCACGACGGCGACATCGTGGTGGGCGCGCTCGGCCACCGCAACGCCCTCCAGGGCTACGAAGGGGTCCTGCCCACGGCGGTGGCGGCCGGCGACCGGCTGCACCTGCTCAACCTGGGCGGGGTCATGGGCCACTGCGTCTCCAGCAACCCCGGGGTGGGCGCCCCGTTCGAGGTGGAAGTGCTGGGCCAGGTCCTGGTCTTCCCCCAGTTCGGCAACCGCACCGGCCAGCCCGCCTTCATCCAGTCCTCGGCCCTCCAGGGCAAGCCCGCCTCCGGCCCGGTGCCGGTGGTGTTCGTGGCCGGCACCTGCATGAACTCGGGCAAGACCCTGGCGGCCTGCGCCCTGGTCCGCACCCTGTCCCAGGCCGGCTACCGGGTGGGCGGCGCCAAGCTCACCGGGGTCAGCCTCATGCGCGACATCCTGGCCATGCAGGACTACGGCGCCGAGGCCATCCTCGACTTCACCGACGCCGGGGTCTCCTGCACCGGCCCGGCCACCGCGCCCGCGGCCACCCGGATCATCTTCACCGAACTGGCGGCCCGGGGCGTGGACGTGATCGTGGCCGAGACCGGCGACGGGATCCTCGGCGAATACGGGGTCCAGGCCGTGCTCTCCGACCCCGAGCTGGTGGGCTGGGGCGCGGCCTACGTGCTCTGCGCCAACGATCCGGTGGGGGTGGAAGGGGGCGTCCGGCACATGAAGGACGCCTTCGGCATCGATGTGGACGTGGTGGCGGGTCCCGCCACCGACAACCGGGTCGGGGTCCGGTTCGTGGCGACCCTGGGCCTGCCGGCCTTCAACGCCCGCAACAATCCGAAGGAACTGGGCGAGCTGGTGCTGGCCAAGGTCCGTCAAGTCAAGGGGGTATAACCTTGCATTCCGTGGTCATTCTCGGCGCTTCCGGATACGGCGGGGGCGAACTGCTGCGCTGGCTCAGCACCCACCCGGCGGTGGGCGCCATCCGGGGCACCGCCCGGGCCCTGGCGGGCAAGCCTTTCTGGGCCGCCCACCCCAACCTGAACGGCATCGTCGACGGCTGTTTCGAAGAAGACATCCCATGGGACGAGTTCGCCCAGGTGGAGCAGCCCATCGTCTTCTCCGCCCTGCCCCACGGCGAGCTGGCCACCCGCCTGCCCGAGCTGGAAGCGGCCTGGGCCGCGGCCGGCATCGCCGACCGGCTGCTGCTGGTGGACCTGAGCGGCGACTTCCGGCTGAAGGACCCCCAGGTGTTCGCCAAGGCCTACGGCGGGGTCCACCCCTGCCCCGAGCACCTGTCCCGGTTCGTCTACGGCATGCCGGAATGGAACCGGGCCGCGCTGAACGGCGCCCGGCGCATCGCCTCGCCGGGCTGCTTCGCCACCGCCCTGCAGCTGGCCCTCCTGCCCCTGCGCGGCCTGGAGATCGGCTGGATGGCTGTGAGCGCCGCCACCGGCTCCAGCGGCAGCGGCGCCAGCCCCTCCGCCGGCACCCACCATCCCCTCAGGGCCAACGACTTCAGGGCCTACAAGGTGCTCAACCACCAGCACCTGCCCGAGGCGCTGGTCTGCATGGAGGCCTGCGGCATCCAGGGCCGGCTGGCCTTCGTGCCCCAGAGCGCACCCATGGTCCGGGGCATCTTCGCCACCCTGCAGTTCCCGCTGCCCGAGGGCCTGGACCAGGCCGGCCTGCAGGCCCGGGCCCAGGACGCGTTCCGGGACGCCCCGCTGGTGCGCCTGGTGGCCGACTCGCCCCGGGTGGGCGCGGTGGCCGGCAGCGCCTTCGCCGACCTCAGCGTCGCCGCCCGGGACGGCAGCGGCGTGGTGCTGGCCGCCATCGACAACCTGGGCAAGGGCATGGCCTCCCAGGCCGTGCAGAACATGAACCTCGCCCTGGGCCTGCCGGAAACGCTGGGCCTCAAGATCCCCGGGCGCTATCCGGGCTGATCCCCCTCTACAAGGAGTCTTCATGTCAGTTTCCGCCCCCAAAGGCCGGGACGCCTTCGCGTCAACGCTGGGCGCCTTCGCCGCCACCCTGGGCTCGGCCATCGGCCTGGGCAACATCTGGAAGTTCCCGTACCTCACCGGCTCCAACGGCGGCGCGGCCTTCGTCCTGGTCTACCTGCTGGCCATCGCCTTCGTCGGCCTGCCGATCCTGGTGGTGGAGCTCACCATCGGCCGGAAGATGCGGGCCAACGCGGTGCACGCCTACGGCGCGGTGATCCCGGGCCAGAAGGTCTGGGCCGGCATCGGCGTGGCCGGGGTGGCCGCGGCCTTCCTGATCATGGCCTTCTACACCGACGTCGCCGGCTGGGTGTTCGCCTACGTTTTCAAATCCTTCGGCGCCTTCGTCTCCGGCCGCACCCTCGACAGCGCGACCTTCGGCGCCCTGGCCGGGGGCACCTGGGAGCCGCTGCTGTGGCAGGCCGGGGTGCTGGTGCTCACCACCGGGATCATCGCCGCCGGGGTCTCCAAGGGCATCGAGAAGGTCACCAAGACCCTCATGCCGCTGCTGTTCATCCTGCTGATCGTCTGCGACGTCCGCGCCCTCACCCTGCCCGGCGCCGGGGCCGGCGTCTCCTACCTGTTCCGGCCCGACCTCTCCAAGCTGACCGCGTCGATCGTGCTCTACGCCCTGGGCCTGGCCTTCTTCAAGCTGTCCCTGGGCATGGGCACCATGACCACCTACGGCTCCTACCTGCCCGACTCCACCCGGATCGTGCCCAACGCCACCCGGGTCGCCCTGGCCGACACCGCCGTATCGATCCTGGCGGGCCTGGCCATCTTCCCGGCGGTGTTCGCCTTCGGCGGCAAGCCCGCCGGCGGCCCCGGCCTGCTGTTCAACACCATCCCGCTGATCTTCGCCAAGATGCCCCTGGGCGGGCTGTTCACCATGCTGTTCTTCGTGCTCACCGCCATCGCCACCATCGGCGCCATGGTCAGCATCCTGGAGGTGCCGGTGGCCTGGATCATCGAGAAGGGCCACCTGGAGCGGCGCAACGCGGCGATCCTCACCGGCCTGCTGATGTTCGCCCTGGGCGTCCCGGCGACCCTGTCCCAGAACCCCCTGCTGGCCGACGTGAAGCTGTTCGGCAAGACCTTCTTCGATCTGTTCGACTTCCTGTCCTCCAACGTGCTGCTGCCGGTGGGCGGCCTCGCCATCGCCGTGGTCGGCGGCTGGCTGCTGTCCCGGAAGGAGTTCCTGGCCGAGATGAACAAGGGCTGCGCGGGCGAACCCTGGCACGGCAAGCTGGTGTTCGGGATCCTCAAGTTCATCACCCCGATCCTGATCCTGCTGGTGCTCCTGTCGAGCCTCGGCATCATCAAGCTGGGCTGATCCCCTTCTTCAGGCTGGTGAGCCGCCGCTCCAGATCCTGCGGCGCGATGAAGATGAACGCCCTGCCTTCCTTGCGCTGCTCCAGGAGGCCCGCCTCGGCCAGCCCGATCAGGTCCATCCGCGCCGTCTGGTAGACGATCCCGTGGCTGCGCTGGTGGGCGTCGATCCGGTAGCCTTCGCCCGGGTGCCTGAGGGCGTGGGCGAGCAGGGCCCGCTGCCGGTAGTTCAGCTCGGCCCGGAAGGAGGGCGAGGTCGCCAGCATCCGCTCGACGCTCTTCTGCTCGCCGGCCTTGCGCGCCAGGTACTCGTGCAGCCCCTTGATCGCCTTGCGGATGGTCTCCAGCTGGTGGATCAGGAAATAGGTGACGTCCCCGCGGTCGGTCTCCACGTGCAGGTAGGCCCGGCCGTACTGGCCCGGCGCCATCTTCAGGATCCGGGAGATGGAGATGAACTCGGTCAGCCAGTAGCCGCTCTGCAGCATCGACCAGTAGAACAGCGCCCGGGCGGTCCGGCCGTTGCCGTCCTCGAAGGGATGGTCGTAGCCGATCATGAAGTGCAGCAGGATCGCCCTCAGCACCGGGTGCACGAAGGGGCGGCCATGCTCGGCCGCGTTGGCGAACGCGCACAGCTTCTCCATCCGCTCCGTCAGCTCCGCATGGCCCGGCGGCTGATGGAGCAGGGTCCCGTCCCCGGTGTCCACCACCCGGATATCGTCCGATTTCCGGAAAGCGCCGACCCCGGCGGCCTCGGCCAGGGTGCCTTCGGTGACCAGGCTGTGCAGCTCCAGCAGCCGGTCGATGGTGATCGGCTCGTCGCGGAACGACTGGATGGCCTGCATGGTCCGGAAATTGTTGAAGATCATCCGCTCGCTGTGGTCCCTGGGGCGCCGGCCCTCCCGCAGCATGTCCACGGCCACCCTCCGGGTGGTGGAGGCGCCTTCCAGCTGGCTGGAGGTGATCGATTCTTCGATGAGCGAACGGAGCAGGTATTCGTCCTTGCGCTCCGGGGAGACCACCTCGGACGGCGACCGGATCTGGCCGGCCGCGTCCTGGTCGATGTGGTGCAGATGGATCTGCACCGGCTCCGGCACCCCGAAGGTGAAGGGCAGGCCGTCCTTGTCCGCCAGGGGCAGCTGCTGGGAGAGGGCCTGGCGGGCGAGCCGGAGCGCCAGCCACCACTGCTCGTGGGTCAAGCTGTCCGGCGGCTGCCGGTAGCGGAGCTCATCCCAGTGGAGGTAGGCGCCATGCACCAGGGGCCCGGGCTGGAACTCGAAGATCCGGACCAGATCCTCGGGCGCAGTCTTTGACAGGAGAAGACTTAAATCTTTCGGAGCCCTGGGCAGCTTCATTATCCACCTACTAATATTGATCAAGATTAGTAGTAAACCAGTAGCTTGTCCAGCTACTAATATTTATCTTAATTAGTAGTTCAGTGACACCCGGCCTCAGGCAGGGGGCCGGACGATGACCCAGGGCTTCAGCCCGGCCGCCTCCGCCGCCTGCACCATGGGCGCGTCCGCCCCCAGGAGCAGGAACCGGATCCGTTCCGGCGCCAGCCAGACCGCGAGGACTTCGCCGATCTCCTTCAGGGTCACCCGCCCCACCGCCCGGGCCAGCCCGGGATCCAGCCGGCCGCTGGTCGTTTCCCGCAGCATGGCTTCGGGATGGAGGGGCAGGGCGCTGTTCTCGGCGTTCCACTGGAGCAGGGCGCAGGCCAGGTCCTCCGGGGAGAATCCGGTGCGGCGCAGGCTCTCCAGGGCGGCCAGGAATCCGGGCACCAGGGCGTCCCGGTCCGCCTGGGCCACCTTGGCCTTGATCAGCAGCGGGCTGCCGGCTTCCGCCGGGAGCCGGAAGGTCATCTCGAAGGGGCCGAAGAACGACCGGGAGGCCCGGGCCATGAGGATGGGCAGCAGCGCCGCCACGGCCGGGCTGCCGGCGTCGTCGGGGCGGGGGGCGCCGGCCCAGAGCTCGGCCCCGGGGCCGGGTTCGAACACGGCCAGCAGCCGGGGCTCGGGACCGGGCCGGGGGGCGGGCTTGGGCGGGATCGGCTTCAGGGGCGCCTGGGCGGCGGGGCCCCAGATGCCCAGGTGCATGAGCGCCAGTTGCTTGGCCTGGGTGAGGTTCAGGTCCCCGTACAGGACCAGGGTGGAGGCCTCCGGGCGGATCACCCGCCGTTGGAAGTCCAGCAGGTCCTGGAATTCGAGATACTCCAGGCCGGCGGCGCCCGGGGGCGTCAGGGCCGCGGGATCGCCGATGTTCCAGAGGAACCGGGAGACCGCCCGGCCCCGGGGGGTTTCGGACGCCCTCAGCTTGATCAGCGCCCGGCGTTCGCTTTCCACCTGGGGACCGTCGAAGGCCGGCCGGACCACCGCGTCCGCCAGCCGCTCCATGGCCGTCTCCTGGGCCCGGCTGTCGGCCACCAGGGACCACCGGTATCCGCCCATCCGGGCCGTGAAGGTGTATTTCATGCCCTGGGCGTCCAGGGCGCGGTAGAAACCGGCCCGGCTGTAGCCTCCGGCGCCGCCCGCCTCCATGGCCTCGGCCAGGAAGCCGCCGAGCGCTTCCTTGCCGGCCGGGAGTTCGGAGCGGTCCCAGCGGCAGTCCAGTTCCATGCGGATCAGGGGCCGTTCGTGGTTCTCCAGCAGGAGGCAGTTCAGCCCGCTGTCCAGCCTGAACGCCTGCGGCCCGGGGACGCTCTGGGCGGAGAGCGCGGCCGCCGCCAGGAAGGCGAGCGCCGGCAGGATCGGGCGGATCATGGGTGCACCTGCGATTCCAGCAGCTTGAGGGTCTGCTCCCGTTCCGCGGTGGAGAGCATGCGCAGCTGCCGCAGCGCCTCCCGCAGGACGATCTGGGACTGGGCCGGGCTGCCCAGCTTGCGCTCCAGCAGGGCGGTGAGGACCTGCAGCAGGCGGCTTTCCGTGCGGTCCATGGGCAGGAGCAGGGGGTCGGGCCCCAGCTGGGCGATGGTGGCCCGGGACGGGATCAGGTAGGTCCTGGCCACCCGCTGGATCTCCGCCGCCTTGAGGTTGCCGTCCGCCTCCAGGGCCCGGAACGCCAGCCGCCAGTCGCCTCCCTGGCACTGGGCCCGGCCCAGGGCTTCGGCCAGGGCGCCCGCGTCCTCCTGGACCAGGACCTCGTCCGCTTCCAGCTGGACCTGGGCCTGGCGCACCTCCGGCTCGGCCAGCGGCTCCCGCTGGAGGCGCAGGATCTCATCCTGGATGCTCTGTTCCAGTTCCTCCAGGGAGTGGCCCTCCGCCGGCTCGGCCTCGATGACCAGCAGGTTCACGTCCCTGCGCCCGGGGACGCCCATGCGGATCGTCACCCGCTTGGCGATGCCCCGGGTCGCCACCAGGTTCTGGTTGAGCCTGGCGCTGGGGGCGCCCCCCAGGATCTGGGTCAGGGCCCGCAGGGAGGAACCGTCCGGATGGTTGGCGGGCGGCACCCGCCAGCCGAAGAAGACCCGGGCGTCGCCGGTGGTGCTCACGATCAGGCGGCGGCCTCCGGGCGATTCCAGCGAGCTCACCGCGTCGCCGGCCTGGAACAGCTGGGCGCCCTCCCAGTGGGCCGCGCTGCCGGAGGCCTTCGGCAGGGTGCCGAAGGTGCGCTCCAGCTGGGGCAGGACGGCCGGCCCGTTGAGGTCGCCCACCAGCACCAGGGTGATGTTCTCCGGGGACAACGCCCACCGGGCGTAGGTCTTCAGGTCCCTCCAGGTGAGCGACTCCACCTGCGACCGGTGGAATTCCGCCGCCAGGGCATAGGGACGGCCGGACAGGGCCATGGCCAGCAGCACCGAGAGCGCGGCCGGGCTGGGCGGGTTCCCGGCCTCGATCTCCTGGATCAGCCGTTCCCGCTCCAGCGGGAACCGCCCGACCGGGAGGCTCCGGAGCTGGACGCTCTCGGTCCGGCACCAGGCGCCGAAGGCGGACGCGGGCAGGTCCATGCCCTGGGAGAAGGCGTCGGCCGAGACCTGCAGGCACCGCCCGGTGGCCCCCAGGGCATCCAGGGCGTCCCAGGTCTCGACCTCGCCCAGCTGCCGGTGCAGCGAGGCCATGGCGTTCTCTTCCAGCGCCTTGAGCGAGGGCAGGTCCGGCGAGGCGAGCGCGGTGGCCCCCCGGGGCAGCCGCGCCTCGGCCAGGCGGTTCAGCCGCAGCGCCTCGAAGGCCCCTTCCTCCTGGACCAGGACCGGCGCCAGCTTCTGTTCCAGCGCCGCGGGCAGGGCCCGCACGAAGAGGGACCGGGCCAGCAGGTCGGCCGCCACCGGAGGCAGGCCGCCGGTGTTGGCCCGGCCGCCCCGGACCGACACCTGGGCGCGGACGGCGCCGCTGCCGGGCCGCTCCACCACCAGGACCTTGATGCCGTTGCCGAGGGTGGTTTCGTAAACCTGGGGCAGGCGCACGCCCTGGGCCGCGCCGGCCACCCCGAGCAGGGCGGAGAGGGCCAGAGGGACAAGGCGGAAGCGCATCAACCCAGGTTACCAAACTAATGGACCTGGATGCTCCCGTTGGTGGTGCCCAGGACGATCTTCTGGTTCTGGCCCGGGATCCGCACCCGCATCCGGTGTTTGCCGGATTCAAGAACCTGGGCGCCGGCCACCTTGATCCGGATGCTGCCGTGGGCGTTCTCCGCCAGCAGTTCGCCGGTGGCCCGGCCCAGTTCCAGCTCGATGGCGCCGTTGGTGCTGGCCAGGCTGATGCCCTCGCCCCAGCCCTCCAGGTTGCGGGCCGTGATGAAACCGTTGGTGGTCTCCATCTTCACCTGGCCGTCCACGTCCTCCAGGACGATCCGGCCGTTCGCGGTCCCGCCCCGGATGCGGGCGTGGAGTCCCCTGGCCTCGACGTTGCCGTTGGTCGTCTCGGCCTGGACCTCGCCGGCGATGGCGCCGAGGGTGATATCCCCGTTGATGGTCTCGCAGCGCACGTAGCCGATCACCTCGTCCACCGAGATGGGCCCGTTGGTGGTCCGGAAATGGCCCAGGAGCTTGCGCGGGACATTCAGGGTCATCCGGCACCAGGGGCTGGCGACGGAGCCCAGGGCCAGGCTCAGCCGCGGTTCCTGGTACTGGGCCTCGATATCCAGATCCGGCCCCAGCCGCTGCACCACCAGCTCGATCCGGCGCTGCTCGGAGTCGCGGATCTCGGCCGTCAGGCTGACCTGCTCCTTGTCCCATCCGCTCACGCTGATCGCGCCGTTGCGGTTCCTCACCCAGAGCTTGGAGCCGTAGGCCAGGGCTTCGGTGCGGGTTTCGGTGCGGCCGGCCGGGCGCGCCTCCTCCTGCGCCGCCAGCCCCAGGCAGAGGGCGAAGGCGGCGAGCAGGGCGAGGGCGGCCTTGAAGGTCATGGGCAATCTCCGGGAGCATCCAGATCCGGCGTGGGGGGCATCGCCGGTATAGTTCTATCTTGGCAGGGAGCGGCCGGGTCCGCCCGCAGCTTCAGCCATGCCCTGGATGTCTTTGATGGAGTGCCCATGATCCCCGTTCCCATCTGCCGGCTCGCCCACGGCCTCGGGCTTCCCCTTCCGGAGCGGGCCACCCCCCACGCCGCCGGCATGGATCTGCGCGCGGCCATTCCGGAGCAGGAGACCTGGATCCTGGAGCCCGGAGAGCGCCGGCTGGTGCCCACCGGCCTGACCGTGGCGATCCCCCCGGGCCATGAGGGTCAGGTCCGGCCCCGCTCGGGGCTGGCCTTCAAGCAGGGCGTCACCGTGCTCAACGCCCCCGGCACCATCGACGCCGACTACCGGGGGGAGGTCCAGGTGCTGCTCATCAACCACGGCGCCGCCCCCTTCCCGCTGCGCCGGGGCGAGCGGATCGCCCAGCTGCTGCTGGCCGCGGTGCCCGACTGGAACTGGCAGGAAGAAGCCTCCCCGGCCGCCCTGGGTGAAACCCAGCGGGGCGGGGGAGGCTACGGCTCGACCGGGAAGGTCTAAGGCTTGGGCACGACCGGCTTGGCCGCCGGCTTGGCGGCAGG
>TBL_comb47_HYPODRAFT_10001782_pt1 | contig 27492 bp, 21 predicted proteins | sample TroBogypolimnion_40_FD_10682 | JGI IMG/M metagenome (IMG submission 10682) | reverse complement strand
AGGCGAGGTAACGCTCGCGCTCGGCGAGCCGGGCCAGGGCCTTGGTAAACCGCGTGGAGCGGGTCCCGGCTTGCCCGGCAGCCTCGGCCAGGAGATCCATGACCGCCGGGGTGAGCACATGCATCCCGAAAAAACAAAGGTAATGGCCCGCCCGCAGGCCCGGAACGATCAGCCGCTGCTCGGCCTCGGTGGGGGTTGGCTTTTCGAGGACCTCGGAGACCTGGTAAAGCCCTTGTCGCCCCGCAACCAACTGGCCGCCGATGGCGCCATAATAGGGGAGCTTGCTCTCGTGCGTGGCCTGGACAGCGGAAACGGCGCAGTTCTCGGCGGCCGCCATCTCGACCAACTGCTGGGCCGAGCGCTTTTTCGAGCCACTGACATAGAGATGGTCGCCGACCAGCAACAGGAACGGTTTGCCGGCGGTAAAATCGCGAGCGCAAAAGATGGCGTGGCCGTAACCGAGCGCCTCGCCTTGCTCGACAAACTGAAGCCGGCCGCCAAAGTTACCCGCCGCCGCCGCGTACGCCGCCTGGTCACCGGGGCAAACCACGACGCAGATTTCGTCGATGCCGGCCGAGAAGATCTCCTCGCAGAGGATGCGCAAGGCCGCCTTGGTTTGGCCGTCACGATCCACGAGGGTTTGGAGGGGCAAGGTCCGCTGCGTTGCGCCGGCGGCCGTAATGATGGCTTTCTTGATGTCCACGGTTAGTAGCTTTCGTTCGCTGTGATTTCCTGGTCAAGGCTCGCAAAAGGAGGCACCGGAGTCAACAGCTTGAGCAAGGCTTGAATGGGGCCCGGGCAGTCACCGTTGACCCATTTCCTGGCAAAGGCGCCAGCAGTACCAGAGCATTCTCGGGAGATGAAAGGGGCCTTTGTAGAGGGTGCCCTTGGCGCGCGAGGAGAGGCGCCCATCACGGTGCAGGTAGCCATACCACTCGCCAAACTCGGGATCGGAAAAATGCTGGAAGCTCCAATCGTGAACCCGTTGGTGCCAGCGAGCGTACCGGGCATCGCCGGTCAGTTGGTAGGCCAACAGGGTGGCGATGATCGCCTCGTTGTGGGGCCACCAGAATTTCATGTCATGCCAGTATTCCTGGACCGGCAGGCCGCGCAAATCGCGGAAATAGAAGAGCCCGCCGTACTCGTCGTCCCAACCGCGCGCCCACATCCAATCGAGGATTTGGCATCCCAGCTCGATGAGCCGCCGGTCGTGGCGGAGTTTTCCCTCGTGCATAACGAACCACGCGCACTCGATGGCGTGGCCGGGGTTAAGCGTGCGTCCGTCGTGGTGGTCAATGAGTTCGCCCTGCGGTCCCACCATCTCCATCAGCGCCTGCTCGCCCGGTTTCAGGAAATCGCGCTCGATGGCCGCGAGGCTGAAGTCGATCCACTCGGTGCAAGTGCGGCCAGAAATGGTGACCTCGCCCAAATTGGCACGTAACTCCTGGGCGGTAGCAATACCGATCAGATGGGCGCCGATGCCCTGGGTGGGGCGCGTGGGCTCGAACTTGGGGGTCATCACCCCAGGCATGAACGCATAGCGGAGGTAAGTGGCGAATAACTTCTGGGCGTCTTCCGCGGCCTGGGCATCGCCCGCGGCTTTGGCGTAGGCGGCGTTGGCGATGGCGGAAAAACTCTCGCTGAAGACGTAGCGGCGCATCCGCAGTGGCAAGCCCTCACGGGTGACGGTAAAATACATCTTCCCATCCGGAGCGAAACCATGGCGGCGACTGAACTCGACGCACGATCGGGCGGCGTCAAGCCACTCGGGGCGCTGCTCGACCGAGTTATAAAGCGTGGCGAACATCCAGCCGGCGCGGCCTTGGAACCAGACCGATTTGTCGGTATCGAGAATCGAGCCGTCGCGATCCAGGCAGGTGATGATGCCGCCGTGCTCGGGGTCCAGGCCGTGACGCAACCAGAAGGGGATGACATCCTGCAACAGGGTATCGCGGTAGGTGTCGAGCATGTGCGGGGCTAACGGCTAGCGGTGGTCAGCCAGTCGAGGGTGAAGCGGGCGAACACGATCCGATCCGCGTTATCGGTTTCGAACAGACAGCCGATCGTGCCATCGGGCAACGCGGTAAGCACACTGTAGGCAAAGCTGCCGGCAAACAGGACCTTCTTCACCGGCCACGTCTTGCCCTCGTCAAGGCTCAGATGGACGGTGCCGTGGTCGCGTCGGGTGCTCTCGGGACCGCAGAAGAGGAGGCGGCTCGGACCTTGCGCCCCGGGCCAGGAGTATCGGAGAATAGAAGCCATGCAGCCCGGATCGCGCAGCGCGGGGTCTTCCTCGATCGGGGACCAGGTTTCTCCACCGTCGCGGCTGGTGGCGATCTTGCGCAAGGCCCTCCCACTCCATTTCCGGCTGTTCAACAGGACTGAACCATCGGCGAGTTCGACCATCTGGACTTCGTTGACCAAGCTAATCTGGCCGCCCTTCCCATCCGGAATCCGGCAGCCCGGCGGGGGTTGGCCATGCTTCCAGTTCTGTCCGCCGTCGTCGCTATAAACGGCGAGCACCTGCCATTGGCCAAAGGGGCCTTCGTTGAACGGGATGATTAGCCGGCCCGCGTGAGGGCCGCGACGAAGCTGAATCCCGATCCCCGGCCCGCCGGCCACCGTCGTCACCCGCTCGGCGGTCTTGGTGGTGCGCGTCACGTCCCGGGGTTTGGACCAGGTCACCCCGTCATCGCGGGACTGAATGACATAGTTGCGGACGATTGCCGGGCCATCTAGGCCGGGCAGGATCTTCCCATCCCGCTCGCTCAGCCCCGCGGGATAGGATTGGAACATGACCAGGACGCAGCCGGAATGCTGATCCACCACGGCACACGGGTTGTTGAGACAGTTCTCGCCGTCGTTGGCGATAAGTTGCTCGGCCCCCCAGTGGCGGCCACCGTCGAGGCTCCGTCTCAAGATCAACTGGTTGTTGGCCTGATCGGCATGTTGCGCCCGCCCTTCCGCTATGGCCAGCACGGTCCCCCGCTCGGAAACCACCACCGAGGGAATCCGGACCGAGTTAAAGCCGTCCCTGCCCGCGACAAAGACATCCGAGAATTCCGGCTCGGAAGGTGCGGGGCGGGCAACGTCCGCCGCCGGAACCGGTGAGGCGGTGACGCACTGGAGCACCAGGGCCGCCAGGAAGGCGGCGGCGGGGCGATTCCCGGGGCACCGCGGGAACAATCGCTGGTTTGGCATTTCGCTCATATCATTTTTTCGGGCGGACCGGTCTTCCCGGATCCATGCCGGACGACCGAACTGAGCCTGGCCCGGGCCCACGAGCAGCCAAGGCACTCTCAGCAGGATGCACGCGTCTGACAAAATAACAAGATTTTCGGTTGGCGCGGGGCGGTCGGCGGGGGCAAACTGCCCGCACCAAATGAACACTGGTTTTCAGACACTCACTGGCCTGGTCGCCGCGCCACACACGCCCATGAATGCGGACGGCAGCATTCACCTCAACGCCATCGAGAGACAGGCGGCGCGCCTGATCGCCGACGGCGTTACGGGCGCTTTCGTTTGCGGCAGTACCGGCGAAGGCCCGTCCCTGACCACCGAGGAACGGCGGCAGATAGCAGCGCGCTGGCGCGAGACCATCGGTCGCTCCCCATTGAAGTTGATCGTTCACGCGGGCCATAACAGCCTCGAGGACGCGAAGCATCTCGCCGCCCACGCCCAAGCCATCGGGGCGGACGCCGTCAGCGTCATGGCCCCCAGCTATTTCAAACCCGCGAGCGTCGGAGACTTGGTCGACTTTTGCGCGCCGATTGCGGCGGAATGCGCCGCACTGCCGTTTTACTTTTACGACATCCCCTCGATGACCGGAGTAAATCTATCCATGCTGGAATGGCTGCGGCAAGCCGCCGGCCGGATTCCCAACCTGGCGGGCCTCAAATTCACCAGCACCAATTTCATGTCGCTCCAGGAATGCCTGGCGTTTGAGAACGGCCGCTTCAACATCCTGTTCGGCTGCGACGAGATGCTGCTGGGTGCCCTAGCCCTGGGCGTCACGGGGGCTGTGGGCAGCACCTACAACTACTGTGCGCCGCTTTACCAGAAAATCATCGCCGCTCACGCCGCCGGGGAGACCGATACGGCCCGGCGCCTGCAACTCAAATCGGTGCGGTTGGTGGAAGTCCTGCTCCGCTACGGCGTCCTGGCGGGTGGCAAAGCTGTCATGAGCCTGGTGGGCGCGGATTGCGGCCCCGTCCGCCCCCCAATACGCCGACTCACAGAGGAGCAGAAGAAGGAGTTGTTCCGGCAAGTCCGGGAGTTGAAGATTCTCTGAGGAATCAGCTTGGCGGAGAGAGGGGGATTCGAACCCCCGGTGCTTTTTGGGCACTCACGCTTTCCAGGCGTGCGCGTTAAACCACTCTGCCATCTCTCCGGCCATGGGCTGACTGCGACCGATGCCCGCGAATCGAAGGCTCAGCCCGCTGAGTTGACCTCGATTCCGAACCTGCAGCCGATGCTCTTGATCGCACGAATCCGCCCCCAAGGCAAGCGGTTTCCATTTTGAGTTTCCGATTTGGTGGCTCGCTAAGTGGGCACGCGTTCGTTCGCCTCTGTGATGCCGTCAGATGGTCGTTACGGGATAAGTCGTTGGCGAGCGGCTGAGGGAAATAGTTTGTCAAGGGGCTTTACGGGAGGTTTTTTCATTCGGCCTCGGCGTAAAGGACGGTAATTGAGGTGAATTGCCTTAAATCGGCTCGGGTCGGGCTGGATTTGGGGCGAGAAAAGGAGGGGACAAAGGGGTTGGGGGAATGCCGGCACGGAGGGGGTGGCGGTGAGGTCGGGCCAGCGTGACTGGCGTGGGGCGCTGGGTGGTCATAAACGCAACCAACGTGGGTTGTATGTAGTACCGCTACACATATGTCCTCCACCAGGCTCAGCCAATCCTCTCGACGGCTGAGAATGGGGGCGGGCGCGGAAGTGTGTGCCCTTCAGATCTTGCTGAAATCGTATTTCTCGAAGTCAACCTCGTCCTTCAGGATGCCGTTCTTGATCTCGTCGATCCCCTTGATCTTCTTCAGGGCCTCGTAGTAGAGCGTGAATGTGGCGCCGGTCGCGGTGGTCTTAACCTGGGGCGCGAACACGTTGCCGATGGCCTCGCGGACGTCCTTGGCAGGGACCGGAATGGTCTTGATGGGTGCCTTGGGTGCATTTTCCCCTGATTTGGGGATTGGGACGGGGTCGTTGGGGTCGCGCTTTGCCCAGGCCGGGACTCCGATCAGTTTGTACCCGAAGGTGGCGAGTCCGGTCAGTTCCCGGCCGAGCACCCGCGGCCGCTTGTCTCCCGTGTCCCACAACAGATCGTCGGGCACCGCGGCCATGGTCATGTGAAAGCGCTTGAGTCCGTGGATCCCGCCGATCACCCAGGCGTCGTTTTTGAAGGGCCACCACCACCCATCGTTGAGCACGCTGCCGCGGCGGATCAGGGCGATACCGTCCTGGGCGCGATAGGCCTTGCCGAGTTGCTCCTTGAGCGTAGCCTGCACGTTCGCTGGAGAGATCTTCTGCTTTTTCTCGCCCACCAGCGTGTTACGTTCCATCGTGGTCTCGGTACCTGATGTGGTTCCGAAGTTATTCAGGACCTCCAACTGGCTACGCAGCTTCACGTCCCCGAGAAGCAACTCCGACAGATTGCTGGTGCGGGCGTGCTCGTACATTTCCCATGCGTCGTTGATCTCGATGTCCCGGCTTCCCATTTTGTACCAGGCGGGCTTGAATGCCTGGATGTCCGTCCAGATCTTCTGGATCTCGTCCCGAAAAGTCGTCTCGGTATACATGGATTGCGATTGAGTGCAGGTCCTCTTAATCAGTTGCAGTGCGCGACTTGAGAAGGTTTGTTGTTCACTGGGAAAGTGATCGTTTTGGGCCAGAAGTTCGACTGGTCGAGCACGGTTTTCCAGATTCCGCCGAAAGGGCTCTAGCCAATGAGCAAGGTCGGAGCCAGCACGGCCGCAGCAAACTTTAGTTGGTTCATTAATTATCGGTAGCATCACCGAAAGATGTTGTCAAATCCCTCAACTTCAGCCCTCAACTTCTTGAACGCGGGCGGATTCATCGTCCCGTTGCAGGTGCTGCCGTTGGTTATTGCCCGGGGAGGATGCGATAGAAGCGCAGCGGGTTTGACGGCAGGGCCGCGTCGGCGTTGGTATCGACCCAGAGCTGCACCGGTAGTTGCAACATGAGATTTGTCAGCGTCACCCAGGACTTGTGGTTGCTCAAATCGGTTGTGCTCTGGATAGTGTAAGTGTAGCGGACGGTGCCAGTGATGGTGACGCCCAGGTAGAGCCCCAGTGCCATGCCGGCCGGGTTGACCACGACTTGTTGGGTTGCGTTCGTGACCGAGCCCAGCGGGTTGCTCACCACGATCGAGTACAGGCCGGCCTTGGTGAATCGGATGGCGGGCACCGTCAGGGCTAAGTTGGTGTAGACCTTCCTTTATGTGCCTGACGGCACATCGACCGCGATGCTGCTGGGCTTTGGGTTGAGCGCTTTGGGCTTTGTTTCCCGCCGGATGCGCCAGTAGTTTTCGGAGAAGAACCTAGTCACTGCGTGGGGCGGCCTCGGCTGCCCCTTTCGATTGTAAGCGCTGGTGGCAAAGGAGGGAAGGAGGCGACCGGGATCCTGATAACATCATGATTTCTTGAGTGGGAGGTCGGGAGCCGGCTAGAGGGTCGTGCCCTGAATCGGCCGGGAACTGGCGGGGCCAGGAAGATCAGCGGCGGCGCTTTCACAACCCCCGATTTGCTTGACGCCTTGACCGGGGCCAACCAGTATCCACAGCAACAGCAACCCGAACGAAAAGCATGAAGACGGAAAAGGAAGGAATCCCGCAATCCGATCCTCTGGTCCACGGGACCGGTGGCAATCCAGAGTCAGCGATTGGTCAGACCAGTCGGCACTTTACGCGGCGCGACTTTTTTCTCACCGGCGGGCAGCTTGCCGCCGGAGCGGCGGCGGGGACGTACCTGGGGAGCTCGATCCCGCTTTCGGCTGCCCCGGCGCAGGCGGGCGCAGCCACCTCCGCCCCGGGGGCGGAGATGCCCTGCGGCACCATCGGCAAGGTGAAGATCAGCCGGGTGCTGCTGGGCGGGAACCTCATCGGCGGTTGGATGCACTCGCGGGACCTGGCGTACGTCGGTTCGCTGTTCCGCGCCTATGTCACCGAGGAAAAGATACTCCAGACTTTTGCCCTGGCGGAGCAGTGCGGCGTGAACACCGTGTTCGAGACGGGCGGGGATTACATCAAGAAATACAACGACCAAAATCATCGCAACCTGCAGTTCATTCCGCATATCCAGGTGGACGTGGGTCAAAGCGAGGCGGCGCTGAAGGACCATATCAAAGCGCAAGTAGATACCGGTGCGGTGGCGCTCTATGTGTGGGGCGTGTCGTCGGACGCCCTGGTCGAGGAAGGCAAGGCGGACCTACTGCTCAGGGCGGTGGAACTGGCCAAAGCGACGGGCCTGCCCATCGGGGTGGGCAGCCACTCGCTGCAAGTGCCGATGGTGTGCGAAAAGCTCAAGGTGCCGTGCGATTTTTACGTCAAGACGCTGCACACGGATAATTATCCGTCGGCTACGCCGAAAGAACGGCGAGTGGATTTCATGTGGCGGCACAACGACCGGTCGGTTTTTTGGGACAACATGTGGTGCCTCAGCGCGGATGATGTCATCGCGTTTTTCAAAACGGTCACCAAGCCGTGGATCGCCTTCAAGGTGCTGGCGGCCGGAGCGATTCACCCGCGCGAGGCCTTTCCATTCGCTTTCAAGAACGGCGCGGATTTCATCGCCGTTGGCATGTTTGATTTTCAGCTCAAGGAAAACTGCGAACTAGCCCCGAAGGTCATCCGCCGGACGCAGCAGCGCGAACGTCCGTGGATCAACGGCTTTTAGTTCGAATTGCCGCTGAGCATCACGCGGACGGAACCAGTCTTGGCGGGAAAGCGCCCGCACAAGACCGGTGAACAGCCTGTAACCCTATTAACCATTGGGCTATAGGGGCGTAGGGAAAGCCCAGGCTACCGGGGCGGATGGGGGAAGATCAGAGCGTCTTGCGCAGGAACTTCAGGCCCTTGACGGCGATTTCCTCGGTGGTGGGCTCCATCTGGCGCCAAATCGCGGCGGCTCGGGCGATCACCTTGACGTTGCTGCCGAAGCTCTCGATGACCACATCGCCGTCATACTTGACGGCCTTGAGTGCCTTGGCGATACCGGGCCAATCGATATGATCGTTTCCCGGGGTGCCGCGATCGGAACCGCAGGCATGGAAGTGGCCCAGGAGTTTGCCCGCCTTCCGGATGGCCGCCGGCTGGAATTTTTCCTCGATGTTCATGTGGAAGGTGTCGAGGTGGAGTTTGAGCACCGGGCTGCCGACGTCCGCGATCATCTGAAGCGCCTGGTCCACGGTATTGATGAAATCGGTCTCGAAGCGGTTGAGGGGTTCCATACAGATCTGGCGGCCGCGTTCCTCGGCGTAATCGCACACGGTACGGATATTCCTGGCCACGGTCTTCCACTGTTTTTTGTACTCGCCGCGAGGGACGGCATCCGCCCGGCCGGTCACGGAGTAAATCGGGCCGATGACGGAGGGGGCGTTGAGCGCCACCGCCTGGTCAATAACCGCCTTGATGTAATCCACGCCAATTTTCTGTTCTTCGGGGGTTCCGCGCAGGTCCCGGCCCGGCCCCATGCAGGCACAAACCGAACCGCAGACCAGTCCGACCTTTTCCAACTCACGATTGACGTGGTCGGCGGTGATGTGTCCCGGATCTTCGAGCGGAAGCTCGACGGTATCAAAACCCCAATCCTTGAAGGTTTTGAACCAGGAAGTGCGGGCGTTGATGAAGGGTGAGATGAAAAGAAAGGTATTGATGCCGATTCGCATAATGGTGGGAATTCTAATCGGTTCGCGGGGGATGTCAACCACCACGAATTCACAAACTCAACAGGTAAGCCATGAGGTCATCGAGCTCCGCCGGGCTCAAATGGGAGGTTTTGCCATGGCGGTCGGCGGGGTTGTGTTCGACCAGGACCTCGCGGAGCGTGGCGGCGGAGCCGTCGTGCAGATAGGGAGCGGTGCGCCAAATCTCGACCAGGGTGGGGGTATCCAGGCTGTCCCCGGGTTTGTCGGTGGTGGCCAGGGTCCCGACATCATAATGGTGAAGGTCGGTGAACAGTCCTGGCGGGTGGCAAGTGGCACAGCGGGTTTGCGCGCTGCGGAAGAGTTTTTCTCCGCGCTTGGCCGCGGGGGAGAGTTGGCCATTAACCAGGTGCGGGCTGGGGATGGGCTTGAGGCTCTTGAGCCACTCATCCAGGGCGGTCGGCACTTCCTCCGGTTGGACGGTGAAGAGGATGCTGCGGATGCCGGCGCGAACGGCGGTCTCCGCGGTATCACGGATGCCCAGGCTCATGGCGGGCGGGGTGCGGTGCGAAAGGAGGAGGCTCTTGCTGTTCTTGGGGTTGCCCAACCCATCATTGAGCAGGTCCCAATTGAGGCCGTCCACTCGGGCATCCTCGGAATGACAACTGGCGCAGGTTTGCCAGCCTTGGAGGCAGATGGAAGCGTCATTGAAGAGAAACTCGCCGTATTGGAGGACGGGCATGGGCTGGTCGGGGGTGAGGCGGGTGGTGAGAATGGGCCCGAGTTGGGCGCGCGCCAGGTCCACGACTTCGATGGTATCCGAGAAAAAGCTCGCCGCGTAAACCAGGGAGCCCGCGAGGACGGCCGCGCGCGGCCCTTTGCCTTTGAGATGGACGCGTTGGCGCAGCCCGGTCAAGAACGCCAAGTCGTTCGGCACGTCGGCTCTGACGCGGGAGGATGCGGCGTAGTTGGCGGTGGGCTGGTCTTGAAGTTTCTCGGGCAACGCGCCGAGTTTGGCCACGACGCCCGGGAAATCGATGAAACTGAGTTCATGGGTGCCGGCGTGGCTGACGAACAGGGTCTTGCCATCGGCGGTCCAACCGCAGGCCCAGGGGCTGGCGGCGCCGCGATCCACATCATCCACCAACACGGTGTTGATGACCGTTACGGTCGAGAGATCGATCAAGGTGATGGCGTTGCAGTTGATCCAGCCGCGCTCGATCTGGGTAGTGGGGAGTTGGTAACGGGCCAGAATGTGAGTGACGCAGGCGTAATGGCCATCGGGCGAGACTTTGATATCGCGGAGGATGCCGCTGCCGTTGGGCAGCTTGAGTTCTTTAACGACCTTGGCCGTCGCCGTATCAATGACCGAAACCCGGGCCGCGACATAATCCGCGTCCGCGCGTCCGCTGTGGAGATGGTTGGCCACCAGCAGCAGGCGGCCGTCGAGGGTTACCGCGGCGGCGACAGGTTCGCGGTCGACCGGAATTCGGGCTTTGTCTTTCCCGGCAGTGAGATCCACCACCTGGATCTCGTTGTTAAAGCGATTGCAGAGGTAGGCCGTCTTGCCATCGGGGGAGAGTGCAGGGCCCAAGGCGTTATGGCCGGCGGGGAGGCTGCGCTCGACTTTGCCCCGGGCGAGGTCGATGGCCACCAAAGTGCTGACCGGCGCGGCGCAGGTCGCATAGAGGGTCCGGCCATCGGGCGAAAGCACGAGGCCGGAAACCGGGCCGGGAACGGCGATGGACTTCTGGACGCGCAGGGTGGCAGCCTCGAGGACGAGGACTTTTTCCGTCCGGGCGCATCCGGCATAAAGTTCATGACCATCGGCCGAGATGGCCAGGGCGAGGGGCGCGGCCCATGGCCCGCTGTCCGCGGCGGGGGTGGGGGTGGCGAAGCGGAAGGCCAGTAGGAGGGCCGCCGCCAACCCGCAGAGATGTGGTTTAAGCATAAGTCAATTCACCAAAACGCCAGGACACGGGCAGAATGCCCGCGCCGGGGACGCTGTCATGCCGTTCGCGTATTATCATGAGAGCAAGGACGTATAAATGTCGAGTTCGATTCAAGTTGCGACTTGACAGCAAGCATAGCCGAAATGTTTGATCGGTAAATTGAAAATAAGAATCTTTCCTCTTTTGGTCAGATTGACGAGCGTCTGCCTCATTCTCGGCGGCATCGGAGCCCTCGCGGTGGCGGGGGACTCCCCGGCGAACGCTTCGGAATGGGCGGCGATGATGCTGGCCAAACGGGCTGCCCTCCAACCGGCCTTGAACGTGCGCGAATCCGGTTGGTATGTGGCGGGGCCGCTCCCAGCGAAGACCTTTTCCGAGGAACTGTTTCCCGAGCGGGGGGTCAGCCTGGCGCGGGGGAGCGCCCGTCGTTCGCCGTGGCAGGCCAAGGCCTATCCCAACGGCACGGTCAATCATCTTCGCGCCGGGGACAGCACGGCCACCTATCTGTATCGCACGTTGGTAGCCAAAGCGGCCGGGACCTTGCAGATCAGCCTCGGGAGCGATGATGGCTTGGCCTTCTGGTTCAACGGCGAGAAGCTGATTTCCCAGGATGTGGCCCGCGGTGTGGCACCCGACCAGGACATCGTGAAGGTGAACGTTCATGCGGGCACCAACACCGTCCTGCTGAAGATCTACAACCAGACGGGGGACTGCGGCTTTTATTATAATACCGACCAATCCGTCGCCGGCGCCATGGCGCCCATAGCGGCGAAATTTCCGGCCGAAGCGAAGCTCTTTGGAAAATATGCCAGGGCTGACGGCTGGTTTGGCAACTCGGCTGACACCGCCGTGGAGCAGCATGCCATCCGTGCCCTGCTGGAACGCGTGCCGGGTGCCGAAGCCGAGTCGCAGAAACTCGAGGCCTTGGTAAAATTGGACACTTCGGCCGAAAACCCGCAGTGGCTGCTGCTCTTTCTCGGGCTGGCCCGGCAGGCGGAGTCGCTGGAGGCAGCGCGGGCGGAGATCCCGGGATTGAACCTGGCCCCCTTGCGCCGGGCGGTAGAGGACCTGGCGCGCTCGTTCCCCGGTGAGTATTCACGCGGGCCAGAATTTCTGGAAGCGCTCGCGGCCTTCGAGAAAGATCTGCCGGGCTTGAAAAAGGCGGTGGAGAGCGGGGATCGCGCGGCGCTGGAGCACATCGCGCGATACCACCAGTTGGAACGTGAGGCCTTGTTGGCCAATCCCTTGCTGGATTTCGACCACATCCTGCTGGTGAAGCGCCGCGACAGCAACTTGGGGTTGCCGCAAAACTGGCAGGGCAATTCGAGCCTGGACCAGCACGTCGAGAGCGAGATCGCCCGACTGGCGATTAAGACCAAGGAACCCGGAGTCCAAAGAGTCTATAAGCCGGCCGAGAACTTCTTCGCCGGGGACCTGAACTTGAGCTTCGAGGCCGATAAACTCCTGTTCTCGTCCATCGGAACCCACCACCGCTGGCAGGTTTTCGAGATGAAGGTGGATGGCACGGGTCTGCGGCAGGTCACCCCCGCGGATGAAACGGACATAGATAGCTATAACGGCATTTACCTGCCGGACAACCGGATCATCTTCGACTCCACGAGCACGTTTCAAGGAGTGCCTTGTGTGGGCGGGTCCGATTATGTCGCCAATCTGCATCTCATGAGCGCGGACGGGTCGCAGATCCGCCGCTTGTGCTTTGACCAGGATAACGACTGGTATCCGACAATGCTGCCCAGCGGGCGAGTGATGTACACGCGCTGGGAATACGCCGACTCGGCGCATTACTTCAGCCGGCTGCTGATGTCGATGAACCCGGACGGGACCGGTCAGACCGAGATGTATCACAGCGACTCATATTGGCCGAACTCGACCTTCTTCGCGAGGCCACTGCCCGGGAGTTCGACGAAATTCGTCGGGATTATTTCCGGGCACCACGGGGTTCCGCGCATGGGAGAGCTGGTGCTGTTCGATGTGTCTAAAGGGCGTCAGGAGGATACCGGGGCCATCCAGCGCATCCCCGGCTACGGCAAGCCGGTGAAAGGGATCATCAAGGACCAATTGGTGGATGGCTCCTGGCCCAAGTTTCTGCATCCGTATCCGCTGAGCGAGAAGTATTTCCTTGTTTCGAGCAAACCGACGCCCTCGGCGGCCTGGGGCCTCTACCTGGTCGACATTTTCGATAACATGCTGCTGCTCAAGGAGGAGCCGGGTTACGCGTTGTTTGAGCCGGTGCCGATTCGCAAGCGGGAGCGTCCCCCCGCCCTGCCCGACAAGGTCAAGCTCGATGACACGACGGCCACAGTTTATGTCCATGACGTCTATGCGGGCGCGGGTCTGCGCGGGGTGCCTCGGGGGACGGTGAAGAACCTGCGGCTTTATCAGTTTGAATATTCCTATCGCAACCAGGGCGGCCACTATTTCGTGGGGATGGAGGGTCCGTGGGACATCCGCCGGCTGATCGGCACGGTCCCGGTCGAGGAGGACGGTTCAGCGATGTTCAAGGTGCCGGCCAACACACCGGTGGCCATTCAGCCGCTGGATGCCGAGGGCAAGGCCCTGCAGCTCATGCGGAGTTGGTTTGTCGGCATGCCGGGCGAGGTGGTCAGTTGTGTGGGTTGTCATGAACCTCAGAATTCGTCCGTGCCCGCCCGGCTGGCTTCAGCGGCCCGCAAAACCCCAGCCGAACCCAAGCCGTGGTACGGGGCTAAGCGGGGGTTTTCCTTCGTGCGAGAGGTCCAACCGGTCCTCGACAAATATTGCGCGGGATGCCACGACGGCAAGGCTGGGCGCCCCAACCTGGCGGATCCCTCGATTATCCCGACGAGTGGCGGGATTTCCCCGTTGCCGCGCTCCTATCTCGAACTCCATCCCTACGTCCGGCGCAACGGGCCGGAAGGCGATTACCATACGCTGACCCCTTTGGAATTCCATGCCAACACCAGCCTGCTGGTTCAGATGCTGCGCAAAGGACACTACCAGGTGAAACTCGACTCTGAAGCTTGGGACCGGTTGATCACCTGGATCGATATCAATGTGCCCGCCTACGGGACGTTCCACGAAGTGTCTCCCATTCCTTCCAACTTCCGGGAGCGCCGCTATGAGGCGAAACGGAAATATGCCCATGTGGATGAGGACATCGAGGCCATTCCCAACTCGCCCCGGGAACGGGTGGCCTTCGTGCGTCCCGAGCCTGAGGCGCCGCGTCCGGCCGCGGTGGCCGTGCCGGGTTGGCCTTTTGACGCCGCCAAGGCCAGCCAAATGCAGGCGGCCCTGGGTGCGGCGGACCTTACGCTCGATTTAGGGGGCGGGATCTCGATGGCACTCAAACACATCCCGGCGGGGGAATTCGCCATGGGTGACGTGGCGGGGGACGGCAACGAGTTCCCGATGGCGGCGGTGAGGATCGCCCGGCCTTATTGGATCGCGAACATGGAGGTCAGCCTGGAACAATACCAGCAGTTTGATCCCAAGCATCACAACGGGTATTACGACATGCATTACAAGGACCAGGTCAAGCCGGGTTACTTGATGGATGATCCTCACTTCCCGGTGATTCGGGTTTCCTGGCGGCAAGCGATGGACTTCTGCCGTTGGCTCTCGGCCCGCAGCGGGAAGAAGATCGGCTTGCCGACCGAGGCGCAATGGGAATGGGCCTGCCGCGCCGGCACCTCGACGCCCATGTTTTACGGTGACGTGAACTCGGACTTCTCGCCTTACGCCAATCTGGCCGACGCCTCGTTATCGCTGCTGGCGGTGTCCGGGGTGGACCCGCAACCGATCGCGCATCCGGACAAGTTCTGGGATTTCGTGCCCAAAGAGGCCCGGTTCAACGACGGCGTGGTGCACCTGGCCGTCGGGGGACATTACCAGGCCAATGCCTGGGGTTTGCACGATATGATCGGCAATGTGGCCGAGTGGACGCTGGATGATTATCGGCCTTATCCGTATCGTGCTGAGGCCAACCGGGACGATGCGGGGTCTGAGGGCATCAAGGCCGTGCGTGGTGGTTCCTGGGCAGAGCGGCCCAAAGAGGCCCGCGCCTCCTCGCGCTGGGATTACCCCTCGTGGCAACGGGTCTATAACGTCGGCTTCCGCGTGGTGGTGCTCGATTGAGGCGACTGGCTATGGAGAAGCACCGCGTCATTTCGATCACCTTGTGCCTGCTCGCCTCGCTTTGGGGCGCGAAGGCCCAAGCGGCGTTCACGGGCACCCCCGCCGGCCGCATCCTCACCGCCGGGGACCACCGCGTAATGATCCTGGCGCCGACGGGTGAGATCGTCTGGCAATACCCCACCCAACTCACCCACGATGCCTGGATGCTCACGAATGGAAACATCCTCTTCGCCGACGGCGAGACCGTGACCGAGGTCACGCCGGGAAAGAGCGTGGTGTTTCAATATCGTGCCAAAGCACAGAAAGGCGGGGGCACCTACTCGTGCCAACGCCTGGCCGATGGCGATACCCTGGTCGGGGAAAACTCCACCGGCCGCGTTCTGGAGGTCAACCGGAGTGGCAGACGGTATTCAGCCTGCAGACCACTCCTTACGAGGCGGGCCAGCATCATAACCTGCGGATGGCCAGGAAACTGGTGAGCGGGAATTATCTCGTGTGCCACTCCGGCGCTCGATTGGTCAAAGAATACACCCCCAAAGGCGAGGTGGTTTGGCAGGTGTCAGCGCCGGGCGGGGTAGCCTTTGCCGCGCTGCGCACGCCAAGCGGAACCACGCTGGTTTCGAGCTTGGACCAGGTGACGGAATTTGACGGGGCGGGCAAGCGCGTGTGGCAGTGTTCGGTCAGCGAACTGGCGGGCGTCTCGGTCCGGAATTTCACCGGCATCCATCTGCTTTCGGATGGTGGGTTGGTCATCGGATGCTATCGGGCTTACGACCAAGGCCGGGGCTGCGGGCTGCTGGAAATCTCCCGCGACAAGAAACTGGTCTGGAGCTATGCGAACCCGCAGGGCGACGGGACCATGATGCCAGTTGAATTACTGACGCCGGCAGGCGAACCGCTCCCCGGGGAGTGCCGGCGATAACCACCTTTACCTGCCACCCAAATCACCACCCAACACTATGAATAAACAATGGTTCGGACGGATCGCGCTGGCCACGGCACTGACAGCGCTGATAGCCTTGATCGGCATTCACAACACGGCCCAGGCCGGCGACCAAAAACCCATGAAGAAGGTAAAACTACCCAAGTATACGAACGCGGACTTTTATAAGGATGGTAAGTTCGACGTGGAGAAAGCCAAGCTGGCCTATTTTGGGATGATGGCCGCCCACGGCTACCCGGTGCCGGAGTCGCTCCGGACAAACATGTGGGCCACCGATTTTGCCTTGGACGATTTTGTCAGCGTCGGCATGGCCGGCATCTTCTGGATCAACAGCCAGGAGTCGGGTTATTTCGCCCACGAGATCTACCTGCTGCCGGGCCAGATGATCGTCGAGCACGGGCACGAGCCCACGACCAAGGGCCGGGCCAAGATGGAAAGCTGGCATGTGCGCTATGGCAGCATCTACACCATGGGTGAAACCGGCGGCCCTATCCCGGCCGAGCTGAAACTGGCCCCGAGCCAGGAGAAATTCATCACCGTTTCCAAATGCAACGTTTTGCATGCCGGCGAGATCGGAACCTTGAACCGGGTCGGGGCGAAACACTTTATGGTGGCCGGGCCGGAAGGTGCGATTGTCACCGAATACGGCACGTTCCACGACAACGACGGTCTCCGTTTCACAAATCCCAAAGTCAAATTCTGAGCCTTATGAAGAAAGAATTCCACCACATCGGCATCCCGACCACCACGCAGCAACCGGAGGAGATTCACCTGGCGGAGGCGAAGCTCTACATCACCGACGCCAATAAGAGTGAACACCACATTGAGTGGCTCCGTTTCGAGGCGGACAGCCCCATGCCTGAATTGCTCAAACGGACCCCGCACGTGGCCTTTACGGTGGAGCGGCTTGAGGAAGCCCTGGTGGGGAAGCAAGTGATCATCCCGCCCTTCGAGCCCATGGCGGGGGTGCGGGCAGCGTTCATCCGGGAAGGCGACGCCCCCGTGGAGTACCTTGAATTCAAGTCCGGCTGCACGGTCTAAGCCAGGAGCGCCTATGACGATGAAGAAGTTCATTAATGATCCCGCTAACCTGACCGCGGAATTGCTCGAGGGGTTTACCATCGCGCACCACGACCGAGTCGTGCTCAAGTCGGGCAAGATCGTGTGCCGCGCGCAGCCCAAGCCTGAAACCCAGGTCGCGCTGGTCACTCTTGGCGGCGCGGGGCATGAACCAGCGCTGAGCGGGTTCGTCGGCGAGGGCATGTTGGATTACAGCGTCGTGGGGGATATTTTCGCGGCCCCCGGGCCGCCGAAGGTGCTCGAGGCCCTGCGCCTGGCCCAACGACCGGCGGGCATCCTGTTGGTGGTGTTGAACCACGCCGGCGACGTCCTGAGCGCGGACATGGCCGCCGAGATGGCCGACCGGGAAGGCATTCGCTATCTCAAGCTGGTCACCCACGAGGACATCGCCCCCGGCGCGACGGCGCCGGCCGAGGACCGTCGGGGGTTAGTGGGTTGTATTCCTCTTTATAAGATCGCCGGCGCCGCAGCCGAAGAGGGCAAGAGTCTCGACGAGGTCTTCGCCATCGCCCAGCGGTTCAACGACCAGATGGCCACCCTGGCGGTGGCCATGAAGACCGCGACCCATCCCGCCTCGGGCCAGACCATCTTTGAANTGGCGGACGACGAGATGGAAATCGGGATGGGGCAGCATGGTGAGGCCGGCACCGGTCCCTGCAAGATCGCCACCGCCGACGAGACAGCGGCGCTCATGTTGTCCCGGCTACTCCTGGCGATTAATGCCCAGGCCGGCGATCGTGTCCTGTTGATGCTCAATGGCAGCGGGGCCACGACCCTGATGGAGCTGTACATCGTTTTGCGCGCCTGCAAGAAATTCCTCGACGCCAAGGGCATTTCGCTGGCGGCGGCGCAGTGCGGCGAGTTCCTCACCGTCCAGGAAATGGCGGGTTTCCAGATGTGCGCCGCCAAGATGGATGACGAACTGCTGCGCTACTGGAAAGCCCCGTGCAACACGCCGGCGCTGACAGTTCGCTGACATCCTGTTCCTATGCCCGACACGATTGGATACGCGCAGGTCTGCGCCATGCTCAACGCCGCCGTGGCCCGGATTCGGGCCAATCACGAGCAGCTTTCGCGGCTCGACGCCGCGACCGGTGACGGCGACCACGGCACTACCATCTTGCGGACCATGGAGGCGGTCGCCAAGACCGTGGCCGAGCATGGCGGCGTCGAACTCAAGCCACTTTTGGCCAGCGTGGCTTGGGCGGTCATGGGTTGCGACGGCGGTTCGACCGGGCCGTTGCTAGGCTCGTTCTTTCTCGGCCTGGCTGACGGCTGCGCCGGGCGCAACGAGTTGGACCTGGCGGGCGTGGTGGCCACGTTCGATTCGGGCGTGACCAAACTGCAAAAGCAGAGTCGCGCCCAAATCGGGGACAAGACGATGATGGATGCCTTCCTGCCTGCCCTGGCGGCCTTGAAAGCCGCTCCACCGGATTCCTCGATCAAGACCGCCTTGGCCCAGGCGGCCCAGGCCGCCACCCAGGGCGCCGAGGCGACCAAGCCCCTACGGGCCAAATTCGGCCGCGCTCGCAACCTAGGCGACCGCGTCATCGGCCACCCCGATCCCGGGGCGGTCTCGATTTCCTTGATTTTCCAAGGCTTCAGCGAAGCCCTCTAACCCCCTTTATTTCCATCAATCCCAATCCCTCCGCACTCCTATGGCAGACCACGACTCGACCAAAGACGCCGCCAACTACGGCCTGGACATCCCCGTCAAACGCCACGGTTTCTTCCTGAAAGGCTTGGACCACGTCGATTGGGGGGTGAAGGATCGGCTCAGCCGCATCTTCAATCCCCGGTCAGGCCATAGTGTCATGCTGGCCTTTGATCACGGGTATATCATGGGTCCCACCTCGGGCCTGGAACGGATGGACCTGACCATCCCGCCGTTGATTGAGCATGCGGATTGCATCATGTGCACCCGTGGAGCCCTGCGGTCGATCGTGCCGCCGACTTCCAACAAACCCGTTTCCCTCCGGTATTCGGCAGGCACGACGGTCCTGACGGACCTCAACGACGAATGCCTGCTCGACATCGAAGACGCCATCCGTGTGAACGCGTCGGCGCTGGCGGTGATGGTGGCGATTGGCAGCAAGTTCGAAGCGAAGACGATCGCAAATCTCGTGCGGACCGCCGACCAGGGGCTCCGCTATGGGATCCCCACCCTGGGGGTTACGGCGGTGGGGAAGGAGTTGGTGCGGGACGCTCGCTACCTGGGATTGGCCTGCCGGGTGTGCGCGGAAAATGGGGCGACCTTTGTGAAGACCTATTTCTGCGAACCGGATTTTGAACAGGTGGCGGCGGCCTGTCCGGTGCCCATCGTGGTTGCCGGGGGGAAGAAACTGCCCGAACTGGAAGCCTTGGAGATGGCGGCCAACGCCATCGCCCGCGGCGCCGCCGGGGTGGATATGGGACGCAACGTCTTTCAGGCTGAACACCCCGTGGCGATGATCCTGGCCATCCGCGCGGTGGTTCATGAGCGCCGGACGCCGAAAGACGCGTTCGATCTTTACCAGACCCTCAAACGAGCGGGCTAGGATCAGCGCGGAGGGCGAAGGGCGCGATTTTTGGTGTCGCTGGGGGCGGCAGTGGGCTAGAGTAGAGGTGAAAAGACGCCCGACTCGCGCGGAAACGCGGCGGGGTCATGCAAGACGAATTATGAACTTGGATCAAGCACAGCGGAACAAAGTGGTAGAATGGATCGGCCAGGGACTCAAGCTCTCCGAGATACAGAATCGGCTCATCTCCGAGTTCGGTCTTTGTGTCACTTACATGGAGGTGAGATTGCTGGTGGATGATCTGAAGCTGACGCCCAAGGATCCCGAGCCGGTGAAGCCGCCTGCGGAGGCGCTGCTGGCCACGGCTGCTTCGGTGCCAGCCGACGCGAAAACCGTCTCACCGCTTCCGCCGCTCGCCCCCGCCAAGCCTGGCGGCGTCTCCGTGTCCGTGGATCAACTGGCGCGACCCGGCGCAGTCGTCAGCGGCAAAGTCACGTTCAGCGACGGGAACACGTCCGAGTGGTATCTGGATCAGATGGGGCGCCTCGGTCTGGCGCCGCAGAAACAGGGCTATCGCCCGCCGCCCGCCGACGTGCAACAATTCCAAGCCGCTCTGGAGGTCGAACTGAGCCGGATGGGGATGTGATCACCCCTGCCTCGGTTTAATCCCGGCATGGAAATCCGGCGACGCCTTTTCGGGATCGCCCTCGTCGCGGGACTCCTGGCAGGGTTCGGCTGGTTGGTTTTGCGACCCCATGAGCCGCTGTACCGGGGTCGGCCACTGAGTTTTTGGCTGGAAGAGGCTCATGCCAGCGGCGCTTACCTGCGCGAAGGGGTGGTCACGCCGGCGGAACTGGCCCTGCGAGCCCGTGGAACTAATGCCCTCCCCATCCTCCTGCAGATGGCCGGCACCCCGCTCAACGGTTTCCGCCGGACGCTGGGATACATGGCGCGCGAGGATTCCTCCCGCTACCTCCATCTGCCGCCCCAACTCTACAAACACGATTTGGCGGCTTGGGGTTTCCGGTTGCTGGGGCCGGACGCGCGTCCGGCAGTGCCTGGTCTTTCGCGGTTGCTCGGCAAACGCGACCACGACCTGCAACGCAGCGGCCTCGAATGCCTGGCCGCCCTGGGCACCAACGCCAGCGAAGCGGTTCCGGAGATCCTCAAGACCTTCCGTGACAACTCCGTCCGGCAAAGCCAGGCACCCGGGAGTATCCGCGACTCGGAGCTTCACTTGGCCGCGGCCTACGCCCTGGCCGAGATCGGTCCCGCCGCCGCGGCCGCCATCCCGGTGCTGGCCGGAGAGACCAACGAAGCCGCCATGGTCGCCCTCCTCCGCATTCAGGGGCGAACGTTCGATGCCTTTTTCGAGCGCCTCCGGGATACTTCTGACCAAGCCCGGTGGCAACGCGTCGCTGCGGAGGCCCACCGGCTGGGCACGAATGCGGAGGCAGCGGTGCCGCACCTGATCGCCGCGCTGGCCAGCACCAATAACGCCATCAGGTACCAAACCATCGCGGAGCTCGGCCACATCCATCGCCGCCCCGATCTCTGTTTACCAGCCTTGACGCCCCTGCTCCAACCGGGCGGCGACTGGGTCGCCAACACCCCGTTTCAGGTCTTGTCGACCTTGAGCCAATTTGGGGCGTCGGCCAAACCCGCGTTCCCGGAGGTCGCTCGGCTCCTCAAACACCGCGACGAGTCGATCCGAAACAGCGCCAGCAACACGCTCATGGCCATCGATCCCGAGGCGGCGGCCCGGGCGGGCGTGAAGGGGAATCCATGACCTTCCTGCCGGTTGTTGAGCGTGAGTTGCGCGTCGCCGCCCGACGACGGGGCACCTACTGGATTCGGACCGCCTTTGGCTTCGGGGCGATCATGGTGGGGTTTTTCATCTGGTTGGACGATCGTCACTCCCCGGCGAATGTTTTCGGCGAGAACCTCTTCGGCGCCTTTGCGGGACTTTCCGTGTTCTACTGCCTGACCTGCGGCCTCCGTTCGACGTCCGATTGCCTGAGCGAGGAAAAGCGGGAAGGAACCCTCGGCCTGCTCTTTCTGACCGACCTCCAGGCCCACGATGTCATCCTGGGCAAGCTCGCCGCCACGTCGTTCGCCGGCGTTTATGCCATCCTGGCCACCTTTCCCATCCTGGCCGTGCCGATCATGATGGGGGGCGTGTCTGCCGGAGATTTTTGGCGGGTGATGCTCTTGCTCTTGAACACCACCCTGTTATCGCTCGCTGCGGGCCTGGTGGTTTCCGCCTTGAGCCGGAGCTCGTATAAAGCCCTGGCGGCCACCCTGGCCATCTTACTCATGCTCACTCTGGGTTGCCCCATTCTGTCGGGCATCACCTACCTCGTGTCCCCGACTCACCGCAGCGCGCTGCGCGATGTGCTGCTGTTCCCCTGCCCGTTTTACACCCTGGGAGAATCGCATTACGCCAGCGCTTCTCGAAAGACGCTGCACGACTTTTGGTGGTCCATGGGGGTGATCCACTCGTTGGGTTGGCTCTTCCTGGGACTGGCGTGTGTCATCGTCCCTCGCTCCTGGCAGGACCGGCCTGCCGCAACCCGGGCGCAGCGGCGGCGCAAGTTCTGGCAGGCATTGGTCGGTGGCCTCCCGGCGCGCCGCCAGGCTTTCCGCAGCCGCCTCCTGGACCGCAACCCCGTCGCTTGGCTGGGTGCCCGGGCGCGTGTCAAACCGGCGTTGGTCTGGGGCGCCGTCGGCTTGGTCGCCGCCGGGTGGGCCTGGGGGTATCTGCGGGCCGGCGCGGAGTGGTGCTGTGAAGGCGTTGATTTGCCGATGGCCATCCTCCTGAACTCGATCCTCAAACTCTGGGTCGCCCTGGAGTCGGGACGCAACCTGGCCGAAGACCGAAAATCGGGTGCGTTGGAGTTAGTCCTCTCCACTACGATGACCGTGAAAGAGACCCTCCGCGGCCAATGGATGGCTTTGCGCGGCCAGTTTCTCGGCCCCGTGCTGACCGTGATCGCCATCCAATTGATTTTTCTGGTTGCCTCGCTCCAACGAGAATCGTTTCACGACCAACCGATCAATCCTGTGCTCTGGGTGACTTTCATGGTCCTGCTCGTGGCCGACCTGATCGCCTTGGGATGGGTTGGCCTGTGGGGGGCGTTAACCTCGAAAAAACCAAGTCACCTCGCCGGCATGACCATCGCGCGCATCCTCTGCGCCCCGTGGATCCTCTTCATCCTGATCAGCATCCTGGCCAACGCGCTCATCGAGGACGTCCCCTCGGATCCCATCCTGACCTGGAAGTTCTTCATCGGCCTTTGGTTTGGGCTCGGCCTGTTGACGGACCTGGGCTTCGGGTTAGGCGCGGCGCTCCATCTGCGATCGAGCTTCCGTGCGCTGGCCCTCCAACGCTACGCCCCGGCGACCTCGCCGCTGTCCCGCTGGTTCAATCTAAGACGAAAGCGCTGATCTTCTACCTTATTCTTACAACGGAACACGCCGGAAGGATGTAAACTGTGCCATGAAAGTGTCCCTGGCCCAAACCGGCCTGCCAGGCTGCACGGCCTTTGCCCGGTAGCTCACCGGTTAATCGCCTTCATGCCCGCTTCGGGATAGCGGTTGCCGGCGGCAGCCCCCGGCGGCGCGGCGGCGCCGATCTCCTCCAACTCGGCGGGGCTCAATTCAACCCCCAGCGCGGCCACGTTTTCCTCGAGATACGTCCGGCGTTTGGTGCCGGGGATAGGAACGATGTCGTCGCCCTGCGCCAGCACCCAGGCCAGGGCCAGTTGTGCGGCCGTGCATTTCTTGCGCCGGGCCAGCGTTTCGATCCGCTCGCTCAGCTTCACATTACGTTCCAAGTTCCCCTCCTGGAAGCGCGGCATGTTCCGGCGCCAATCACCCTCGGGCAAATCCTCCAGTTTCTTAAATCTCCCGGTCAGGAAACCCCGACCCAGGGGGCTGTAGGGCACAAAACCAATCCCCAGTTCCCGGCACAGCGGCAGGACCTCGGCCTCCACGTCGCGGGTCCAGAGAGAATACTCGGTCTGCAACGCGCTGATGGGATGCACTTTCATGGCGCGGCGGATCGTCTCGGGTGCCGCCTCGGACAACCCGAGGAACCGGACTTTGCCCGCGCGGATTAGCTCGCTCATGGCCCCGACGGTTTCCTCGATGGGCACCTGCGGATCGACGCGGTGCTGGTAATAGAGGTCAATGAGATCAACCCCCAAACGTAGCAAACTCGCGTCGCAGCAGGCCCGGACGTACTCGGGCCGGCCGTTGACCCCCAGGAAGTTGCCGTTTCCGTCACGCATGTTCCCGAACTTAGTCGCCAGGGTTACCTCGGCGCGGCGGCCTTTGAGGGCGCGTCCGACCAACCGTTCATTCTCGCCGCAGCCGTACATGTCGGCGGTATCCAGGAAAGTAACCCCGACCGCCACCGCGCGGTGCAGGGTCGCGATGGACTCCGCTTCATCCCGGCCACCGTAGAAATCCGACATCCCCATGCACCCGAGCCCGAGGGCCGAGACGGTTAAACCTTGTGTTCCGAGTTTTCGTTGTTTCATCGCGGATAAGAGGGCCATTCATCCGGTCCACTGTCAAACGAGAAATCCAGGCGGTGAGGTCGCGGAAACGACGGTTTCCGATTGCTTTTAGGCCCGCCCAATGCTCTATTGACCGAGCCGGTGAGTTGAGCGTGAACACGAGAGTCTCGTTGGGTTCAGCCGGAGAGGCGGAGGCCCGGAGTGAGGGTAGTTTTTGCGCGAGCACCAACCGGTTCAAAACTATGATTTGTCGTTTGGCTTGCACATTGGCGGTCTGGCTGGCCGGGGTTTCCCTTTCCGTTTGGGCCGCCCCGGCGATCGACCCAATCCCTAGCGCGAGCATTCCGGCGGGCAAATCGCTGATTATCCCGGTGACCGCCACTTCGCCGAACGGGCTGCCCTTGACCTTTTCCGCGACCAGTAGCACCAACCGCCTCACGGTCCAGGTCCATACGAACAACCCGTTCTGGAAGATGTCGGTGGCACAAGTCGCGTCCAGCAACGCGCCCGGCGCCTATAAGACTCCTTATCGCGGTGGACTGATAACGGTGACCAATTTGGGCGACCTGACCCTCATGTTATTCCGGGACCTGGCTCCGCATACCGTGGATGTCATCCAAGGGTTGACGGCCGGCGGTCTGTACACCAGCAACACCATCTTTCACCGGGTTATTGCGGGTTTTATGAACCAAGGGGGTGACCCGCTTACCAACGGCACCGGCGGCCCGGTTTTCCGGTATGACGACGAGTTCACACCGCAGGCGATCTTCAGCGGCGTCGGGCAGTTGGCTCTGGCCAACTCCGGGAAGGACACCGATGGCTCGCAGTTTTTTATCACGGTGGCACCCTACCGCGGCGGCGATTTCGGCTATACGATTTTCGGACAACTGGTCCGGGGTTTCAACGTCCTTTCCAACATCAACCACACCGCGGTGGACGCCAACAGCCGTCCCTTGGCGGACGTCGTCATCCTCCAAGCCTCCCTGGTGCCCGACTATTTCGATACCGTGCTCACAGTGACGGGTACCAACCTGGCTGGCGTGGCGGGCACCATTAAGGTCATCGCCGATGACGGCGCAGGCGGGCGGGCCACGAATTCGTTCACGGCCACCACCGTCGCGGATGCCAACGTTGAAACCCCCTTCCTCTACCCTAACACCATCACCAATCTGATCGCCCCGGCAAACATATCGCTGACAAATTATGTCTCCGGCTATGATTTCCCTGGCGTCACCAACAACTGGTATGTGCAGTACGCCGACCAGAGTTCGTCCACCAACGCCGCAGGTTCAGCGAACCCGCTCGGCAACCAACTGCAGGTTATTATCCTGCCGAACACGAATTATACGGGGCCAATCAGCCTGATCTTCTACGTCAGCGGCGACTCGGGTTTTTCCAGCTACGATCGGCAGACTTATACGTTTGTGTTTGGGGACACGCCCCTGAACGCCACCCCAACGAATTTCAGTGCGGCGGCGCTTGTCCCATTTTCAAACCAACTGGTGGCCAGTTTCACCAATGGGGTTCCGAACAGTTCCATTACCAATTTCAGCGCGCTGATCAACTGGGGCGACAATTCCACCAACAATGGCGTCATCAAGACGAATTCGTTGGGGATCAAGGAAGTCCGCGGCTCGCACACGTACACCAACTCGGGAGCTTACCCGATTTATCTTACGCTTCGCAGCGCGCTCGGGGCCAGCACGACTGTGGTCGGCACCGCCACCGTCGCCCCTAGCCTCACCCTGGCCCAACGCGGAACCAACAACAGCTTCAACTGGCCGGCCTGGGCCTACGCCTACCAACTACAGATGGCCACCAACCTCCCCAGCACCAACTGGGCCACGCTGACCAATCTTATGTCGCTGGTGGGTTATCAAAACGTCGTCACCAACAGCACGACCAACCGGGCCGGGTTCTTCCGACTCAGCCGGTAACGGAGCTTTCCGAGTTTGGGCCTGCCGGGAAGGGGCGGGGCAACCCATAACCCACCGCCCGCCCCAGGAGCTTGGCAGGAGAAAGACCTCGTCGCAGCCTTGGTCGAGGCCAAGGTCGGTCGGCGCCACTGTGATGTTTGGCGCGACGCCCTCGGGCCCGAAATCAATGTTCGGCCGTGATTTATCAATTATACGTGGGCGCGCAATGGTCGTATAATAAGGGTGTATGAAGAACCCACAGGACACCGGAAGCCTCTGAAAGGGACGCGATCATGGAAACCAACCCAGACCTCATCGGCACACTAGCCCATTGGCTGGCGGCGGGAAAACTCGAAGCCCGGGTGGTGCTTCCGGCGCTCGAAAGACTGGCCGGCGGCGGGGAACCAAGCCCATCGTTGTTCAGGGCTCTCGAAGCGGTGGGCGGCCAGCGCGATGGCGTGCTGGGGGTCCTGGGCGCGCACCTGCGTGAAACGCTGCGCAAAGAGGCGTTGCGGGTCCATGCGAGCCGCCATCAATCGCCTCCGGTCGGATCGTCCGTCCTCCTGGAGGGACTGTCGCTGGAGATCGCCGAGGCTTGGAGTTTCACGGGCAAGCCCGAGGCAGCAGTCGAGGAGGCTATCCGTTTGGTCCGGGACCTTAGTTTCGTAGCGGCCCATCAGGCGGAGGCACCCGGCCTGTTCCGCGAGATCAAGGGACGGGCCTCGAAGGCGCTGGCCGACGCCCATGCGGCGCTTACCGGCCCGTTGGAGCGAAGCCCCTGGGGAAGGTTGAAGGAACTCGAGACGGCCTGGGATGGTGGCTGGCGGTACGCGCCCGGCGATCAGGGTGGGGACAAGCCGTTCGCACCCCTGGTGGAGATCGAGCAGTGTTGGCTGGCCGCCCGGAAAGGGTGGATCCAGCAGTGGGGCGGGTGCTTGAGATCCCGGCCCTTGACTCAGACCGGCGAAACCCAAGCTATGCCTGCGGAGCTTGACAACGAAGCCCTGCTCTCCGCGCTGAAGTCGCAGTGGGCGGTGGCGAGCCGCGAGGAAAAGGCCCGCTTGCTGGATGGCGCCTGCGCCTGGATCACCCCGGATGTGGTGCCGACGCTCCGGGAGATGACTGCGGCTGAGGACGCCGACCTGGAACGCGACCGCGCGATGCTGAACCTCACGCTGCGGTTCGGTGAGGCGACCCTGACGACCTGGGGGAGTTGGCAACACTGGCTCTCGCGGCAGGCTGCGCTCTGGGAGGCCGAACAGGAGGCTTTGGGCCGTTTGATTGCGATCCGCCCGGAGGCGCTCCGACTTATCTTTTATGCGCAAGGCCCCGACCCCGACCCGGCCGTGCTGGAGGTGTTGGCAGCGAGGGTATTGCTGGGCGAGCCTCCGCTCGAGGCGTCGGCATTGGTCGAGCGGTGGGCCCGGCAAACGACCAACGAGGAGCGGCGGGCATTGCTTGGGTCACCCGCCCCCAGTTCCGTCCCACTCCCCCCAGTAATCGCCAGCTCCCGCCCCGCAACCCCCGAACCGCGCGTCACCCGTCCGCCTGCGTTGAGGGAGCCCGCACCCG
>TBL_comb47_HYPODRAFT_10001780_pt1 | contig 27497 bp, 25 predicted proteins | sample TroBogypolimnion_40_FD_10682 | JGI IMG/M metagenome (IMG submission 10682) | reverse complement strand
GGCGGCGGCCGCCAGGCGCCGCCAGGCGGCATGGCAATGCCGCCACTCCGGCGGCATCCGGCGCCACCCCGCCAGCCAGGCCAGCGGCGACTTCCGCTTCGGCCTGCCGGGATCCGCGACCCGTTTCCAGGAGGCGCAGAGGGCGGCGATATCCGGTTCCGGCGATCGGTCGGCGGTCTCATAGACGGGGATCACGACCAGGTGCACCTGCCCGGCCCATCCGGCGAGCAGCTTCAGCGTCGCGGCCGAACGCATGGCCAGCCCGTTCCCCCGGAACGACGGGAGGACCGGGCTGATGAAGCGGACCGAGCCGGGCGCGTTCACTGGTCGCGGTGCCGGATCTCGAGCAGGGGCATGCCCCAGCACTCCAGCTTCATGTCGGAAGCCAGGATGCCGAGCCCTTCCGTCTCCACCTCCCCCTCCTCGGTGGACAGGAAATACTTTTTCCGGCTTCTCACCTTGGGGTTGCGCCGGCCGTAGAGGAACGGCGGGAAGATCAGCCCGTCCCGGTGGCAATCCGCCCGCACCAGCAGCATGGTGCCGCCCACCGCGTCCAGCCGCACCAGCTCCCCGGCGCCGCGCAGATCGTGCATCACCCGGCGCCCCTTGTCCTGCCAGGCGTTCAGGTCGTAGGTCGGACCGCCGAACTGCTTGACGCAATGGGGCTGGACGATGTCCTTCCCGGCGGCGAACAGGCGCTGCAGGATATCGGCCGGGTATTCGACGAGATCCACGTCCAGCCACAGCACCCAGTCCTCGTCGTCGAGGGCGTGGAACAGCAGGTGGTTCCTGCTGCGGGCGAGGATCGACCGCCGCTCCACTTGCACCGAGGGGGCCCAGCGGGGCAGGCCGTCGGGGATCCGGTAGCCGAAATCCTTCTTCCACAACCCGATGCGACGGAAGTGGGACCGGTGCTGCTCGCACGCGCGGCTGAACACCGCATGGGTATCATCCCGGCTGTCCCCCTCCAGCAGCCCCACCGACAGCCGGTCCGCCGGATAGTCCAGGGACCGGAGCAGGCGGAAGTAGGTTTCCGCCAGATCCGCGGCATCCTTGATGGGGGTCAGGACCAGCACCCTGGGAAAACGATCAGTCTCCACCCGTCTTCCTCCGGCATCGCCCTGCGGCTTGGATCAATGAGGGCTGGGCTTGGGGAAAGCCAACCTTGGCATGGGTTTCAAGGGAACGGAACCGATTCTGCCATGAATGCGGCCCGGGTGCCACTGGACCGCGACCTCATCACCCGGGGGGACCCTGAGTCAGCTCCCCGGCATGACGAATTCGGGCGCCAAGGGGTTCAGCCGGCTCTTCGGCCTGGCCACCGGCGCTGCGGCCTGGGCCGCGGGAGCCGGCGCGGGCGCCGGAGGTTCGGCTTCTGCCGCCTCCGCCTTGCCGGCGGGGCCGGACCACGGGTGCTCCACCGCCCAGGACCCGCCGGGGTGGATGGCGGCGATCGACCGGTTGCCTTCGCCCAGGACCAGGGTCAGGCCGTAGCAGAACCGGGCCGGCCCGTCCTTGGGCGCGCAGACGCCGACGATGCCGTCCACGGCGTCCAGCTGGCCCGCGACCGAGGTCCCGGCATCGCCCCCGAGGCCGTCGATGCGGCCGGCGACGGCCCGCAGATCGGACAGCTCCAGGATCACCTGGGGACAGCGGTTGTTCTCATACATGCCGAAGGCGAACAGCGGCTTGCCGCGGCCGCCCTGGGCGCGCCACCGGGCCACCTCGTCCGGGTGGTTGGCCCGGTCCGCGTTGAGCAGCATCCATTTCACCACCCGGCGCAGGGCGGCTTCCCGGAGGGTGAAACGGGCCAGCCCGGCCGGCGGGGTGGCGGGCACGGCCAGGGGGACCGAACGGTCGGCCGGCGCCACCCGTTCGGCCAGGCCGGCCACCCGGACCGGATGCCGGCTGCGCTGCCGGGCCGCCCAGTCGTTGAAGGTCTCGCCGAACCGCGCACTGGCCGCCAGGGCGGCGGTCATCTGGGCGATCTTCACCTGGTTCACGTGCCCGGACGGATAGCGCCGGAACCCCGAATCATCCTGCTTGGCGCTCGGGGTTTTGGCTTCAGGCTTCCCGGCGCCGGCCATGACGGCGGCCGGCGCCCGGGGGGCAGGCGCAGGCCTGGCGGGACGTTCCGGCTCCGGCTCCGGGTCCCTGGTCTCCACCTTGGTTTCCGTCCGGGATGCCTCCCTGGCCGCGGCCGCTTCGGCCTCCGCCTCCTGCACCAGGGCCGAGTAGGCGGCATCGGCGGCGGCGCGGGCCGCCTTCTGCTCGTCGGCATCCTCCCGGACCGCGGGCTTGACGGCGGAGTTCGGGAAGAACCAGATCCGGCCGTTGAAGCAGTCGGCCAGGGCCATATGGCCGAGCGGGGTGAACGTGAAAGGGGCGCTCCTGATCGTCTCGATGGCCGGGCCGATCATGGATGGGTCGCCCTTGGCTCCGGGCACGAGCCCGACCAGGTACGCCCGGGCCAGCGGAGAGGCGCCGGCATGCCCGTAGACGAACAGCTGCCGGCCGGCGGCCGCCAGGTCCACAGGCACGAACCCTTCCAGCGGCCACTGATCGGCGCGGGCGACCCGGGAGATGTCCCCGGTGTCCGGGGCGATGGCGAGGATGCCCCTGGTCTTCTGGTCCAGCACAAGCACCCGCCCATCGTCGCCCACGGCCACGAGCATCCCCGCGTCGGGGTCTGCGGTCCCCCCGGGCCCGGCCCCGGCGCGGGGATCGACCGGGGTCGGCGGCCTGCCCAGCAGCCACTTCGCCGCCCCCGGTCCCTGCATCGTGAGGTCCGGCGGCAGCAGCACGACGCTGCGGTCCAGGCCGACCACCACGCTCCGGTCGGGCGTGACGGCGAAGGTCGGGTACACCGTCGCCCCGCCGGTCAGCTTCGCCAGCCAGAGCCAGGGGATGACGGTCTCGCTGCGCACCACCTTCCAGGAACTGCCTTCGCGCACCAGGTGGAGCCTGGAGAGTTCCTCCCCGTCGGCCAGCAGCAGGGTGTTCCCGCCGCCCCGGCCCATCCAGGCGGCGGAGGCCGGCAGCGGACGGCTGAGCCGCGAGCAGGACCAGCGGCCCTTGTCGGCCAGGTAGTGCAGGTTCACCAGGGTCGCGTGCCGGTGCCGGCAGCGTTCCTTGGCCCGGGCGCTGGTGCAGGTCTTGCACTCGGGAGCGTGATCAATGAAAAAAATGTCATGGTCACCCAGGTTGGAGATGCAGATCGGCTTCAGGCTGGGATCTTCATGGATGATGCTGCGCTCCTCAGCGAACATCGCGTGGACCTCCGGGCCGCCGGCAGCGGCCAGCAGGGCGGCGAGGACCGCGGAAACCAGGCATGAGCGGGAAAGAACCATACGGACTCCTGCGTTTCGTTGGCTGTGAGGCTGGGGTATCGTCATTGGTTCGCGGTGCCGCCTGCAGCCGATCCCTGAGCCGCCGGCCGGGGCGCGGCCTCGGCCGCACCGATCCGTCACTGGCAGTTGCGCCGACGGCGGAATCAGTTCCATGGCTTGCGCAAGCCAGCAAGCAGAGCACCCAATAAATGAAAAATTAATCCAATAAAACTGGAATAAAGTAATTATCGCGCCTGCACCGGCCGCGCATGCGGGCTGTGGGTGGAAGACTCAGGATTCAAGACGGTTATGTGGTAGTAGCGAGGCCTGGGGGCCGGGTCGTAGTCGTAGACCGGCACCACAGGCAAGCACAAGGGCAACAGGAAAAAGGGGAGCAAGAGCAGGAACAGGCAAGCCATGGCTTCCTCCACGAACATATGCAAGGGATGGTGGACGCGTTGCCCGAACCCGCCCTCAAGCAGAGGGGAGCGGGCCATCTTGGTAATGGCAACAACCAGGGCATGGTTCCCTCGCCGGTGGCCGGGGCGTCCCCGGTGACGGAAAGACTCGGGCATGCTCCTTGAGCCCGCCCGCGCGATGTGGTGATGGACATCACCAAGTCCAAGGACCGCTTGACGTGCGGGAGAAGGGTGAGATCCTGATCCAATCACCCTGACCTTTCCCATTGTGACCCGGTTCCAGGCCCCCATGTCGCCGACCAGGTTCCCGGAGTCCCGCTGCGTTTTCACTGTCCCCATCCCCGGATGCGGATACAGTGAAGAAATCAAGTAAACATTGATATAGCCATTATTGGCATTAACCCGTTTCAGGAGGCAAGGATGAGACGATCTCTCGCTCTGGCAGTGTGTTCACTGTTGGCTATCGCCCAGTTCTCGGGCGGCTCGCTCGCCGCCGCACAGAAGCCGGGGCGCGACGGTGATATCAAGGTGGTTCAGGCGCTGGACATGATCAGTTTCGACCCCATCGCCACGTCCGACCTCAACAACCAGTACGTGCTCTACAACATCTACAGCCGCCTGTTCACCTTCCCCAAGAACCGGCTCTCCGGCGACGTCAAGGAGCTGTGCAAGGATTTCAAGCGGGTGAGCAATTCCGAGTGGCATTTCACCATCTGGGACAACGTCAAGTACCATGACGGCTCCACCCTGACCGTGGACGACGTGGTCTACTCCCTGAACCGCGCCAAGGCCGGCACGGCCCTCGGCGCCCTGTTCAAGCCGGTGAAGGAGATCAAGAAGGTCGACGCCCACACCCTCTCCATCACCACCGACGGCCCCTATCCGGCCATGACCTCCGCCCTGACCCACGCCGCCACCTGCATCGTGCCCAAGGCGTATGCCGAGAAGGCCGAGAAGAGCAAGGACTGGTCGCATCCCGTCGGCAGCGGCCGCTACAAGTTCGTCAGCCGCATGATCGGCGACTCGGTCGTCTTCGAGCGCTTCGACGGCTACTTCAACAAGGCTGAATTGGCCCAGAACAAGACCCTGACCATCAAGGTCATCCCCGAAGGCACCAACCGGACGATCGCCATCGAGACCGGCGCCGCCGACCTGAACGCCGAATTCTCCCCGACCGATTACGCCCGCGTCGTGAAGAACCCCAAGCTCAAGCTGTGGGATCAGCCCTCCGCGCTGGTATGGCACCTGGGCATGGACAACACCAACGGATGGTTCAAGAACAACCTGGTGCGCCAGGCCGTGGGCTTCGCCGTGGATCACGACGGCTGCATGAAGGTCGGCCACGACGGCCGCGGGCTGGTCCTGTACAACAGCGCCACCTTCTCCCACGCCCCCACGGTGCTGGGCGCCATCCAGAACCCGCTCAACAAGTACTCCTACAACGTGGCCAAGGCGAAGGCCCTGATGAAGCAGGCCAACTGCCCGGGCTTCACCACCCAGATCGTGGTCTTCCGGGACGAGGCCGAGCGCATCGCCACCGCGGTCCAGGCCTACCTGTCCGAGATCAACATCAAGGTCGAGATCGTGCGCATCGAGAACGCGGTCTTCCCGGCCACCATCGCCGCCCACAAGGCCCCCATGTTCGTCACCAGCTGGGGCTGCTACTGGGATCCCGACATGTTCCTGTCCCGGCGCTTCAGCAAGGACGGCATCGGCGGCGTGAACCGCGTCTGGTACCAGAATCCCAAGCTTGACGAGATGATCGCGGAAGGCCGCGGCACCTTCGACGAGAAGAAGCGCGTCGAAGTCTACAAGCGGGTCCAGGAGTTCCTGGCCGAAGAGTCCCCCGAGGTCGATCTCTACGTGACCAAGGTGTACGCCCTGAGCAACGAGAAGCTCAAGGACGTCGAGATGACCGTCGAGAAGCCCTTCAACTACTACAAGCTGCACTACTAGACAGCTGACGCCCGGCCCCCGGGCCGGCGGTCGGTTTCAGGCCACACCCCGTTCGCGCGGGACTTCCCCCGGAAGGGTGGAAGCCCCGCGTGAACGAAGCTGATGGCTTCGTCCACGGGGAGAGGAGAGGAGAGACTGCATGTTCCGCTACATCATCAGACGGCTGTTCGCACTGATACCGGTGATCCTGGTGCTGACGTTCATCGTCTTCGCCATTTTGTCCATGACGCCGGGCGATGCGACCACCATCATCCTCGGCAGTGACTACACCCCCGAGCTGGGCGCCAAGCTCAGGGTGGAGCTGGGCCTCGACCGGTCCCTCCTGGTGCAGTATTTCCGCTACATCACGCACCTGATGCAGGGCGACTTCGGCATGTCCTACGTCACCCGCGCCCCGGTGTTCGACCAGCTGCGGGTCCGGTTGGCCAACACCGGCTGGATCGTGGCCAGCGCGATGGTGCTGTGCGTGTCCCTGGGCATCCCCATCGGCATCCGCTCGGCCACCAAGCCCAACTCGTTCTTCTCCCAGTGCGCCATGGTGTTCGGCCTGATGGGCGTGTCCATGCCGATCTTCTGGCTGGGCCTCCTGCTCATCCTGTTCTTCTCGGTGAACCTGGGCTGGCTGCCTTCCAGCGGCCTCGACCTGGGCGTGAGGAGCCTGATCCTGCCGGCCATCACCCTGGGGTTCAACTACATGGCCAACATCATGCGGACCACCCGGTCCTCCATGATGGAAGCCATCCGCCAGGACTTCATCCGCACGGCCCGGGCCAAGGGCGTCAGCGAACATGACGTGATCTACGACCACGCCCTGGGCAACGCGCTCATGCCCACCATCACCATCATCGGCATGAACGTGGGCACGCTCCTGGGCGGGGTGGTGCTCACCGAGACCGTCTTCTCCATCCCGGGCACGGGCCGGCTGCTGGTCGAGGCCATCAACCAGCGCGACACGCCCTGCGTGCTGGGGACCCTGGTGGTCATGGCCACCTGCGTGGCGGTGTCCAACCTCATCGTCGATCTCATCTACGCCTACATGGATCCCAGAATCCGTGCGCAGTACGGCGCGAAAGCGAGGAAAGCCTGATGCAAGCCACTTCCCCGGCCAGGGCGTTCACGACGAAAAAGGAATTCTACGCGCAGTTCAAGAAGAACAGCATCGCCTACGAGCTGTGGCTGCGCTTCCTGAAGAACAAGACCGCCGTGATCGGCCTCATCATCTTCTCCATCATCGTCGCCGTCGCCGTCGCCGCGCCCTGGCTCACCAGCTACGACAACGTCGTGGTCAAGATGAACATCGCCGACCGCCTGCAGCATCCCGGCGCCGCCCACTGGTTCGGCACCGACGAACTGGGCCGCGACATCCTTGCCCGCATCGTCTACGGCGCGCGGATCTCCCTGCTCATCGGCATCTCGGCGATCTTCGTCTCGCTCATGGTCGGCCTGGTGCTGGGCGGAGCGGCCGGATTCTACGGCGGGAAGATCGACGCGCTCATCATGCGCGCCATGGACGTCTTCCTCAGCCTGCCGGACGTGCTCCTGGCCCTGGCCATCATCGCCGCCTTCGGCAACACCAAGGTGAACCTCACCATCGCCATCGGCCTGGCCTTTTCGCCCAAGTTCTCGCGGGTGGTGCGCTCGGCGGTCATGGGCGTGCGCGACAACGAATACATCGAAGCGGCGCGCTCCATCGGCGCCGTGGACGTGCGCATCATCGCCCGCCACGTGCTGCCCAACTGCATCGGCCCGATCATCGTCCAGGTCACCCTGTACGTCGCCAACGCCATCCTGACCATCGCCGCCCTGTCCTTCATCGGCCTGGGCATCCAGCCGCCGACCCCGGAATGGGGCAACATGCTCGCCTCGGGACGCACCTACATGCGCGATTTCCCGCACATCGTCATGGCCCCCGGCCTGGCCATCTTCTTCACCATCCTGGCGCTCAACCTCCTGGGCGATGGATTGCGGGACACCCTCGATCCCAGGCTCAAACATTGACATGAGTGGGAGCACCACGATGGAAGCGCAACAGAACACTTTGGAAATCAAGAACCTCACGGTGGAATACATCGTCGACGAGGAGATCGTCCAGGCGGTCACCGGGGTGAACATCACCATACCGGCCGGCAAGACCTTCGGCCTGGTGGGAGAAACGGGAGCCGGCAAGACCACCACCGCCCTTTCCATCCTCAACCTGCTGCCCTTCCCGGCGGGCCGGGTCATCTCCGGCGAGATCTTCGTCAACGGCCAGGACGTCTTCAAGATGTCCGCCAAGCAGCTGCGGGCCATGCGCGGCAGCCAGATGGCCATGGTGTTCCAGGACCCCATGTCCTCGCTCAACCCCATCAAGACCGTGGGCGAGCAGATCGCCGAAGGCATGAAGATCCACCGCGGGATGAACGACAAGGAGGCCCTCGAGGTCGCCAAGTCCATGCTGGAGCTTGTGGGCATCCCGGGCAGCCGGATGCTGGAGTATCCGCACCAGTTCTCCGGAGGCATGAAGCAGCGCGTGATCATCGCCATCGCCCTGGCCTGCAATCCGGACCTGCTGATCGCCGACGAGCCCACCACGGCCCTGGACGTCACCATCCAGGCCCAGGTGCTCAAGCTCATCCGGGAGCTCAAGGAGAACTCCCACATGTCCATGCTCATGATCACCCATGCCCTGGGGATCGTGGCCGAGGTGTGCGACTACGTGGGCATCATGTACGCCGGGCGGATCGTGGAATGCGGCACCCTGGCCGACATCTTCGACAACCTGCGCCACCCCTACACCCGGGGCCTGTTCGACTCCCTGCCGGACATCGAGAACCGGAAGGTGGAGCTCAAGCCCATCCCCGGCCTGATCCCCGATCCGATGAACCTGCCGCCGGGATGCGCCTTCCACCCCCGCTGCTCCCACGCGAAACCGGAGTGCTCGCGGGACCTGCCCCAGGTGAAGTGGCTGAGCGACACGCACTATGTCTCCTGCCACCTGTACAACGAAACGACCGAGAACATGCTGTGAGGTGATTTCCTTGGGTGAGATTCTGCTAGAGGTGAAGAACCTCAAAAAATACTTCCACGTGGCCGCGGGAACGCTCCACGCCGTGGACGACGTCAGCTTCACCCTCGAGACTGGGCGCACCCTGGGCATCGTGGGCGAGTCGGGCTGCGGCAAGACCACCCTGGGGCGCACCATCCTGCGGCTCATCGAGCCCACCAGCGGCGATCTGATCTTCAACGGCAAGGACCTGCGCAAGCTGGACAAGGGCGGGATGCGCTACATGCGCCGGGAGATGCAGATCATCTTCCAGGACCCCTACTCCTCGCTCAACCCCCGCAAGACCATCGCCGAGACCATCGAGGAGCCCATCTTCCTGGCCGGCCTCATCCCGGACAGCGACAAACGCTTCATGCGGGTGCTGGACCTGATGGACACCGTGGGCCTGGCCCAGCGGCTCATCAACACCTACCCCCATGAGTTGGACGGCGGCCGCCGCCAGCGGGTCGGCATCGCCCGGGCCCTGGCCATGAACCCCAAGTTCATCGTCTGCGACGAGCCGGTCTCCTCCCTGGACGTCTCCATCCAGGCCCAGATCCTCAACCTGATGAAGAGCATCCAGCGGGACATGGGCATCACCTACCTCTTCATCACCCACGACCTCTCGGTGGTGAACCACTTCTCCGACGACATCGCCGTGATGTACCTGGGGCGGCTGGTGGAGAAGGCCCCCGCGGACGCCCTGTTCCAGACTCCGCTGCACCCCTACACCTCGGCCCTGCTGTCGGCCATCCCGGTGGCGCGCATCCACAACCGTCCCGAACGGATCATGCTCAAGGGCGAGCTGACCTCCCCCATCAACCCCTTGCCCGTCTGCCGGTTCGCCGACCGCTGCACCCAGTGCATGGACATCTGCACCAAGGAAGAGCCGCCGCTCATCGAGGCCGCGCCGAACCATTTTGTATCCTGCCACCTGCACAAGGCCATGGCGGTGAGCTGAGGGGCGGGGCGCCCCAGACCCCGTAGCGTCGCCCGAGTCAGGCTTCGGTTGCCATTCCGCAAGAATGAGCACCGGAGCCGGGCTCAGGCGCATGCCTGTGCTTTCAGGATAAAAGTCCGGAGGATTGGGCAAGAATTCAAGCCCTGGGAATCCTACACTTCACCAGGCCGCCGGGGTACGGGTGGCCAGCCACATCGACCCTACGGACCCGGGAGCAGGAAATGCAGCAGCGCAGACTCGGCAACAGCGATCTCCATGTTTCGGCCCTCGGCCTCGGCTGCATGGGCATGACCTCCAGCTATGGCCCGGCCGGCGACCGGAAGGACATGATCGCCCTCATCCGGGGCGCGCTCGATAAAGGTATAACCTTTTTCGATACGGCCGAGGCCTACGGGCCGTTCGACAACGAAGTCCTGGTGGGCGAGGCCCTGGCCCCCTTCAAGGGCCAGGTGGTGATCGCCACCAAGTTCGGCTTCGAGATCGACCCGGAGACGGGGAAGCGGCTGGGGGGCCTGAACAGCCGCCCGGACCACATCCGGGCCGTCGCGGAGGCTTCCCTCAGGCGCCTGAAGGTCGACGCCATCGATCTGTTCTACCAGCACCGGGTGGACCCCGGCGTGCCCATCGAGGACGTGGCGGGCACGGTGAAGGCGCTGATCGCGGAAGGCAAGGTCAGGCATTTCGGCCTCTCCGAGGCCGCGGCGGGCACGGTCCGCCGCGCCCACGCAGTCCAGCCGGTCACGGCGGTGCAGAGCGAGTACTCCCTCTGGTGGCGCGGCCCGGAAGCGGAACTCCTGCCCACCCTCGAGGAGCTGGGCATCGGCTTCGTGCCCTTCAGCCCCCTGGGCGCCGGCTTCCTCACCGGCACGATGGACGCATCCACCCGCTTCGGCAGCTCGGACTTCCGGTCCATGGTGCCCCGCTTCGCCCCCGAGGCGCTGCAGGCCAACCTGGCCCTGGTGGACCTGCTCCGGGAGGTCGCCGGACGCAAGGGCGCCACCCCCGCCCAGATCGCCCTCGCCTGGCTGCTGGCCCAGAAGCCCGGGATCGTGCCGATCCCCGGCACCACCAAGCCGCACCGTCTGGAGGAGAACCTCGGCGCCGTCGCGGTCGGACTCACCGCCGCCGACCTCGCGGCGATCGATGCGGCCGCCTCGAAGCTCACGATGCCGGGCGCGCGCCTGCCCGAAGGCGCCCTGAAGATGACCGGCCGCTGAGCGGGATGCGGTCGGCCTTCACCCCACAGACAGGAGAAGACAGCATGCAGAAGCGTCAATTGGGAACCAGCGGACTGGAAGTGTCCATGCTCGGGCTGGGCTGCATGGGCCTGAGCTACGGCTACGGACCGGCCACGGACAAGACGGAGGCCATCACCCTGATCCGGGCAGCCTTCGAGCGCGGAGTGACGTTCTTCGACACCGCCGAAATCTACGGTCCGTTCGCGAATGAAGAAGTCGTGGGCGAAGCCCTGGCCCCCTTCCGGGACCAGGTGGTGATCGCCACCAAGTTCGGCTTCGCCATCGATCCCCAGGACCACTCCCAGCGCGGCCTGGACAGCCGGCCGGCGCACATCCGGGAAGCCCTCGAGGGCTCGCTGAAGCGGCTCAAGGTCGAGACCGTCGACCTCTGCTACCAGCACCGGGTCGACCCCGAGGTGCCCATCGAAGAGGTCGCCGGCGCGGTCAAGGACCTGATCCAGGCCGGCAAGGTCAAGCACTTCGGACTGTCCGAAGCCGGGGCGAAGACGATCCGGCGCGCCCACGCCGTCCAGCCGGTCACCGCCCTCCAGAGCGAATATTCCCTGTGGTGGCGGCAGCCCGAGCAGGAGATCATCCCCACCCTCGAGGAACTCGGGATCGGCTTCGTGCCGTTCGCCCCCCTGGGCAAGGGCTTCCTCACCGGGACCATCGCCCCCGACACCCCGTTCAGCAGCGGCGACTTCCGCAACACCGTCCCGCGCTTCACCCCGGAGGCCCGGCAGGCCAACCAGGCCGTGGTCGACCAGCTCGGGCGCTTCGCCAAGCAGAAGCAGGTCACCCCGGCCCAGATCGCCCTGGCCTGGCTGCTGGCCCAGAAGCCCTGGATCGTGCCGATTCCCGGCACCACCAAGCTCCATCGCCTCGAGGAGAACCTCGGCGCGGCCCAGGTCGCACTGACGCCCGCCGAACTGCTGGAGATAGAGCGCGTCTTCACCGGGATCACGGTTCAGGGGGCCCGCTACCCGGAGCACCTGGAGAAGCTCGTCGGCCGCTGATCCGCGGAAAGGGGGCGGCGATCGGGCAACGATCCCGCTCCCTTGACAAAAGTAAATATTTACTTACGTTAGGATCATGGCCGAATCACCTTCCCCCCTGACTCCCAAGCAGACCGAGATCGCGGATGCGGCCCTGAGGATCATCGGCGGCCAGGGCATCGCCGCCCTGACCACCGCGACCCTCGCGGCGGAACTGGGCGTCAGTCCGGGGGCCCCCTTCCGCCATTTCGCCGGCCGGGACGAGATCCTGGAGGGGGTCGCCAGCCGCGTGGAGGAGATGATCCTGTCGACCATCCCCGAGCCGACCGATTCGCCTCTCGCGGACATCGCGACCCTCTTCCGCGCCCGGACCGGGGCCGTGGGCAGGCACGTGGGCATCGCCCGGCTGATGTTCTCGGACCAGTTCACCCTGGCGCTGCCGAAACCCGCCGCCCGAAGGCTGAAGAACCTGGTCGCGAGGACCCGCTCCTTCCTCCTGGAATCGCTCTCCGCCGCGGCCCGGGCCGGCGAAATCCGGACCGACGTGACGCCCGAGGCCTTGCTGCCCGTCGTCCTGGGAACCCTCCAGTCCATGGTCTTCGCCCGGGCCCTGGGGGCCTCCAGGGAAGGGGACGCCGCCCGGGCCTGCGACACCCTCTTCACCCTGCTCGCTCCCCTCCGGCACTGACGGCCTGCGGTCAGGGCTCGTAGCGTTCCGGCAGGCAGGCCAATTCCCGGGCGACGATCTCCAGGATCCGCCTGCGCTGGTCCAGGGGGATCTGGTCCGCCATGAAATAGATTCCCTGCTCCTCGAGCCGGTCGTGAGGGATCAGGCGCCGTTCCACCGCGTCCAGCGCCGCGTTCGCGGCAGGGAAGTCCGGCGCCGGACCCCGCATGGCCCGGACGGTCGAAGCCAAGGCGACCATGAAGAAGGTATGGTCCGCCCGAAGCATCCCGAGATCCCCCAGCAGGTCGGGCCTGGCCGAACCCAGGATGGGGAAGAGACCTTTGTGTTCGGCCCGGATGTGGACAGCCATCCGGATCCAGATCCGGTCGAGCGCCGTGAATGCTTCCGGAGCCACACCCTGGGCAAGGGCCTCCCTCGCCACCTGGAAGTGCTCCTCCAGTTCGTGATGATCCTTCCTGAACCGGGCGGTGATGGTATTCGACCCCGGGGTTCCGGTGGAGGGACGGTTCGGGCTGGAGGTCATCGGCTATCCTCTCTGGTCCGAAAGGCTACCACGGATGAAACATGGGATCCCAATCAAAATGTATAAATCATTGAAAACGTTGATATTTTTGACATTGACAGGAGTAAGTAATTACTTACATTCAAGGTGAGGGACGGAATGCGCGGCTTCCCTCTCCCCCATGCTTCCTTCCGCCCCCACCTCCGGAGACTTCCATGACCCCAGCTTCCCCCTTCGCGGAAATCCTTCCGATGCCCGAAAGCCAAAAAGCGACCCATACCCTTCTCGACCTGAAGAACGACACCAAGGTGGTCCTCGTCGCCATCCCCGGGAGCGTCCAGATCCCCGCCCACCAGGTTCCCTATCCGGCCTCCGTGCTTCTGCTTTCGGGCTCCGTCGAGGTGATGCTGGGGGAAACGTGGACCCGCGTCGCTCCAGGGACGACGGTTCCCATTCCGGAAGGCGTGATGCACGCGGTCAGGGCCGGCGAGGCGTCCTACTTCATCGTCACGCACCTGAGGGGACTCGGCTCCAAGGTCATGGCGGCCACCTAGCCTGGATGGCAGATGATGGACTTCTGAATGGGCACCCGCATGCGCCTCCTCGTCAAACGGGCTTATGAACCATCCGCCAAGGCGGATGGCCTTCGGATCCTCGTGGATCGCCTCTGGCCGAGGGGGCTGACCAAGGAAGCCGCCGATATAGGCTTCTGGGCGAAGGACCTGGCCCCGTCCAACGAGCTGAGGCGCTGGTACCAGCATGACCCCGGGAAATGGAACGAATTCCGGAAACGCTACTTCCAGGAGCTGGAAGCCAACCCGGAAGGGGTGCAGGCGCTGCTCTCCCGGATCGGGGACGGCGTTGCCACCCTGGTCTTCAGCTCGAAGGAGGAGCGCCTGAACAACGCCGTGGCCTTGAAGGAATACCTTCTGGGCGTCCCAGGCTGATCCGGACACGGCCTACAGGGTGCGCCGGAAGGTCCAGGACGCCAGGACCAGCGACAGGGTGCCGATGAAGGTCAGCACCAGCACGTCCGGAAGGATGCTGGCCGCCGCGACGTCCTTCAGCATCAGCGAGCGGAAGCCGTGGACCATGTAGGTCATGGGGTTGATCCGGGAAAGCGCCCGCAGCCAGCCGGGGAACGACTCCACCGGATAGATGGCCCCGCTGGGAAAGTACAGCAGCGTGTTGAGCAGCCCGCTCAGGACCTTGGGGATCACGGGGTCCTTGATGTTCCCGACGATGAGGAACATGAAGGCGCTCACGGTGTAGCCCGAGACGGCCACCAGCAGGAGGATCATCGCCATGGAGGCCGGGTGGGCCAGCAGGTGCACCCCGGTGAGGGCGGAACCGGCCATCGCCATGAGCACGCCGCAGATCGCCGCCTTGACCGTGCCGGCCAGCACGATCCCGCTCACCATCTGGAAGCCGGTGATGGGCGTGACCAGGAAACCCTCGTGGACGCCCCGGGCCTTGTCCTCGACGTACAGCATCACCCCGCCGAAGACCACCGACAGGAAGATGGCCAGGGTGGTCAGCCCCGGGAGCAGGTATTTGATGTACGCCACGTAGGGATAGAGCTCGACCGTATCCAGCACGATCCCGGCCGCCATCCGCGGCTGCACCTGGGCCCCGTTGAGCGCGGCCAGGATCTCCTCCACCTTGGCGGCCACACTGGCGCTGACCACCTGGTCGGTGTTGTCCACCACCAGCCCCAGGTGGGGATCCTCGCCCTTGAGCACCCGGGCCGTGAACCGGGCCGGAATGATGAGCGCCGCCTTGAGCCGGCCCGAGGCCACCTGGTCCCGGGCCGCCCTTTCATCCGGAAGCTCGACCGTGTCGAAGGTGTTCACATTCGCGGCCATGGCCTGGAAGGCCTGGCGCAGGCGGACGGCCTGGTGCCCGTGGTCATGGTCGACCAGCCCCACGGGGGCGCCGGTGATCCGGCCGCCGAAGGCGTGGCCCATGAGGATCAGCTGCAGCAGCGGACCGGCCATGACCACGAAGATCAGCAGCGGCGAGTGGAAGAATTTCCGCAGCTCGCGCTCGGCGATGGCGAGGATGCCGTTCATGGCCTGCCTCCGGGCCTGGCGGTCTCCGCCTTCCTGGACTCCAGGTCGTGGCCGGTGTAGTGGACGAAGACCTCGTCGAGGCTGGCCGGCTTCCCGCCGGGGAGGCCGGCCTTGAGCCGCCCGGGCGTATCCAGGGCGATCAGGGCGCCGTGATCGACGATGGCCAGCCGGTCGCAGAGGCAGTCCGCCTCGTCCATGTAGTGGGTCGACATGAGCATGGTGATGCCGCGCTCCCGGTTCAGCTTCCCGAGCAGGTCCCAGACCTTCGCCCGCGAAACCGGATCCAGGCCCGTGGTCGGTTCGTCCAGGAAGAACACCTTGGGGTCGTGCATCAGCCCCCGGGCGATCTCCATCCGCCGGCGCATGCCGCCGGAGAGGGTCTTCACGTAGGCCTTGCGCCATGGAACCAGATCCACGGCCTCGAGCAGGCATTCCATGTTCTCCCTGCGCGCCTGGGGGCTCAGGCCATAGAGCTTGGCGTAGATCGAAAGGTTCTCCTCCACGGTCAGGTCCACGTCGCTGGTCATGGCCTGGGGCAGCACCCCGATGCAGCGCCGGACCGCGTCCGGATCGGCGGCGACGCTGTGGCCGTCGATGCGCACCTGGCCTTGGCTGATGGGGATCAGGGCGGTCATCATCCGGATGAGCGTGCTCTTGCCCGCCCCGTTCGGCCCCAGGAGGCCGAGGATCTCGCCCCGCGCCACCTGGAAGGTGATGCCCTTCACCGCCTCGAACGCGCCGAAGCGCTTGACGACCCGGTCCACCTCGATCAGGGCGGCCGTCATTTCGCCCCCCGCGCGGGTTTGCGGACGGCCAGGGCCGCGGTCATGCCGGGCACGTAGATCCCGCCGGGGTTCTCGATCAGCACCTTGAACCGGATGGCCCGGATATCGCGCTTGTCGCCGCCCACATCCCGCTGGGTGGCGAAATCCGCCTCGGCCGCCTTGGCGATCACCCGGCCATCGACCTGGGCGCCGCTGGGCAGGGTCACCCGCAGGCGATCGGCCACGTTGATCCAGTCCGCCTGGGTTTCCGGGACCGCCGCGTAGACCCAGGATTGCCGGAAGTCCACGAGGGTCGCCACCGGCGAACCGGCAGCGACGAACTCCCCCTGCCGGGCCACGAGGGTGCCGACCCTGCCGCTGACCGGCGCGAGGATGCGGGTGAACCCGAGCCGGGTCTCCGCCCCGGACAGCTGGGCCTTGGCGGCGGAAAGCTGGCCGATCATCGCGTTCACGTTCTCCCGGGCGGCTCGGCCCTGGTTGCCCCGGGCTTCGGCGGCCAGCACGGCGGCCCGGGCCTGCTCCACCGCCTTGACCGCCGCCCGTTCATGGGCCTCCAGGGCTTCCAGGTTGCTCACCGCGGAGTCCTTGTCCTGCACCGGGAGGGCGCCCAGTCCGGCCAGGGCGATGGCGCGCTGGGTGGCGACCTCCTGGCGCTTGCGGTTGGCCTGGGCCTCGGCGCGGGCCGCCATGGCCATTTCCCAGGCCGCGCGGGCCGAAGCCAGCCCGTGGATCACCTCGCCTTCCGTGCCGGCGGCGGTGGCCTTGGCCGCATCCAGCTGGCTGGCGGCGCTCCGGGCCTGGGCCGCGCTGGAGGCGGTGCTGGCGGACAGCTCGTCGCCGTCGATCACCGCGATCAGCTCGCCGGCCTGGACGTTCTGGCCTTCCTCCACCAGCACCTGCTGGAGCCGGCCGGGGACCTGGGCGCTGAGCACGATCTGGTTGGCGTCCACCGTGCCGACGAGGCGCAGTTCGTCCGGGCGCAGGGCCCCGTAAAGCGTCGCGAGGGCGCCGCCGGCGACGGCCGCCGCCAGGATCACGCGCACAGCGTTCCTGTTGCCGATGAGGTTCATGGCATCTCCGGGTCTGATTTGGGATTGCAGGATGGGACCGGGGGTCCTGGACGCAGGCACCCCCCGCCCCTGCGCGTGCGGGGGCCTCAGGGCGCCATTGGACGAAAGCCGGTCAGGTCAGGGTTTCAGCCCGCGGACTACGCACTTGAACGCCTGTTCGATCTCCAGGGAGCTGGGCGAGGACGCCCTGGTGCCGGGAACCCGGGCCTGGTTCTGCAGCAGGGAATAGAGCGGTGCGAAGAGCAGGGCCCATAGGACCTCCCGGGGATAGCGGGTCTGGATCTCCTCGCCCAGTCCGAAGTCGTTCAGTTCCCCCCGGCGCACGGCATTGCTGACGAACAGGCCCATGGAATCGCCGATGGGGTTGCCGAACTTGGCGTGGTATTCCTCCTGGATGGGGGAGTGCATGATCTGCTCCAGGAACCGCCAGGCCAGGGGCTGCTCCTGGTAGAACCGGATCCGGTTGCGCCATTGCACCCAGAGCCCTTCCTCGAAGTGGGCGTTCGGATCGAAACCGTCCAGGATCGCCGCGCTCAGGGTCTGGAGCTGCTCCCGCCACAGCTGGAAGAGCAGGTCCTCCCGGTCCTTGAAATAGATGTACAGGGTGGCCGGAGAGACGTTGGCGGCGCGCGCCAGCTTCTGCATGGAGAACCCGCCGGGACCTTCGAAGACCATCATCTCCAGGGCCTTCTGGCGGATGGTCTGCTCCTTGATCGGATCGCGCGGTCTCATGGCTTCTCCCCTGGCTTTCTATAATAAACAAACGTTCACTTTCTCCAAGAAAAAAATGAACGATCATTCATTAAAGATATAAACGCCGTCTCTGCAGGAAGATATCAACCCTGTTTCCAGTCGCTCCCTATCCCGGATTCAGGGGAGGGCGTCATTCACCGCTGGCCTTCAGGTTGTAGACCGGTTTCAGCCGATCGGTGATGGTCACCGTTTCCATGAGGAACGGTTCGACTTCCGCCGGATTCTTGTAGGCGAATGGGCTCTCGTCGAAGGTTTCCCGGCAGACGCTGGTGGTGAAGATCCCTTCCATGCTCGCGTTGAAATCCGCCAGGGTCTTCTCCCCCCGATCCAGCATGCGGAACATCTCCTTCCGCCCATGCCGCCGGCCCGCCCCATGGGGCGCGCTGCGGTTGTAGGAGCCGACCCCTTTGCCGAGGCCCAGGAGGGTGCCTGCGGCCATGTTGAGCGGGATGATCACCCGCTCCCCGTCGTGGGCGCTGATGGCCCCCTTGCGGACCACCTGGTCGCCCTCGGAGATGGTGTTGTGGACGCTTTCCGTGATGCCGTCTTCCCGGAACGCCAGCCCGAAGAACTCAAGGATCAGGGCGAGCATGAAGCGGCGATTGTGCCGGGCATAGGCCTGGGCCAGCTGGGCGAACCTGACGTAGTCCTCGCCGCCGGCGGCCAGGGGGAGGTAGTCCAGGCCCTTCGGCACCTGGATGCCCATCTGCCGCGTGACCTGGGCGGCGAGTTCCTGGTAATGCTCAGCGATCCTTTTGCCCAGGTTCCGGCTGCCGGAGTGGACGATGAGGTGGAAGCGGCCGTCCTGGCCGCTGCGGCCGATCTCGATGAAGTGGTTGCCGCCGCCCAGGCTGCCCAGCTGGAGCAGGGGCTGGAGGTGTTTGCCGATCCGGTTGCCGTGGTAGAAGGCCTCTTCCAGATGCTCGCAGAGGTGGCGGGCGGATTCCCGCAGCGTCACCGACACGGGAACCTGGTCGAAGAAGGCATCATCCTCCCGCTGGACCATGCCCAGCGGAATCCGCGCCCGGATGTGCGCATCCAGGCCGGCGAAATCGATCGACCCCACCCCGTCCAGTGGCACGGAGGCCACGCCGCAGCCGATGTCCACCCCCACGATGTTGGGGATCACGGCGTCATGGAACCTCCCGGTGAAGCCGATGACGCAGCCGGCGCCGGCGTGGGCGTCGGGCATGATGGCGATCAGGCCCTGGAGGGCGGGATGCCCGGCGATCGCCTCGATCTGGACCTTGGCCAGGGGATCCAGGCTCGCGCAATGGATCTGGACCGGGGTCTCGTGCTGCTCGAGCTTGTACATCGCTGCACCTTTGGCTTCAGGGAACCCAGTCTACGCCGGTGCAGGGAAGGGCCAGGTTTTCATGGCGACCCCATGGGGTCGAAGGATGGCTAACGCGTGGCGCCCGTTCCCCGGGTCTGGTACTGGTGCATGACCTCCCAGACGCCCATGTAGGCGTCATGGCGATCGCGCTCCTTCACGCTCCCTTTGAAATTGCCGTAGGTGATGGCCTTCACCGCTTCGGCCAAGGCAGCGGCGACCTCCTCGCGTCCCAGGCGGGCCCGGAACCGGTAGTCGTTGCCGGGGGTCCGCTCGACCTTGGCTTCGGGGAAGGCCCTTTCGATGTCCCCGGACCGCCGGGCCCGCACCAGGAGCGTGGTTCCGTCACCCCCCTTGTCGACGATGGAGAGGAAGGCGTTGTTCAGGAAGATCCACATGGTTCAGGACTCCTCTTGGGAGAATGGGAAGGCATCGACGACCTGGTGATCCACGGACCTGTTCAGGAGCGACCTCAAATCCTTGACCGGGGCGAGCATGACGGCCTGGGACTCCCAGCACATGTCGGCCGGATTGCCACCCGTGCGGCGGGCAAGGAAATACCGGGTCCGGGTGGTGGAACGGGTGACGTCGACCAGGTGGGTGATGATTTCCACCCGCAGCCCCGCTTCCTCGAAGACCTCCTTGAGGGCCGTGGCCCGGAGGTCCATGCCGTTGGCCTGCCCCTTGGGGAAGGTGGCCGTGCCTCCTCCAAAGGCATTGGTGGGGGCGACCAGCCAGACCCGCCCGTCAGGCTCCACCACCACCGCCCCGGCGGCGGGCTTGAGACCCATCGCCTCGAAGGGAGGATCCTCGAGGTCGAGCCCCTTGCCCAGGTCCTGCCATTCGATGCGATTGGCCGGGGGCTGCTCCCAGGAACTGAAGAGGACGTGGTTCAGGCCGTTCGGCATGGGGCCGTCGGGAACGACAACCGCCACCTGGCAGCGGTCGGCCCAGGCGGCCAGGGGGGATGGCTTGTGGGGGTTGTGGATCTGGATCGGTTTTCCCTTGTTGTCCTGGCGCGGGTGGAAAAGTATTCGGGCTCCGGAATGATCATCGGGTGGCTTGCGTCGGAAGGCTGGGAACCGGGCTGTCGGGAAGGTTCCGGTCCGCGCATCAGTGTCCCACTGGGATAGAGACAGTAGGTGTCCATGCTATACCTTCTTCGCATTCGCCCAGGACCATCCCGCATTCGAGTCATCCGCGCCAGCGAACCTCGCTTCTCGCCGGGGAAAGCTCAAAGGGGCAGCGATGGAACGGACGGATCTTCCGGCATCCCGGGATCGGGAGGAAGGGTCGGGGGATCACCCGGAGGGTAGGGGGATGACGGATCGAGCGGCGGATCGCCAGGAGGGGTGGGGTCCGGTTCCGGATTGTGGGGCGGCCCGCCCGGGAAAGGCCCAGGCGCAGCTGACCGGCTGGTTCGGGTTCCTTGCAGGGTCATGGTCATGGGATCCTCCCGAAGGCTTGTTTCAGTTGGCCCTCTTCTCGCCGGGGCGTGCCTGGGCGGAAAGCAGGGCCCCGAGGCCCTTGTCTTCGACCTCGGTCATGAGTTCCCCCTTCCGGTCCAGGATCGCCTCGCCGAGGCTTTCCAGATCGAGCTTGGTCTTCTTGACCTTGGGGAACATCTTGTTCTGTTCCTCCCGCACGTGGTGGTGGACATATTCATGCAGGACCTGGACCGTCGGGTCGTACAGCGGGTCGCCGGGATCCATGTCGACCAGGCGATCGATGAGATGCCTGGCTTCGCCATGCTCGACGATGGCTTCCCCCATCAGGTCCCCATCGCCGATGGCCTTGCTCACGGCGGGGTAGAACACCTGTTCCTCCACCGCCGCATGGAGCGCCAGCTCCAGGCAGACCTCCGCCACCATGGCCGTCTTCTCCTCCTTTTCCGCCTTGCTCCTGGTTTTCCCGTAGGAAGCGAACAGCCTTTCGACCTTCTTGTGGTCCCGCTGCAGGATGGTCAGGGCATTCAGATCGTCGTCTTTGTGCGTCCGGGTGGCCATGGGCTCGACTCCTCGAGAGAAACCCGGGTCCGTCGGCTTGAGGCCGGTCTCTCCCTGGACAGGAATGCCGGCATGGGCTCGGACGTTCACGGCCCGGACATGAAATGTCGACCTCCTCTCTCCTGGAATACTTTTGAACCCATGGGGGAATTGGGGCACGGGATAGACAGCCGGGGACCAAAGCCTGGAAAGCCGGAGGAAGGTCACAATGAACAGCCTGCTGGGACAGTCCCGATCGGTATGGATGCCCGGTTCCTTGCCCTCTCCGCTGCCCTTGCTTTCGGATCTCGAGGCGGACGTCTGCGTGGTGGGGGCGGGCATCGCGGGCCTCAGCACCGCCTACCTCCTGGGCCGGGCCGGGAAATCCGTGGTGATCCTGGATGACGGGCCGATCGGCGGCGGCCAGACCGAGCGCACCACCGCCCACCTGTCCAACGCCATCGACGACCGCTACGTGGCGATCGAGCGGCTGCATGGGCAGGCCGGAGCGCGGCTTGCCGCGCACAGCCAAACCGCGGCCATCGACCAGATCGAACGCACCGTGGCCGAGGAAGGCATCGCCTGCGGGTTCCAGCGGCTGGATGGCTACCTGTTCGTGCCGCCGGGCGTTTCCCCGGAAGCGCTGGGGCATGAACTCCTGGCAGCGCACCGGGCCGGCCTCGCGGACGTGGCGTGGGTGGACCGGGCGCCGTTCGCCGACTTCGACACCGGCCCCTGCCTGCGTTTCCCGCGGCAAGGCCAGTTCCAGCCGCTGCAGTACCTGGCGGGCCTCGTCCAGCGGATCACCGGGGATGGCGGGCGCCTGTTCAGCGGGGCCCACGTGGTGGAAGTCGCGGGAGGGCGGCCGGCCCGGATCCGGACCCGCGCCGGGGTCTGCGTCACCGCCCAGTCCGTGGTGGTGGCGACCAACACCCCGATCAACGACCGCTTCGAGATCCACACCAAGCAGGCGCCCCACATGACCTACGCCATCGCCCTCGGCATGTCGCCGGGGCCGCTGGTTCCGGCCCTGTTCTGGGACACCCTCGACCCCTACCACTATGCCCGGTTCCATCAGGACGGCCCCGGAGGCGAGACCCTGCTCATCGTGGGCGGCGAGGACCACCGGACCGGGCAGGAGGGCGATGCCGGCGAACGCTACGCCCGGCTGGAGACCTGGGCCCGGGAGCGGTTCCCCGAGTTGTCGGAAATCCGCGCCCGCTGGTCGGGCCAGGTGCTGGAGACCTTCGACGGCCTGGGCTTCATCGGCCGGAATCCCCTGGATGACGCCAACGTGTTCATCGCCACCGGGGATTCCGGCATGGGCATGACCCACGGCACCGTCGCCGGGATGCTGATCACGGACCTCATCCTGGGGGTGCCCAATCCCTGGGCGGAGTTGTACGATCCCGCCCGCAAGACCCTGCGGGCCCTGCCGAGGTTCGTCGCGGACGCGGCCAACCAGGCATGGCAATACAAGAGCTGGCTCACCCCCGGCGACCTGGAGTCGGCCGAGGGGCTCCCGCGCTGCCACGGCGGGATCCTGCGCCGGGGGCTGAAAAAGGTGGCGGTCTATCGCGACGAGATGGGTGACGTGCACGAGCTGTCCGCCGTCTGCCCGCACCTGGGCGGCATCGTCGCCTGGAACGCCGCGGAGGCGACCTGGGACTGCCCTTGCCACGGCTCCCGGTTTGATCGGTTCGGGAAGGTGATCAGCGGGCCGGCCATCAGCGATCTGAGCCGGGAGGGATGACCGTCAAGTCCCTGGATGCTGCCCCATGCATCATTCCTGAATGGAACACATGGAGTGCGGATGGGGCAGGTGGAGTTGTTGTTGGATCTATACAATCAGCTAGACGAGGCCATGCAGAATTGTCTCCACTGTGCCCCCCACCTACCACACGCCTAACTCATTGACATGCTTGCCGCCAAGGATTCCGTCGGCGGAACAACACCTCCCGGATGCAGGCATACCGGGCGCTCCGCAACAGCATCGTCCACCTTCCGCGGGGTGAAAAGCCCGAGCCCATCGCCGAGCCCCGGGCGAATGTCGTCGAGGACTACCGCCGCCTGGTCGCCTTCATGGCCTGCCCGCCAAGCGCCTTGGGCACCATCGCGGTGCGGGAAGTCTTCAGCGTGGGCTGGACTGCCAGCCTTTGAAAAACCTTAAGGCAAATGCTGGATTAGAGCTACCACGTGGTCCCCATTGTCGAGGAAGGCCTCCTCGAGGGCGTATTCACCCAGACCACCCTGACGGAGATCAATCGAAGCGGAAGGCGGCACCGATGTGACGAATGATGTGCCCCTGGACCGGTTCAGGTGGGCGTGCCGGTTTGATGTTCCGCGCCAGGACATCCTTTTCCGGCCCTCCAGTGCCACGATCGGCGAGGTGGAGGACGAATTCGCCGCCACCTTCCGCAACCGTATGGCCGATCATCTGAGGGCCAACGGCCGGACCACGTTTGGCTTTGCAGAAGCATTGCGAGAACACATCCCTGTTTCCCTTTTGGAAATATCGAGATTCAGAAGGCTACATCCCATTCAAGAGCCCGCAGAGGCAGGCTGCGGCAGAATTCCAAAGTCCTTCCATAGGTGCTCCGGAACCGGCTTCTCCAAATCCCACCAAACCGATATCGGCTTTTCACCTTCGCATCGCCGGAAGCCAATGCGCCCACAGTATGAGAACGGCATGGTTGCTCCGCCCCCCTTGGCCTTCGCCCGAATGAACAGATGGACTGAAATCCCAAGCGCTTGGTGCCCTTCGATCCGCCGCCCTGCAGGCGAATCCGTCGCCGTTCGGTTCTGGGATTGCCAGCGGAAGGTTGAGGCCGTTTCGAACCCATCGTTGTAACGGTGGGCTTCTGGCTTCTCCTTCTTGTCCAGTGTCACAAAGAGCAGCATCAAACCTTCCCGCTCAACCACGCCGGTCTGCGATTCGAAGCCCTGGAATTCAAACCCGAAGAGCGATGGCACCTTGGCTCGTGGATAGGCCGCCCAAAGGCGAAGTCCCTCTTCCTTCGCGGACTCAATGGGGGCAAGCCGATAGGTCTCGTGGTCGCGGGTAAAGGCAACCATGAAGGTGGTTCCTGGCTGACCTGCGTCCGGCCCAAACCATTTCCGGAGCAGGGCAGGGAGCTGGTTTGCAGGGTCATCACCCTGGTGGAGGACATTAACGGCGATCTGGACGAAATTGGCTTGGTAGGTTTCGTTGTCCGCCACGACATCTACCCACCCATTGGGAATCCCGGCCATACGATCCCGAGGCGGGAGGAACAGGATGGGTTTTCCGTTGGATTGGGCGACCTTGCAGATGATGCGTTCAGCTTCACTTTGATTACTGACCCTTCGGGCATAGACCGCCATTCGCCAGTCGACCATCTCCCTCACCAATTCCCGCGCGGATTCGTGCAGTTCGGGTGAAAGCTTGAAGGTCGTGGCGAAGACACCATCTTCATATTTGAAATAGGAGGTTCCATCGGTTCCACGGCCTTCGAACCATGCCTTGATTGGGTTTTCCTCCAGGGATTCCCGGAGCAGGACCGGTGAATTCAGGGCAGCACCGAACTCGGTGCGGACCACTGAGTAACGTCGCGCAAGCTCGACAACACGCCATTGCAGGGTGGCCATCGGAATGGTGCCTGGGAATGCGTCTTCGGCCAGCATGCCCAGGAGTACAACCATCATGAAACTCTTGGTCATGGGCATAATTTCCAAGGATTGGAGGAACGCACTCAATTCCTGATGTGCCAATGCCTGGGAAGGAGATAAATCACCCATTGCATTGACGAAGTTCAACCACGAACCATGGGAAGGACGCGCGGATTTGGGATCATAGCCATCGTGGAAAGTCTCTGTGGCTGAAGGGCGATAGCCGTTCGCTTCGCGGAAGCCCAGGTAATAGGCATGGAGGAGCTGGTTGGATTGGGGGGAATGGAGCAGGGCCCGCAGGATGTTGACGGCTTCCAATTCATAGGTCACCGAACACCCGGGCGGTAGGGCGAAGTCCCCGGCCTGAAGGAGGTCGAGGGCCTTGGACACGGTCGCATCACCGGCACCGAGCTGGAGCAGCGTTCGGGGTTTCACCAGGAAGGAACGATGGTTGCCGATGTAGTCGATCACCGTCAGGCACTTGTTCTCCACCCACCTGAGCCCGCGGCCGAACTGTTGCAGCCATAGAATTTTTGATTCAGTGGGGCGGAGCATCATGATGGTGTCGAGCTGGGGCAGGTCGACGCCCTCGTTGAACATATCCACGGCGAAAAGGATGTCCAGATCAGCCTGTTCCAGGCGCTCGAGGGAATGGGCGCGGGGGGCGCTGGTGTCACCGGAATGGACGGAGACAGCCCGCAGTCCGGCTTCCACAAAGAACTTGGCCATGAAGTCCGCGTGGCGCTTGGAGACGCAGAATCCGATGGTCCTTGAGCCAGCACGCTTTTGATATTGCTCGAGGGCGTTCTGGGCTCTGGCCCGGGTGGCCAGGGCGGTGGTCAGATCCTCTTCGTCAAAACGCCCGTTTCGCCATGGAATATTCGTGAAGTCGACGATATCCGGGACACCGAAGTAGGCGAACGGAGACAGCAATCCGCGGGTGATGCCCTCCACCAGATCGCACCGGTACACCAGGTTCTCACCGCACAGGGCCAGAAGATCGCCCCCATCAGTCCGTTCCGGCGTGGCGGTGAGGCCGAGCAGAAACTTCGGTTCGAAGTAGTCGATCAAGGCACGATAGGTCTTGGTGTCGGCGTGGTGGAACTCGTCGATGACGAGGTAATCGAAATGATCCCGTCCGAAGCGCCGAAGGTGATTCGGCTTAGTGAGTGTCTGAATGGAGGCAAAGATCACTTCCGCTTCCGGGGCCTTCTCTTCCCCGGTGTAATAGCCGAGCTTGGCCGAGGGGCGGATCTTCCGGAAGGTGGCGAGGGCCTGGCTTAAGATTTCCTCCCGGTGGGCCACGAAAAGCACCCGTTTGTATTCATGGCTTGAACTGTCAAAGGCGCTCAGCCAGGTCTTGCCAAGGCCAGTAGCCAGGACCACCAGGCCAGCCCCTGCGCCTTGTCTTCGGGTTTCCCTTAGGGCTGCCAGCGCTTCCTCCTGGATGCCATGGGGGACTGGAACGAATGGTGCGGGTTCAGGGGGGACGGCTATTTCCGGCGTGGGCAAGGTTCGCCGGCGCAGTTCATAGAGGTCAATCCAATCGGGCGTGAGGGCTTTGGTTTCCTTCTGGACAAAGAGACGCTCAAAGCCTTCGACGATGTGGGCAAACCCGATCTGGTCGTGGCTGGTGACCACCCGGTAGTTCCATTCAATGCCGGTCTTCAGCGCGGTCTGACTCAGATTGGAACTACCCACGAAGGCGGTGCCATCCTTGGGACTCTGATACGTGATGTAGGATTTCGGATGGAAGCTGGTGGATCCGGCTTCAAAGACCTTCAACTGGATGTTGCCCGTAAGATCGCACAGCAGACGGAGGGCATTGGGTTCACTGATCCCAAGGAAATCACCCGTCAGGATTCGGACTCGGCCGCCACGATCCAGCACATCGATGAGGTGGGGTAGGAGCAATTTGACGCCGCTCTGCATGGTGAAGGAAACGGCGATATCCACCCCTGAGGCCTTGTCCAGATGGCCGACGAGGTGGGGCAGCAAGGGGTCCTCAAGTCCCCCAGCCACCAGGGAGCGCGCATGGGGCGTAAGGCTGGGCGGGAGTTTTAGGTAGTTCGCCAACTTGGGCAGCACGTGCCGGACGCCGCCTCTCGGGTCGAAAACGTCCCCGGTATATCGGGGAATCAGATGGAGGTGCAGGTGCGGCACGGTTTGACCTCCCGCTGCGCCCACGTTGATGCCGATGTTGTAGCCGGCAGGCTGGAAGGTCTTTTCCACCTCGGCCTTGGCTCCATCCAACGCCCCAAAAAGTGCGGCCTGTTCTGCTGGCGTAGCGGAGAACCAATCCGGAGCGTGGCGCCGGGTGACGATCAAAGCGTGCCCGGGGGAAACCGGAAAGGCGTCCCAAAGCCCGAGCACCAGTTCCCCATTCAGGAACAGTCGCTCTGGGGCTGGATGACAGAAGGGACAGGGGCTGGTCATGGGAGGTCTTTCTGGGTTTGGGTGTCGGTGATCTTCATCTCACCGGCCAAGCCCAGGGCGAGGCACTCGGCGCAGCGCCAACGGCGGATGGGGCGACGGGCCCATCGAGTGGACTGGCAAACCAGGCACTGGTGAGCGTATCGGAACTGCGCCATTGGGGGCTGATGGCGAAGGGGGAACGCTGGATGCGCAGCAGGGCCATGAACAGGAGGACCAGGAGGGTGGAACGCAGGCCGTAGAAGGCCGGACCGATGGAGCCGTAGACCTCCCGGGCTGCGGCCAGCACGCCGCTACGGAGCAGGATG
>TBL_comb47_HYPODRAFT_10001779_pt1 | contig 27503 bp, 32 predicted proteins | sample TroBogypolimnion_40_FD_10682 | JGI IMG/M metagenome (IMG submission 10682) | reverse complement strand
GGGGCTCATCGTCGTCGCCGGCGTTGGCTTCACACTCCATACGGTTTCAGCCGACCCGCAACCAAGTCTTTATGCCACCAAAGTGGGAACGATAGTTGCTGCCGATGGAAAGACTTACAACCATTACACGATTGCCGATGGCGTATATGCCGATCCAATTAACTCCAAGGCGCATGGAACTAGTGCGACTAGTGACGGTGGTCATCCAAGCTGGCCTTCTTATGGCCCATATACCGATTTTATTTTGCCAGCGAACTCATACATCACCGTGACTCTCACTGTTTATGACGGGGGTATCAAACTGAATACTCCATACTTTGGTAGCGTCGTTGGCACAGTGGATGGAACCGCTACATACGATGGAGTTACGAAGAGTGCTTTAGACCCCGCCACAGTAGAACATACTTTTACTCTGCATAGCCTTCCTACTTCGACACAGGATCCACTATTTGTAAATGTTCCACTGCCGCTCAACACCGATGCGGAAATGAAGGCATACTCGGCAGACCCAACAAAACTTCCCGTGGGTCACAAAGTAACTTTCTCATTTCTAACTAGCGGACCAGGGCATTATGTCTGGAACTGCGAATATCCATGTGGTGACTCCACATATCAGGGCTTTGGCGCTGTTATGGGACAACTTGGATACATGAGCGGAAAGGTAACGGTTATCTAATGTCTGACCACGACTATGAAGTAATGCCTCCAACTCCTGGAGCGCGAGTAGCAACATTTCTGAAACGTAAAGATGTCAGTCAGACTTTCATGCTCTGGATCTTCTTTACCGCGGTCTTTGTTGTGCTGGGTTTATGGGCCTATCCAAAATGGATGCCTATGGTTCTAAGCAAGCAGATGCAGTCCAATGAAGACATCATGATCTGGTTTACTGTGATTTCAGCGCCAATCGCTGGAGTTGTCCTCTCTATTGCTACTAAATCCTTCTTAAACATGCACCGTGGGGATACTCCTCCAGAGGATGGCATTGCTATTAGAACTAACGGTCCAGTCGTTATCGTATGGACCGCGACCTCCGTGCTCTTCTGCATCGTGGCCATCGTTTGGGGCTTGGTAGCACTTAATACCGAATCCATCGCTGCCGCGACAGATGCGCCAAAGTCGCTGATCGTCGATGTCACAGGATCGCAATGGGCTTGGTCGTTCTACTATCCTCAACAGAACATCCATACCCATACTATGAATATTCCCGTAAACCAGCCGGTGACATTCAACATTATCTCTGACGATGTAAATCACTCGTTCTGGCCAGTACAACTCGGTGTAAAAGTGGATGCCAACCGTTTGGTGACAACCATCGCCCACGCCGACCCGACCGCTACTGGGCCACTTGATATTAAGTGCGCCGAACTATGCGGCCTTTACCACGCCTATATGGAAACAAGTGGCGCGGTTCAAACCCCAGCTGATTTCAATAGTTGGGTTTCATCAATTCAGGCAACAGGAGGCGTACAACAATGACCACTCTTTCGCACGCGCCTGCTTCATCACGTCCCATTCCCAACCCAGAGAAAAGCTTGATCACCAAGCTCCATATGGGTACCGGCATGGTTGTTGGAATTATCTTCTGCTGGGGAACTTATTTCGCTATGAAGGCCGGTCGCGATATGACCGATACTCATAACGTAAACAAAGTACTTCTCATGTCGATGTTCGCCTGGAGCGTTGGATTCCTGATTGGGATCGGCGCTTTCATCGGACCATTCCGCTGGTTGATCGGCAAAGATCTAACTGCCGAAGAACAACTCTTCCTTGCTGGTGATGGCCAAGGTATCAAGCGTTATTTCCGATATTGCACCGACCATAAAGTGGTTGGTATTCAATATTTAGTCGGAGTAATGGCGATGCTTGGCGTCGGCGGAACAATGGCGATGATGATTCGTACGAACCTCGCAACGCCTGGTTCGCACTTCGTCTCTCCCAATGTCTATAACTCCTTGGTCGGATTACACGGTATTACGATGATCGTTGCGATGATCATCGTTGCGACAGGCCCATTCGGCAACTACATCATGCCAATCATGATCGGTGCTGCAGATATGGCCTTTCCTCGTCTCAATGCTCTGAGCTGGTGGGTTCTCTTCACCGCCATCCCAGTTCTGTGTAGCGCTTGGTTCTTAGGTGGAATTCCAACCGGTTGGACTGCATATGCTCCTTTGAGCGATCAGGCTGGACCTGGAATGAACGCCTTCCTAGCAACGATTATTATCTTCGCGGTTTCAACCGCGGTTGCGGGAGCAAATATCACCACAACAGTTATTGCAATGCGTGCCAAGGGCATGAAGTGGAACCGTGTGCCAATTTTCGTAATTGGTGCCACCATTTCAGTAGCGCTCGCTATCCCAGCCTTCCCAACCTTCATGGTTGCGATGATTCAAACTGCTATGGATAGAACGATTGCCACCGGCTTCTACGATGCCAATGTAGGCGGAAGCGGATGGCTGTACGCCAACCTCTTCTGGATCATGGGCCATCCTGAGGTTTACGTAATCTTGATTCCTGGCGTCGCCGCCTTGATGGAGATCGCTCCAGTCTTTGTGCGTAAGCCGCTCTTCTCCTACAACGCCGCTATCGCTGGCTTTGCGGGTATTGCCGGCCTATCAATACTTGTCTGGGCTCACCATATGTACATGTCAGGCTGGATGCCTTCACTCAACGGACCATTCATGGTCACCACTGAGTTCATCTCAGTTCCGACCGGTCTGCTCTTCTTGGTTCTCGTTGGAACCTTGTGGCGTGGAAAGCCTTGGATGAAACTACCGATGCTCTCGGTTTATGCATTCATCTGGGACTTCTTAATCGGAGGAATCACCGGCATTTATCTCTCTGATGTACCTGCCGATAACTATCTCCACGGTTCTATGTATGTAACCGCCCACTTCCATTACACATTGATGGGTGCGGCACTTACTGGCGCTATCGGAGGACTGGCTTACTGGTTCCCTAAGATGACCGGTCGCATGCTCAACGAGCGTGGAGGTTACATCTCCTTCTGGTTCGTCCAGATCGGATTTAACGTTCTCTTCCTTGGCATGTTCATTGCCGGCTCAGAAGGTCAACCACGTCGCGTGGCAGATTACGCACATCTCTTTGCCCACGCTAACTTAATCAGCACCATCGGTGCTTACAGCGTTGGTATCGGAATGCTCACTCTGCTTTGGGCGATTGTCCATTCATGGCGGAGTGGCAAGATCGCTCCGATGAATCCATGGGGCGCAAAGACCTTAGAGTGGACCGTTCCATATCCAGTTCCGTTGGTGAACTTTGAAACACCACCTGTTGTAACTAGTGATCCATACGGCTATGGAAGGAGTGCAAAGTAAATGGCACATGACACCGAATTTTATATTCACCATGATTCGCCAGAAGCAATTGGTCGACGTGAGCGCTTAGGCGTTCGTTTACTTATTGTTGCCGATGGAGCTTTCCTCTTTGGAATGATCTTCTCGTACTTCTATCTCCGTAATCTCAACGTTAACCAAGCCTGGTTGCCCAAGGGAGTGCATACATTCACCACTGCCTCTGGTTGGGTTGCGGCGGCTGGTCTGATCGTTGCAGCGCTCGCTCATCGACTCGGTGAGTACAAGAGTGAACTGCGAAATATGACCTCTATCGTTGTGCTCATCGCCCTGCTTGTCGGCGGATACATCCAATGGCACCAAATGGCTCATATGCCATTTATCGCTCAGGATGATGCTGGTCGCCCCTTCTATAACGGAGCATATGCTTCAAACTGGGTCTTGGTGGCTGGAGCAAATATGTTCCATTACCTCGTTGGGGCTTTTATAGCCTTAGGACTGGTTTTGCGTGGATATCGCACCAAGATTGATCCAACCCTCGAGGTGTGGCGTCAACGCACTGCAGGTGCATGGTTTAGCTGGATTGCAATTGCCGGAGCTCTCTGTGCGATCGCAACCTCATTTAAATAAATCATCAAGATAAAGAAAGGCCCCATAAGAGCAATCTTGTGGGGCCTTTCTTTATATAGTTTCAGGTATTCTAGGCTCAAGCTTACGAAGGAGCATAAAAATGGCAAATAAGGAACAGAAGAGCAATGCAAATGCTAAGAAAGAACCAAAGCTGAACCTTAAGGAGAAGCGCTTAGCGAAGCAAGAGAAGAAGTCGAAGAAAGACTAATTTTCTAGAGATTATGGAGAAGGCAGGTCGCCCCTTATATGGATGGCTTGCCTTCTCTGCTTTTTTCGGCTTGACCCTCTCGCTATTTCTCAATGCCTTCAACGTCGACCCGTTTGCAATCGCGGACCAAACTCTCTTTCACCAGAACACCGCGCCTATCCGCATAATCGGCTTCTTCAGTTACTTTACGATCTGGTCCAATCTTCTGGTCATCTATATCGGATACGCGATTGCTACTAATAAGACTTCATCCAAATATTTTGGGACTCTCTTTGCAACTGGGCTGATCATGATCACCATAACCGGGTTGCTCTACAACACGCTTATCCTTCCGGTCTATCCTCCAAAGGGCTGGTACTGGCTTACTTCCACGCTTATGCACGTATTGGTGCCAATTATGTATAACTACTTATGGTTCAAAAAGGGTCCACGAGGTAATCTCAGCGTCCAGCGCTCTGCGCAAATATTGATGATTCCGATCATCTACCTCTTGTATACAGTCGCCCGTGGCGTGGCTATCAATCAATGGCCATACAAATTTTTAGATTTAACGAGCGAAGGGTTTCTTGCTTGGACTATCGGGGTTGCCGTCATCTTTAGTTTTGGGGTGCTGTTGATATTCGGTTTCGCTAAAATTGATGGTAAGCCAATAAAAAATCGCTTAAAGTAGATCTGGATCGATCCTGGTCCGCTCTTTAATCTCCGCTAAATCAGAGGCACTCCCCTTGGCGATGTTCTCTGCATCCTTGGCAATACTTTCCAGATGATTGGCAATAAAGGTCTTGGGGTTGAGATCTTGGATATCGAGATTGGCATACTCTGGCCCTAGTTGGCTCTTAAATTCGCTCATGGCCTGGCGGCTAAAACCGCGCACCTTCTGCAGGAATTTCGCCGCATCAACCGCAAATTGGGGCAACTTATCTGGCCCGATGAGAACCGCCGCCAGGATTGCCAGCACCAGTAACTTCTCAAAGCCGATTCCAAACATACTTGAACGATACCGCCAGGAGTATAGTTAGGCAACGTGCATTTCTTAAGTAGCCCCGTTTCCGGACAAACACACGATCTCACATATGACGATGTGTTTATGGTTCCCAATTACACCCAGATCGCTAGCCGCATGGATGTTGACCTTGCTACCGATGATGGTACCGGCACCACAATCCCGATTGTTGTTGCCAATATGACAGCAATCGCTGGACGTCGTATGGCCGAAACCGTGGCACGCCGTGGTGGACTAGTAGTAATCCCCCAAGATATTCCACTTGAAATCATCGCCGATGTAATCGCATGGGTTAAGACCCGACATGTAATTTTTGAGACCCCTGCTACCTTAGAGGCAACTGAGACGGCAGCTAGTGCATTAGATCTGATAACAAAGCGCGCACATGGGATTCTCGTCGTGGTCGATAACACGAAGCCGATTGGTGTTATTACACAGAACGATTTGGAGCGAGTAGATCGTTTCACGCAACTGCGCCAAATCATGCATACCGATTTCACAACTCTGCCCGATAGCGTGGAACCACGTCAGGCATATGAAGCACTCGAAGAGAGCCACCGCGATTTCGCCGCGATCGTCAGCGCCAGCGGAGATTTGGTCGGCATTCTGACAAAAGCAGGTGCTCTGCGCGCCACCCTCTATCGCCCTGCGGTTGATTCAAAAAATCGACTACGAGTTGCAACGGCGATCGGTATAAATGGTGATGTTGCGGGTAAGGCTAGGGCGCTGCTTGCTGCTGGCTCTGACTGCCTCATCATTGACACAGCACATGGGCATCAAGCCAAGATGATCGAAGCTATTAAGGCGGTCAGGGCGCTTAATCCAGGTGTTCCTATCGTCGCTGGAAATATTGTTACTGCCAAAGGAACCAAAGATCTGATTGAAGCAGGCGCTGACATTATCAAGGTCGGAGTCGGACCTGGCGCGATGTGCACTACCAGAATGCAGACGGGCGTTGGTCGCCCACAATTCTCTGCCGTTCTTGAATGCGCCGCACAAGCTCGCTCTATGGGAAAGCATGTCTGGGCTGATGGAGGAGTTCGCCATCCTCGTGACGTTGCCTTGGCGCTGGCCGCTGGTGCATCGCAAGTCATGATCGGTTCTTGGTTTGCTGGCACCCTGGAAAGCCCTGGAGACTTAATCAAAGATACGAGCGGCAAGCTCTACAAAGAGTCATTTGGCATGGCATCTGCTCGTGCCGTGAGCGCTCGCACAACGCAAGAAAGTCCCTTTGATCGTGCGCGTAAGAGAATCTTTGAAGAGGGAATTTCATCCGGCCGCATGTATATAGATCCCGCTCGCCCCGGAGTCGAAGATCTAATCGATCAGATTATTGCTGGCGTGCGCTCCTCATTTACCTATGCTGGAGCCGCCACAATTAATGAATTTCACGATAAATGCGTCGTGGGCATCCAATCTGCATCGGGTTATGCAGAGGGACGCCCACTTCACACTTCTTGGTAATTACTTGCTAATTACTTTTCAGTCTTAACTTTCTTCGCCGCTGTTATGTAGTAAATTGCGAAGGCGAGAACGAAGCCAACCAAGAATGCGATATCGCCAATTCCTGGGTGACGCTTAACAAAGTAACCTGCATAGTAGGACTGATTCGAGAATCCCCAGATTGAAATAAATCCTGCAACTACAAATGCAATTGGCCCAGCGATATTTTCGCGTTTTGCAAATAGGAGCCTTTCGATCGAAGCACCCTTGCGTAGCGCCTTATCGGCAATCATGACTCCCAACCATGGTCCGATCCAATAGGACATGACCAGCAGGAAGTTCTCATAGTTGTTTGCTGGGTTATTGATCGCCGCACGAGCTAAGAGGAATCCTAGGATTCCAAAAATGGCCGCGGAAATAGCGCGACGTTGGTGGCTACCCAATTTAATGCCAATCGTAAGGAACGACATTGAGCCGGAGTAAATGTTCAAGACGTTCGCAGCGATAGATCCGCCAACGATTCCAAGCAGCACCAATTTCCCAAGGAAGGTTGGCATCAAGTGGGTGAAATCGCCAGTTGGATTGGAATTTGCACCATAGCCATGCATTCCAGCAGTAACAGCTGCCGCTCCGACGATTTCAAGAACCGTTGAAGAAACAAAGATTCCAAGCCCAGCAAAGCGACCAGCAGCTTTCGCATCGGTTGAAGCTGGAAGGTAGCGAGCAAAGTCAGCTGAGAATGGGTTCCAACCCGCGGCGTATCCGTATGACGCTCCTACTAAAAGTAGGAATCCGCCCGGTGTATGACCATTTGCATGTGCACTGAGATTTCCTTTACTGAGGGCATAAATTGCGGCAATTCCAAAGACGATGACGAGGTAAGGGAAGAGATATTTTTCGACCGTCTGAACCAAGTTGTGACCAATAAAGGCAATGATTACCTGAACCAAGACAACGATTATCAGCGCGACGATGACCTTCATCTTTGTGAGATCAGCTAGGGCAAAAGCACCAGAGACGCTGTTAACGGCAAACCAACCAATACCAGCTGCACCGGCATTAAACACAGATGGCAAGATGTTGCCCAATTTTCCAAATGCGGCTCGTCCCACAACCATCTGTGGCACCCCGTACCTTGGACCATCTTGAGTCAAGACATATTGACCTAGTCCGCCTAAAACGTTTCCGATCACGATAGCGAGCGCTGCCTGCCAAAATGTGAGGCCAAAGAAAAGAACTCCAAGTGCTCCAACATAAATGGTGGCGAACTCCAAGTTAGGGCTGGTCCACGTTGCAAAGAGGTTCCGAGCCTTGCCGTGACGGTCCTTTGTTGGGATGGATTCAATTCCACCCGGTTCAACGGCGAGAACCTTGTCCCCATATTCTCCTTCGCGAATTTCCAGATTTGCCATGGGTCATATCTCCTAATTTTGTTATCGGGGGTGGTTGCGACCCCGTATGAAGTGACGGCTCATAGACCGTGGGAATGGTGAAACCGTATAGTGGAATCGCCAAGATGTTAAGCCCACACTCAGGCAATTTTCATTTAAAGTAGCCACCTAGCAGTTGAAATGGGGAGAAAATGGACGATCAGGTATTTCTAGAGTTTGCCATTGCAGCTGCTCGTCAGGGCGGCTCCGAGGGTGGAGTACCAATCGGTGGAGCGCTGGTTGTAGATGGCAAGGTTCTCGGAGTGGGCTACAACAAGAGGGTCCAGCAAGGCAGCGCAATCCGCCATGGTGAGACCGATTGCCTCGAGAATATTGGCCGACTCCCAGCCTCCGTCTATGCCAAGGCCACTATGTACACGACTCTGTCTCCCTGCCATATGTGTAGCGGGGCAATATTGCTCTACGGAATTCCACGAGTAGTCCTGGGAGAGAATGAGACCTTCATGGGAGCGGAAGATCTACTTCGCTCTCACGGTGTCGAAGTTATCAACCTTAACTCGCAAGAGTGCAAGGATTTGATGGCTAAGTTCATAGCAGAGAAGCCCGATGTATGGAATGAAGATATCGGCGAAGAGTGATGCCTCAATTTGCCCACACCGTTTGGAGCCAATGGCATGATCTTGCCGTTCCTGCAGGCTTCCATAAGTTATCTCCCGCTGATTACCCATTGGATAGCTCTGACCTATCTCAGATAACAATCTATGTTCAACCATATATGACGGGAACGGAATTTCTCGAACCTGTTAAAGCGATGAGCAACTTACAGATACTCCAAGTGCCCAACGCTGGATATGAAAGTGCTCTGGCGTACCTTCGCCCCGGGATGGTTCTCTGCAATGCCCGCGGAGTACACAATGCATCGACCGCAGAACTCGCGGTGGGGATGGCGATTTCTATGAAGCGCGGTATCCCAGAATTCCTCCGAGCGCAGAACCGAGGCGAGTGGAACCATAAACCAATGGGTTCGCTCAATGACAGCAAGATTGGAATTGTTGGAGCTGGTTCTATTGGCCAAACATTAGTTTCATATCTCAAACCATATGAAGTCGAGATCACCACTTTTTCACGATCTGGTCATAATGGTTCGGTTCCCATGGTGAATTTCGATGAACTATTACCTACCTTTGACTTCATCTTCTTGATAGTTCCACTCAACGATGAGAGTGAACACTTATTCAATGCCAAGCGATTAGCATCGATGAAAGATGGTTCGATTCTTATCAATGTGGCTCGCGGCCGGGTAGTAGATACCGATGCACTCGTTGCGGAACTCAACTCCGGAAGAATAAGTGCTGCCCTTGATGTTACTGATCCTGAACCTCTTCCCCCTGGCCATCCTCTCTGGAACGCCAAGAATGTACTTATTACCCCTCATGTAGGCGGAGATTCCATAGCTTTTGAAAAGCGGGGGCGCGCATTTATAGAAGCGCAACTGCAGCGTATTGCCGATGGATTAGAACCTTTAAATATTATTACGGTTTAATCCGATAGAAAACGCTGCATCTCGGTTGCAATTACCTCTTCACCTGGAATACCCGAAGCAAATAGATCTTCGACGATTCGCTCCCGGTCTTCGTGAGATTTATTCTGACTTATCTTAGATTTTGCCTCGACTCTATTTACGTGAAGAATAATGGCAATGATTCCCTTAAGTTGCAATTCAAAATAGCGCGGATCAGATTCTTCTGCACCCCAAGGTAGCTCCCGATTTGATTCATGGTGCGCAGTAAGTTCTGTAACGATCTGACGTAACAACTCAATATCTTCGCTGACTTCAACCGTGCCACTTAAATGGACGGATTGATAATTCCATGTCGGAACGACTTTGTGGTCGGTGACCTTATTGCTGTAATTGCTCGGTGATATATAGGCCTGTGCACCATGCAAAATAGCTAGCCCTTGGCTTCCAGGTTGAATTGTCTTCCACTGTTGATTTCCGCGTGCCATATGCATAATGAGCCGGCCATAGTTCCCAGCGTTTGGCTCAACATCGACCCAGATCATTGGCATTAAAGTTGAAACTGGAACTCCATCTGGATCTACAGTTACTAGATCCGCAGCTCGGGCGGCAGCCACAAAGAGTTGAATTTCATCCCAATCTTCAACTCTATTGAGAGGCGGGATATACATGCGCTTAGTATCTCATTACATCTAGAATTCCCACATGGAAGATGTCTTAAAGAACGCTTCGGTGCAGCGGATAACCGCAGAAATGCGGGAGCGAGGTATCACTGGTGAAGTCACGATCTTGAGCGATAGCGCTAGAACTGCCGTGGAGGCTGCAGAGGCGCTCAATATCAAAGTCGGCCAGATCGCCTCTTCGATCGTCTTTAAGCTTCCCGATGGTCGACCGCTGCTAGTCATCACCTCTGGAGCACATCGAGTTGACACCGCCCTTGTTGCTGCTGCCCTTGGGGTTGAAAAACTCCACCGTGCCGATGCTGACTTCGTGAAATCCGCCTCTGGTATCAGCATTGGAGGCGTCAGCCCATTCGGTTGGCAGCATGACGGAACGTTAGCCAACCCCAATCCAGTCGTGCTTATAGATATAGCACTGGCTGACTTTGATACTGTCTGGGCAGCCGCCGGTCACCCACATGCCGTCTTTCCAACAAATTACGAAGAACTAATAGAATCCACCAGTGCCCTGCCCGTAAAAGTTGGAGATTGATCGATGAAAAAGTTACTTGCTCCCCTATTCATATCTCTCTTGGTCCTAACAGGTTGCGGAAGTTCTGGCCATGGGAATTTTAAGTTGCCCTTATCCCCCGTGCCATTGATTATGAATGTCGATAGCGCAATAGTAAGTCACTTAGCTGTCACTGTTGCCTCTGGCGACTTCGCTAAACAGGCCACTAAAGCTGGTGCTATTTCCCAGTCAATCATCTACTACATTCCAAGTACTGGATCGAAAGCAATCTTCATGTCTGTGTATGAATTCCCCGTTGCGACATTTGATCGACTTAAAAATCCTGCAGAACCTCCTGCATATGGGCAAGAAGTTCTCCGGAAGAATGGTTTTGTCTTTAGCGTAGCCGGACCACATGACTCTATCTTTGATCCAACGACTGCAGATGGTAAGAATGTTTCTGCTCTGTACGCCACTATTTATAAGTCAGATACCTACTCCCTACGATAATGATCCTCTCTCCCCGAACAGTTAAATTAACCAATAGAACTGGCATCGATATTCATCGCAGCCTGCCTCATCGATATATTCGAACAATAGGCGCCTGGTGCTTTATCGATCACTTTGGACCTACGACGCAGGAAGATGCAATGAGCGTGGCAGCACACCCTCACGTGGGATTGCAAACGGTGAGTTGGCTCTTTGCAGGAAAAGTAGAGCATCGCGATTCATTGGGAAGCGCTCAAATAATCCATCCTGGTGAGCTCAACATAATGACTGCAGGAGGCGGAATCGCTCACTCTGAACTATCAGCTCCTGATGCCGAGATCATGCATGGGGTGCAACTCTGGACGGTGCTGCCGAATTCTGTGAGAATTACGGAACCGAGCTTTGAACACTACGCGAACCTTCCAGTGGTAAAGAAGGAAGATCTAGAGATCCGGTTATTCGTGGGCCAATTTATGGAGGCAGAGTCAGAGGCAAGAGTATTTTCACCGTTGGTAGGAGCAGAAATCACACTTGCGGAAGGGTCGACCCATCAGTTACCGCTTCGCGCTGATTTTGAATATGGAGCTCTACTGGTAGTTGGCGATATTGTCATTGATGGAGAGTCACTGCCTTTAACTAACCTTTACTACAGCGCTCCAGGCAGATCAGTGTTACAAGTGAGCACCACTTCAGGGGCCAAAATCGTGCTGCTGGGCGGAACCCCCTTTTTAGAGGAGATCGTGATGTGGTGGAACTTTATTGGGCGCAGTCATGAGGAAATCACACAAATGCGCGCTGATTGGAATGGTAAGAGCCAGAGATTCCCTTACTTTGAGGACAAGATACATGGCCGAATACCTGCACCGAAACTTCCAAATATACGGCTACAACCGCGGGGAAATATCCGCCCAGTCGTTAATTAACTTTAAAACTTACCGATACGGTTACAGTAACGGTTTTAGGGATAGTAGTCGTGTCGTACATTCCTCCGCCTGAGGTATCTACTGAATCTGGTGAAGTAACTTGTACTGGGCCACTTGATACGGCAATTACGCTTCCTAGGTTAGAACCCACTGCCTTGGTCATCGAAATACCCCGAGCTTTTGCATCAACCATCGCCTGTGCTAATAGCGTCGGCCGTAGAGCTGCCAAATTTGAAACATAAAACTGTGGCCCGTAGTTATTAATATTCACTCCAGTTTGCAGCAGCGTGCCTATCCCATTGCTTAACGAGTAGACGCGATTTACATCTTTAGAGCGCACCGTGACGCTCTGACTGGCTTGATACGAAAGCACTCGACCAGTGGGATTGCCATTTATATATTCATTCACTGCGTTGGTATTCACCCCGCCAGTTTGAATTCCAGCCGCAGGTATTCCACCAGCAACTAAATATTTGATGAGGGCGTCTACACTCTTTCCTACCTTGGAAACAGCCAATGCCGCATTTGCAGAACTCTCTTGCGCGTTAAGCGTCCACACCGAATTGTCTGCAGTTGCATTTGTCCGTGCCTGGCCTGTGACCGTAACTGAATTACCTGCACGTGCCGCAAGACCTTGTCCAACCAAACTCAGCCCATATCCAGTCCCGAAAGCTAGGATTAAAGCTGCGATAATCAGGCCATAGAATTTCGTTGAAAATCGATTAGGTTTAGTTGTCTCATTCATGTATTAAGAATATGGCATGCTGCTGAGGAAAAGCGGTGCGCGCAAAGTGCTGCCCCCTATATTTGTCTGGATTTTAGGCTATAGCCCGACCCAACTTACTTGAGAGTGGTGAAGAAGAAATCCAGGGTACGTTCCCAAGACAGTGCGGCCGCAAGTGGGTCAAAGACTTCAGGACGATCGTCATTAAAGAAGGCATGGTTGGTGCCGGGATAATCAAAGGCGGTAACACTTCCACCAGCTCCTTGAATTTCGTGGATCGCCTCTTGAATTCCCGGGGCGCTAGAGGTCCCATCCCCCTGGGCACAATGAATCAGCGCTGATTTTCCAGCATAGTTTTCCCACTTGGGCGCATGACGTTCCCATGATGATCCTGGATAAAATCCTACGGTCGCGCTGATGTCAGGTGAGAGAGTCCCACTCCAAATCGCCAAACTTCCGCCCATACAAAATCCAACAACTCCGACATGACGGGTGGATGTCTCGGGCAAAGAGAGTAGGTAATCAGCGGCACTTACTATTTCTTTGCCGGCTTGATCTAATTGCAATTCCATCATTAACTTCTTGGCGGTATCTGGTTCAGCAGCTGCTTGACCATGATAGAGATCAGGAGCAAAAGCGACGAATCCAGCGGCAGCAAAACGGTCGACTACATCAGTTATGTGGCCGACCAAGCCCCACCACTCTTGAATGATAATTACTGCTGGGCCGCTCTCACTCTCGGGAAGCGCAAGATAACCTTCACCAGTCACTCCATGATGAGAGTAAGTCAGATGCATTCCCATTTTATTTACTTCGAGTCCGTCGACCAACGGTTAGGCCTACACCAAATCCAATTAATAGCAGGGTTGCAATAATAACTAACGTAACTCCAGGGCTACGATCATCTCCGCCAATATTCGATATTCGGGGACGGCTATCATGGGCTTCATCCGCCCAAGCTGTGGAACTCAGTAAAGTAAGCTGGGCAAGAACGATCGCTGTCAGTACTTTGGCTTTCACAGAACCCTCCTCAATAGTGATGTCATTAGTCTAACTATTGCCTCAGGGTGATGGGTAAGTACTGAAGGATATCTGAGGAGGTTACTGGCCTCAGTTCGGCGGCGGCAGCCTGTGCAGCTAGACCATGAGCGCTAATGGCCTTGAACACGACCACAACCACATCCCTAAAATTATCGGGTTTCCAACTGGCGAGCATGGAGCCGATCAATCCGGCCAAAATATCTCCAGTTCCGGCAGTCGCCAGCTCGGACCCACCCAGCTCATCGTGAACAATAAGTCCCTCAGGTGAGGCAATAACGGTGTGATGGCCTTTGAGCACAACGACGCAATTGAGGGCAGATGCCATCTCTAGTGCGCTCTTCTGGCGACCCTCTTCACCGATGCCAATCTCAAAGCCCAATTCGCGAGCTTCCCCTTCGTGCGGAGTGATGACCACAAATTCACCTTTAACTCGCTTTGCATACTTCATTGCGTTGGAATCTAAAACAACAAATTTGCTACGAGGCAGTGAGAATCTTCCTCCCAACTTTGGCGAACCCGGTCCTACTACCCAGGCGTCGACATCAATGCCCTTTATCGACTTGCGAACGACGACATCGGGGTAAGCACTGACTACGAGGTTGCGAATGAATTGGTCAGGGGAGATGAAGTTGATATATCCCGAGCCACCACGACGAGCGCCTCCAACACAAAGTAGCGCCGCCCCCGAGTATTCAGGGCTACCAGCTATAACTGCAACAGTGCCATGAGAGTACTTGTGTGAACTCTTGGGCAGCTTCTTAATAAAATTCTTCTCCACTTAGTTAATTATCCCTTCGCTAGTCCTCACGGGGAAGTATATTTTCTAGGTTCTCCATCACATTTGTGATCAATATGTATTGCAGATAGGCGTTATTGGACCATAACTTCCTCGGCTACTCCAAAAACGTAATACACGGCGAGAGACAAACAGATTAGGAATGCAAGAACGGGATAAATTAAGCAGCACATCGTTGCCATGAGGTAGGCAAATATTCCAATGTAACCCTTCCGCGATAACGATTTGAGAGTAGCACCCGTTGCATTGGACGAAAGATGTTCGTGGCTCATTAAATGATGAATGGTCAATATGAAAAACCCCGATACATAAACCCAGTTGGCGCAATAAATACCTACCGCCCATTTTGCATTCGATCCTTGGTCAAACCAAGTCGCTGCCATAGATGTTGAAAATGGAATTGAAACAATACCTAAAAGCAAGCCTAGATTTATAAAGAGAAGTTCACGATCAGCCATTGCTATGCGATCCAAGATCGAGTGATGATTTACCCAGCAGACTCCTATCGATAAGAAACTGATTACATAGGCCAGATATGATGGCCATTGGTGAGCCAATGAATGGCTGAGATGGCCCTGCGATATATCAGGAACTTTGAGGTTAAAAACCAGCAAGGTGATGGCCACTGCAAAGACACCATCGCTAAATGCTTCTAATCGACTGGGTTTCATGGGAAAAGTTTGCCCGATTCGTCATCAATATTCGCTAAACTTTCGATATCTATCGGGGGTTAAATGTCGATCATTGAGTTTCAAGGTCTCACCAAAGAATATAAAGATGTCGTGGCTGTTAGAAATTTAACCGCTAGCGTCGAGGCCGGGAGAATTACTGGCTTCCTAGGTCCCAATGGCGCTGGCAAGAGCACCGCCCTTAAATGTCTCCTCTCCCTTGCAGCCCCTACTTCGGGTACCGCGCTAATTCGCGGCGCCAAGTATGAAAATTTGGTAAATCCCCTGAAAGAGGTCGGAGCAGTCATCGAAACTGGTGGTTTCAATCCTTCGCTCAGTGGGCTGAAGAATCTACGCATAATTGCCGCTTCGGCAGGGATACCTGATGCACGCGCCCTTGAAGTTCTCGAATTGGTAGACCTCACCGATGCGCGAAATAAGAAGGTGAAGCAGTATTCAATGGGCATGAAACAGCGCCTCTCATTGGCAACAGCGATCTTGGGAGAACCTGAGATCCTGGTATTGGATGAACCAGCCAATGGTCTTGACCCGATTGGAATCGCTTGGCTGCGAGAATTCCTCAAGAAGTTGGCCGCTAGCGGCCATAGCATCCTGATCTCGTCCCACCAGTTAGCAGAGATGCAAAATACCGTCGACGATGTTCTGATTATTCATAAGGGTCGCCTCATCACACAGGGAAGCATGTCCAGTGTGGTTGGGAACGGTAGCCTCGAAGAGGCCTTCATTCGATTGGTCGAGGCATCCGCATGAACCTTCTCAAGTCAGAGTTTCGCAAATTGGTCTACACCCGTTCCTTCTATGGGTATATCGCCGGTGCGATCTTCCTTGCCCTTCTCTCTTCAATCCCAGCGGCCTTTTCAGTAAACGCCTTAAAAGCTCAACTCTCTGGATCATCTCTGATGGATCCGCAGATGGTGGATGGAGTTTATGGCAAGGCAACCGGGGGCTACCTATTTGCCCTAATCATGGGCATCGCGATAATGGGTAATGAATTCCAGAATGGGCAAGCTATCTCTACCTTTCTGGCAACCCCCAAGCGCATAAAAGTTCTTTATTCGAAGTTAATCGTTGCCGCTGGCGCCGGAATAATCATGATGCTAATTTCAACGGTTCTAGGATTTGTCGGTGCATATTTTGGTTTAAGTTATTACTCACATGCCAAAGTGGGGAGTTCTACTTTCTTCAGTCTGATAATCGCAGCGGTCGTATCTGGTGCGGTGCTGGCCATTATGGGAGTTGCTATTGGCGCTCTAGTGCGCAATGTAAAAATTGCCATGGGTGGAGCGGTAATTTGGTTGCAAGTTGTGGAAAAACTCATAGTGCTTTTCTGGATAACGGGAGGCAAATACTTACCTTCGGGATTAATTGTTAGGAATGATGAATGTAAGAATCACCCTGAAGTCACAGCAGAAATTTCTTAATCTATCTACTGGGAGTTTCTTTGGGCCAGGAATCTCCATCGCTCTGCTCTTGCTCTATGCGGCACTCTTTGCTTGGGCTGGCTCGTGGGTATCACTGCGGCGAGATATTAACTGACGAGAGTAATTTGATCTCGGCGAACGATGCCCTCACACCGCTCAAGCCGAGATCAGTTTGTTACTTAAGTCCAGCTTTCCCGAGAGCCGATACCAAAGACATATAAAATCCTTGCGCGGTGAATGAGGCGCCGCTGATGTTATTAATCATCGAAGATTGCGCCTGCAAGACTTCTTGTTCCAACATTGGAATTGCTATCGTATTGATCTGCTGATCTCTAAAAGTTCCGACTGGATAGACCGGAGCTGTGACTTTCGTAATCTTGCCATTTTTGACGGTCACCGAAACTTGCACCGCTCCATAGTGGGTCATATAAGCAGACCCGAGAAAAGTTCCTGATTTCTTCGCGGTAACTTTAGCGCTCTTGGCTGTTGCAGCGTCTGCAGTGGAGATTCCTGCTGAAATAAATGAGCTGACCGCTCCAATACCTAGGACTGCGGCGGTCTTAATCAATTTTCTTTCTGCCACTTTCAAACTCCTTCAATTCATCATGCACTAGTTGAATTAAAGGGTTTGGAACTGTGAGAGCCCTGAGAGTCCTCTGAAATTGGGCTCTGTATCTAGGCTTACGCTGTATCTAGGCTAGCTCTGAGTAGGAAAACCTAGGTTGATCCCACCATGGCTGGGATCGAGCCAACGGCTTGTAATTACCTTCCCGCGAGTAAAAAAGTGGACGCCCTCAGTTCCATGAGCGTGAGAGTCTCCGAAGAGCGAAGATTTCCAGCCACCAAATGAGTAATAAGCAACTGGAACTGGAATGGGAACGTTGATCCCAATCATTCCTACTTCAATCTCATTCTGGAAACGTCGAGCGGCGCCACCGTCATTGGTAAATATCGCTGTTCCATTTCCGTATTCGTGGGCATTAATAAGCGCCACACCCTCTTCATAAGATTTAACTCGAACTACCGATAGCACTGGGCCGAAAATCTCATCGGTGTAAATGCTCATATCGGTTTGCACATGATCAAAGAGCGTCGGTCCAAGCCAGAAGCCGCCAGGCTCTCCATCTACGACCGGATTGCGACCATCGACGACCAGGGTTGCACCATCTGCAACGCCAGCATCTACATAGCCTTTAACCTTGTCACGATGGGCGCCAGTAACGAGAGGACCCATATCGCAACCTCGCCGACCATCACCAGTGCGAAGTTGTGGCATCTTTTCTGCGATCTTCCTAACAAGTTCATCCCCAATAGGTTCAACAGCTAGTACTACCGAGATCGCCATGCACCGTTCTCCAGCAGAACCAAAACCAGCATTAATTGCCTGATCAGCTGCTAAATCTAGATCAGCATCTGGCAAGACCAACATGTGGTTCTTAGCTCCACCAAGGGCCTGGACTCTCTTCTTATTCTTGGTGCCAGTTTCATATATATATTGCGCAATAGGAGTTGAACCAACAAAGGAGATACTTTTGATATCAGGATGCTCGAGCAACGCATCAACTGCCTCTTTATCTCCATGAACTACGTTAAAGACGCCATCTGGAAGACCCGCTTCTTTCAATAACTGTGCAATAAAATTAGCAGTCGAAGGATCTTTTTCGCTGGGCTTCAAAATCACAGTATTGCCCGCAGCGAGCGCGATGGGGAAGAACCACATCGGAACCATTGCGGGAAAATTAAATGGCGAGATAATTGCTACAGCCCCAAGTGGTTGCCGGACCGAGTGCACATCTACTCCCCCTGAAACTTGTTCAGAGAATCCGCCTTTGAGTAAGTGCCCAAGTCCGCAGGCGAACTCAACAACTTCTTGACCACGAGTAATTTCACCTAGCGCGTCACTCAACACCTTGCCATGTTCAGCAGTGATGATCTCAGCGAGCTCGCCTTTGCGGGCATTGAGCAATTCGCGGAAAGAGAAGAGAATCTGAATCCGCTTGGTTAACGAAACATCACGCCATTCCTGGAATGCACCCGTCGCGACCGCCACGGCTTGTTCCACAAGGGCGCGTGAAGCGAGATCGACCACCTTGCCAGCAACCCCAGTTGCAGGATCATATACAGGGGCGGTTCTTTCGCTTGTACCGCTCCAGGTCTGGCCATCAATAAAGTGTGAGATTCGGGTGGTAGTCATGCCGCAATACTAAAGAGATTACGCAGGGGCGTGCACTATTACCACCGGACACTTTGATTTAGCCGAGCAACTTGCAGAGATTGAGCCTAAAATCAGGTCGGCGAACTTTCCATGCCCCCTAGAGCCCATAATCAGGAGGTCGGCTTCTCTGGATAGTTCAACGAGAGTGCGTACTATCCCACCCTCAACCGACCTAGTTTTTATCGCCTCGGCCTCTGCCCCGAAAACGCCCGCAACACCCTCCTTCAAGATCTGCTTCGACCAGAGGGCAGGATCGCTCTCGCCCACATAACCACCAGAACCAAATCCGACGCCAGCTACATCGAGCGCAGATTCGACATATTCCCAAACATTGACAACTTCAATCTCCAAATTGAGTAAAGGGGCGTTCTCTGCAGCCCAGGTGAGAGCGGCAATGGAGGAGGCAGACCCATCAAATGCAACTAGCGCCTCTCCTTTGGCATTCTTTTTGCTCATAATTCGCCTCCATCGAACTCGTTTACCTATGGTTTCAGTATCCTCTCAATTGGAGGAGCGTAAGAGGCGAGGGCGGAAAATTGTAAAGGAACTAGTGCTACCCCTACCCAATAACAGCCTTTGTAGGGTTAACCCCCCAAATTCAAGCGCATACTTACATCTATAACTTCCCCAACTGAGATGGAGTGATCCGATGTCAAAGAATGCAGCCTTTGCCGAACCCTTATTTGGAGTTATTGGTAAAACCCGCACGCAGATTTGGGATCACCAGTCCAAGAGCCACCAATGGCCCTTTGTAATTTATGACCCAAGATCACGTCCTCGTACAGTGAGAGCCTCCGGTCCACACCCCACCTCAAATTATGATGTCGCAGGAATGGGCTTTGGGCAACGAAGTCGTATAAATCTATTAGCTAGCTGGATGATGCCCAAGCTTGATGATCGATACTGCGAACTCATTTATCAGCATATGAAGAATTTTGAGGTAATTTATTTGGTAGGAGGAGGTGTTGGCAGGTGGTCTGGGATAAACAATTACATGAGATTTATCGATAATAATCATCCTCATTTAACTCGCAGAATTTCGCCTGTCCGTCATTTTCGCATTACGGATTTTCCAGATAAGAAATTACAGAGAATATTTAAAGATATGAGTTAAGGCTAGATGACTCTTAAATCAAGAATCTCACGCGGTCCCAATAAGAGTAAAGAGAAGTTCATCAGGAACGAATGGTTTCACCACTAAAAACCACTAAAAACTACTGCAAATTGCCGATTCTATTCGGTCTGGAGTGTTGCAAATAAATTTACCAAGAGCACTCGCTGATTGGTAGTTGGTGATTGTTGAACATCCAATTTCTTGGCAACGCGTGAAATCGCATTCTCGCATGACTTAACTTTTACATTTTTCAGACGAGCTATCTCTCGATTCGAAAGACCTTGTGAGATGTACTTAAGTAACTCCATTTCGATGGCTGACAACTTAGGCAAAGGCAACTTCACCACTTCATTGTTTGTTTCAGAATCGTTCACAGCGCATTGTTTCATGAGTAGCGTACATATTGCGAGGTAGAGAAGTTTCTATCGCTCTCATATGTGGGTTTCCCCCTATGTAAATTATATAGTGGGGGTTTTCCCCCTAGAATCTGAGCGTGTTAAATAACTGGACGCGGTTCATCATCAAACAGCGCAAGTTGGTATTGCTGTTCTGGTTTGTTGCGCTGGTGTTTGGTTTAACCAGCAGTACATATTTAAATTCACATCTGACTACGGCACTAACGATTCCAGGAACACCATCTGCACACACGGACTCGCTGCTTTCACAACACTTCAATGAAAATGTTGAAGGAACTTTTACTGTTGTCTATTTATTTAAGAATGCTAACCCTTCACAAATAAAGAAGTATGAAGATCAAATTGCAAGTGCAATCACCTCGATCCCGACTGCGAATCCAGCGGAAGAGAAGGCCATAGGTGGCACGCTCTTTGCAAATATCAATACATCACTCTCATTATCCAAAGCCGCGGGATATACCAATATTTTGCGGAGAGCGCTCCAGGCCGTTGGCCTCAAAGGGGCTTTAGTAACTGGTCCACCAGCCATTGAGAGTGATGTAACACCAGTTCTAGCCTCCGATTTGCATCGTGGTGAACTGATCGGGTCCACTTTGGCCCTGCTGTTGCTCCTCTTGGTGTTGGGATTTTCCACGCAAATATTTATTCCATTTCTCTTTGCAATTGGATCTATTTCAACCACTCTCGGATTGATTTTTCTCATAGCGCAAAGATTTCTCGTAGTCCTCTACATTCCAAATATTGTTGAGCTGATCGGTCTTGGACTTGCGATTGATTACTCGCTGCTCATTCTCTTTCGATTAAAAAGAGAGTTGGAACAAACTCCAGAAGATTTAAATGCATCGATCGTTAGAACGATGGCTAGCGCCGGAAGAACTGTCGCGCTCTCGGGCCTGACAGTTGCAATAGCATTAATGACTTTGACTTTGGTCCCAATACCGTTTGTTCGATCACTTGGGGTCGCATCTTCGCTAGTTCCACTAGTTTCACTCGCCGGAGCATTTACCCTTTTGCCCGCATTACTCTCTCTGGTTAACTCTTCCACTTCGCGGCCACTGTTGTGGACCAGCGCTTTTAGATCTCTCTCCCGACTTATAGTGCGCAAACCATTAATCGTGGCTCTCTCCGCCTTGATTCTTCTACTGGGGCTAGGTGCATCTGCACTCTCATTGCATATCACCCCTAGTTCGTTAACCGCCGTTCCAAACCAGTTGGAATCGCAGCGTGCTCTTTCCCTGGCAACTTCAACGGTTGGATCAGGAGTAATCACTCCAAATCAACTACTTATCGATTTAGGGGCGCCTTCCCAGGCACTTAGCACTCCAATAATCGCCGCTCGAGCCGCGCTATCAACCCAACTGCTGAAGAACCCAGAGGTAGTTGTTGTGGCGAATGGAAGTAAACCCCCTTATATCGATTCCACGGGGAGATATCTGCGAATTTTTATTATTGGCCGACATAGCTTTGGCACGGTGCAGTCTCAAGCTCTAGTGAAACAGTTACGTGCAATCGACCTCGCAGGTTTTGGCTTTCCTCATTCTGCTGCGCTCTACATCGCCGGAGCTGCCGCCCAAGGTGCCGATTTGATTCACGTTCTCGCTCGGTCACTCCCATGGATTATCTTCTTGGCACTATTCCTTACTTTTTTCCTTCTCATGCGAGCCTTTAAATCAATTATTCTTCCGATTAAAGCAATTCTGCTCGACTTGATCTCCCTTGCCGTTTCCTTCGGAGTAGTTGTTCTTGCATTTGGCCACCAAACGCTCTCCAGGATCCTTGGCATCTATCGTTTAGATCAGGTCGAAGCGTGGGCAGCGCTCTTCCTATTTGTCCTCCTCTTTGGCGTTTCGATGGATTATGAAATCTTCATTATCTCCAGGATAAAAGAGGCGAAAGAACGTGGACTTAGCAACACAGATGCCATTGTCGAAGGGGTCACCCAGACCGGAATTGTTGTAACGACCGCTGCCCTAATCTTTATCGGCGCCGTCTCCGGATTAGCTCTGGGACACTTTGCCGGCCTGCAAGAGATAGGTATCGGCCTTGGTTTTGGAGTCTTGATCGATGCGACAATCGTTCGCGGGCTCTTGCTTCCTAGCGCGATGGTCTTATTGGGCCGGTGGAACTGGTGGTTGCCCACGCCTCTCGCTCGATTAATGAAAACTAGCCCCAGACCTCTCAATGAAGTCCGGGGCTAGTTCAGTGTTTTAACTTCTTATCGCACAATCTTGATAGCGAAGTGGAAAGAAGGTACTTGATAGCCAAGTGCTAACCCTGGGAAATCCCGATCTGATGACAGAACTGGAAGCATTCCATAAGGAGTGTTAGCAAATGATGGCTGGTTTGTGTACAGCAATGGATGGAAATCGATGATGTGCGTACCAGGAGCACCGGTAGCCTTCAATCGAACGACCATATATCCATTGGAGTTAAAACCACAGCCATATCCGATATAACTATTGTCATATGTAACAGCCAAGGTGTTATCGAGTTGAGTCCAACCAACACCCTTGATGCTGATCGTGAAGTCCTCTCCAGCCTTGAAGGAGGTAGCAGGAACTCCAGCTTGACCTTTAGCTATTACGTCAGGTGCTGTCGATGGATCAAATGTAGCTACGCCTAACCCGATTTGCTTTCCCTTCGCATCATAGAAAGGCATGATGCTCTCTTTGACGTAGAACGGGGTCTGCGCTTCGATGGTATTTCCCTTCATCATTTGAATAACATGCCAGCCACCTAAGTTATCTGGAATTGTTACATCCGTCGATGAAGATCCATTCTTTACAGTTGCCGTTCCAAGTGGAATTGAGCTAAATGCCCAGCAAGTGCTCGTAGGGCAATTTACTCGGTTTCCGACTACGGTCGACCAAACCAACTGATATGTGCCATCTACGGCAACTTTTGCGGTTTGAACATTTACTTTGGTAAGAATTGGACCATCCACCTTGGACAAAGTCATTGTGGCTTGTGTATTTGGATCGAGCCCAACGCTTGTCAGAGTGGTATGTAGATTAGATGTTGGAGTTACTTTTGCTGGGAAAGTCTCAGTTGGAACCCCAATTCCTGCATCCTTTGTGACAGTGAAGGGTACAGAACCTCCATTGGTATAAGGAATAGGTGACTGGATCACATTGAGATAAGTAAATCCGATTGCATTGCCAACATTCACATAGTGGACACCACGTGGGCCAGATGCATAGATAACAACTTTTCCAACGCCACGAGTCCAAATAGCCTGCTCTTCACCGGCATACAAATTGTCATAATGGACTGCTCCTCCAGCGGTATAGAGACTTGCGCCCATACCAGTGTAAGTAACCGTAATTGGTGTACCAATTGGGCCACTTGTAGGTGAAACCGTCAAAGTGCGATTAATTTGATATCCAGCGTGCGCAACAGCTGCTCCATTTAGCACGGCGTAAATATCATGAACTCCGCCGAAATCAGCTGGAACCTTGGAAGGAAGACTGAAAGCACCACTGGCATCCGTTGTAACGGTCGCCATGTTTACCGTGACCTTGGTAAATGAAATTCCGGTGTAGTTAACTGAGCTTGGTTCAATATCGGTAAGCCAAGTTCCCGTAGACGTTCCCCAGGTCAATTGCAGGGATGTGCTGGCAGGTAATCCAGTCCCTGATACCACAAATGGATCACCAGTAACTCCTTGATTGGGAGTCAACTTGAGATTCAGCATCGTTGCAGGAAGTGTGAATGCAGTTGCGGTGACCCCTGTATATGGGAGAGCCGCAACACCCGGAATATCAACCGGCTGAACGAGAGGTTGTATGTTGACCAGAGTATCGGCGCCCATGGCTGGAACAACCAGGAATACCGAGAACAGAGATACAACTACACCTCTCGCTATAAGCCCTCTTCGTCGTGAATCTGTCTTCGTCTTCATCATTAATCCTTCCTAGAATTACTTGGTTTGATTTTTTAGGAACCGCGTCTTACGGATCAGCTCTGTTGTTAGTTTGTTGGAACCGCGTACAGAGTTACTTGTGATGTAGGAGTGAAACTTGACTGCCAGACTCCGACTGAACCTTTAAGTGGAGGATTGACAGAAACAGTCTTGTAGTAACTAACACGGTCATAGACCTGAGCACCATTAACTCTTACGCGCACTCCGTTAAGCATGCGAGGAACAAGTTTGGTGGCCAATGTCTTGACTGAGCTCTGATCTTTAGTTGTTACTGTCACCTTGAAGTTAATTACTCCCAGGGTGTTATAAAGACCTGCAGCGGTGCCTGTCTTCAACACAGCAGTCCAGAAAGCGACTCCGCTGTGATTTCCGTATGACAGTGGAAGTGGGCTTGCAACTCCAGCTACTGTTACAAATGCACTTGCAACGTTGCTGCTATCTAATACGGCCCCACCTTGATCAGCATCGTTGCCATATACGCGAAAGACGATGGTCTGTCCAACGATGAACTGGCTTGTAATGGCACAACTGACTCCAAAACGTGGTGCAAGTGCTCCGGTTGAACCAGAGGCGATCACTGTGTCCACATAGAGACTTATTGGGCTAGGAACTACTCCCTGAACTGGTGTGCCAGTCTTAACTGTGAGCGGAGCAGCATTTACAACTGTGTACGTAACAGCATCAGTTGGCGTAAGAACTGCGTTTAGTGTTGCTGGACCTGCAGCTGCTGGTACCCAAGAACACTTAGCAACAAAGGGAGCGACAGTTGTGGTTGCAACAGCTTCGCAGCCGATAATCACGGTGGTACCTACTGAGAAAGCCACATTTCCTGGTGCTCCAGCCGTCGCGACAATTATCGCTGGGCTTAGGCCGAAGACGGTGCTTCCGCCAGATAGAACTAGAGTTGGGGCAGTTCCTGCAGCATTAGCTGAAGAACTTCCAACTAGTGATGCTCCTGCTAGGGCGAGGGCCACTATCAGGGCCCTTGATTTATTACTTCTCATTGCTTCTGCTCCTTATTAGTTGAGAACTACGGGTTGAAAATTTATTTGGTGTTAAAGGTGCCTGAGACTGTGAAGGTAAGCGCTCCAGATTCGTTGGTCCCAGCTGCTGTTGATGCAACGGGAAAACTACCTGTGAACTTCAGAGTTCCTGTTGCTCCCGCATACTTTCCAGTTCCTCCGGTGATAAGCACATTTCCCGAGATAGCCACTGTGGTAGGCGCTGCAGATTCCTTGGCACAACCTTGTGCCGATGGATCGAAAGTGCCTTTGAGAGTGTTAGTTCCATCAGAGATGGTGCCAACACCATTTATTCCATCGCATTGGCTAGCCGGTGATGATGTGCCACTACCGGTCAGTTGGGTAAGACCAAGTGTTGTTCCAGTGCCCGTGGCTGTAACCGATGTTGTACTAACACTCGAGTCGGTCCAGAGCATGGCAATTTTTCCTGTATATGTGGCGTTGAGAGTGAATGACTTTGCACTGTTTGACGTTGTTGCCTTTGCGGCTGCTGGCTTGGTTGTAGTCCAACCAGCCGGACACTTAGGGGTGGCTGCCTTAATGATCTTCGAGGCGGTTCCCTTATAACAAGTAATGGATTTAGTAGCAGCATTGGCAGGAGTTGCACCCAAGAGCGCTCCACAAACCACTGATACTGCGATTAGTGAATATAACTTTCTCATACCTGTAATCCGCGTCATTTCTATTTCCGCCATCTCATATATAGGTTTTTTCCTTACACACGAATTATTGACCTACGTCCTCGGCGAGTCATGGAAAATTGAAGGGGCTACCACTTGCGCGGGTATCTAATGGATCACATGCTGTTATTAGCAGTGTGACGCAGTAAACAAATCACGCTCAAAATTGGGAATATAGAGCCTCTTCTAGATCCGTTACCTCCGCCAAATATTAGATTTTGGGTTCACCCACCCCTTGAATACTTGGTGCCATACTCGATTTATGAAGAGTTTTCTCTTGATTCTCGGCTCAATCTCCATATTCAGTGCTGGAGTTTTGCATATGTATTTTTTTAAGCTGGAAAGCATTGATTGGATTAAACCTAAAACATGGAAAAGTTTTGGCTTACCTAACCAAGAACATGCGGAGATAATTCGCCCGATGGCGTTTAACCAAGGTTTCTACAATCTATTTCTTGCCCTCGGCGCGATTATCGGAACCGCTCTTTTAAGTACCAACACAACTATTGGCTTCACGCTCATGATTTTCTCTGCATCATCAATGGCACTTGCCGGCTTAGTTTTATTTTTGAGTGTAGGCAATTCCCGGCGCGCTGCGATGGCCCAGGCCCTTCCACCACTTTTCGGAATTCTCTTAATCCTCTTAGCCTTGGGTAACAATTGAGTGCTATCTCTAGATCAAACTCTTAAATTTACTTCTGCTATTTCACCAAAAGGAGCAGAATGTATTGAACAGTAAATCTTATTTTAATGAGAGAAGCATCAAGTGGACATCATTCATACACCAGCCAATAAAGTGTTTGTAGTTCTATCTAGAACGCATACCAAAATTTGGAAGGGTAGTTTTGAACCAGGATCGATACCTACAGCTTTGACGCAATCACACAAAGATAAGGATTATCGCAAGGTACTGAACCAATTCTTGAGTGGTCGTAACCGCTCTAAATTGGATCCGCAATTCGCGGAAAAAGTTGCCCATGAGCTTAAAGGTTTCGACTATATCTATCTGGCGGGGGGTGGGCAGGGTAAGGCGAGCGCGGTCCGTAACTTAGCTGCATATTTGCGCCAGCATCACCACGAAATTGCTGAGAAGATTCGCGGAATTCAGGATATTGACGCTGAAAATATGTCGGATGGGGAGTTATTGGCGGTGGCCCGAAAGATGATTACCCACGATCTCTAGAATCTAATTCTCTAGAATGTAATAGAAGAAAGAGAGTTATAAGTCGGCTGAAGGTAGTAACGCGGCCGCTTCTACAATAGTTGTGGCAACATGCGCATTGCTCAAGGAGCGTGGATGCAAAGTTATTGGAGTTGATATTCATGACTCGGATCCCGCGTTGCGTAAGGAAAATATTTAGAATGAGAGGTTA
>TBL_comb47_HYPODRAFT_10001778_pt1 | contig 27509 bp, 24 predicted proteins | sample TroBogypolimnion_40_FD_10682 | JGI IMG/M metagenome (IMG submission 10682) | reverse complement strand
GTTGGCGCAGCAGACTCGTCCTTGATGAAGGTCTATGGCACCGAGGTCATCATCGAGATCTATCGACGCCTCCTGGGCATCGTGGGCTCAGTTGGCTACGTTGGCCTTGGATCGCCGGGAGCAATTTTGGGTGGGCGTCTTGAAGAAGCCAACCGCCAAGCACAGATCAACACCTTTGGTGGTGGCGTCAATGAAGTCCAACGAGAAATTCTCGCCATGGCCGGTCTTGGCATGAAGCGCGCCAAGCGTTAGAACGGCGGAGAGCACCCATGAGCGTTGATCATTCTGAGGCCCTCGCGGCGCTCGTCGGCATGTCGACGGGCTTTCCGACGGTTGCCCTTGACCTCGTCAATGAGCCGATGATTCGCCACTGGGCTGAAGCAATGGGGGACACCAACCCCGTCTACTTTGATGCAGTTGCTGGCGTGACAGCTGGCCTCGGTGGCATTGTTGCCCCTCCAACGATGTTGCAGGCCTGGTCCATGGTGGGGTTGACGGGAACGCTCAAACGAGAATCATCACGGGGTGAAAAAAAGGACCTTGAGAACGCCAACGACACGATGATGCGCCTTCTCGACGAAGAGGGACTGACCTCGGTTGTGGCGACGAACTGCGAACAAGAGTATGACCGTCCTCTTCGCCCGGGTGAGCGTATTGCCATGCGGGCAACCATTGAAACGATCTCCGACGTTAAAAAGACCGGCCTCGGGGTGGGGCGTTTTACCACCTCGCTGTCGGAGTTTTTCTCCGTCGATGAGTCGTTCCCGAGTGATCCATCGCTCCGAGATGCCGCACTGGCGAAGGCCGAGCGCGTGGGCACTATGCGATTTCGGATTTTGAAATTTGCGCCGCAAGCATCTGCACCGGCAAAACCTCCTCGACCGAAGCCCGCGTTAACCCAAGACAATGCATTCTTTTTTGAGGGGCTCAACGAAGGAAAACTTCTCATTCAACGTTGCACCGCATGCGCGACGCTTCGCCACCCACCGCTTCCAGCATGTGGCAAGTGTGAGTCGCTCGAGTGGGACACGGTTGAATCAAAGGGTAGCGGTGAGATCTATTCGTTCGTCGTCGTCCACTACCCGCAGGTTCCGTCGTTTGACTACCCGCTGCCCATTGCCTTAGTGGCCCTTGATGAAGGAACGCGTATCGTCGCCAACGTCTCGATCGACCCTGAACACATAGCAATCGGCCAGAGGGTCACTGCCCAAATTGAAACCTTTGACAATGATCTCAGCCTTCCCGTTTTCGATCTCGACACAGGAGCATAACGATGGACTTTGGATTCAATGAAGAGCAAGAAGCGATACGCGAAGCAGCGCGAGGAATCTTTCAAGGGCTGATCACGCCAGATCGAGTCAACGAGGTCGAACACAGCGACGAGCGAATTGACCGTGATCTGTGGAAGGCATTGGCCGATGCGGACCTCTTGGGTATTGGGATCCCTGATGCCTTTGGAGGCATCGGTGGAGGAATGATGGAGATCGGCCTCGTGCTCGAAGAGCAAGGCCAAGTCGTCGCCCCGATCCCGCTGCACGCCACGGTGGTCACCGGATCGATGCCCATCGCGCTGTTTGGATCAGATGAGTTGAAAGAGACCTATCTTCCTGGCGTCGTGAGTGGTGCGACGATCTTGACCGCCGCACTCAGCGGCGTGGCAACCTCGCCAACCTTCTCCCCGACGGTCACCGCTGAGCGACAGGGCGACAGTTGGGCGCTGAATGGAACGGCAGGAACAGTGCCGTTTGCGCACATTGCCGAAGCCATCATCGTGCCCGCCAAGACTCCTGACAACGACGTGGTGATCTTGATTGTCCCCGCCAACTCGACGGGGTTAACCCAAGAACGCGTTCTTACGACGAATCGAGCGATTCACCCCACGGTGCACTTTGACGGTGTGGTTGTGCCCAAAAGCCACGTCTTGGCGGAACCATCGGTCGGCCGTGACGTGACTCGCCAAATCCTTGACCGAGCGATGACGGGTCTTTCGTTGACCCAGATCGGTGTCTGTGAAGCCGCCCTCAAGCAGACCGCAGAGCACTTGAACCAGCGTGAGCAGTTTGGCCGCCCGCTGAGCACGTTCCAAGGCACCATGTTGCGAGCGGCTGATGCGGCGATCGACACCGAGGCCATGCGCGTGACGGCGTGGCAAGCAGCGTGGCGCTTGGACGAAGGCCTTGAATCGACTGAAGCGGTCCTCGTGGCGAAATGGCAAGCATCTTTGCGTGGACAGCGAGTCGTGCACGCCACGCAACACCTCCACGGGGGAACCGGTGCGGATATCACCTATCCGATTCACCGTTACTTTTTGTGGGGAAAGCAGATCGAACTGGAACTTGGGAGTCCAAGCCTTCAGTTGGCACGATTGGGCGATTTGATAACTGACCACCCAGACCAGATCGTCCACCGATGAGCCAGCGCACCTTTTCTTCGGTCGCCGTGGGCGATGTGCTCCCCGAGCTGGTGCTTCCCATTACGCCGACCTTGATTGTCTCTGGGGCATTGGCGAGTCGGGACTATCAAGATGTTCACCATGACAAAGACTTGGCCAATGAACGAGGCAGCAAAGATATTTTCATGAACATTTTGACGACGAACGGCCTCGTGGGGCGCTACATCACGGACTGGACCGGCCCCGCAGGATTGCTGCGACGCGTCGATATTCGGCTGGGTGCTCCGAACTATCCCGGCGACACCATGGTGTTGACCGGTGAAGTCATCACTGTCGCCGAGGACGAGCGAGATGCTGCCTACGGCGTCGTTCATATCGCTGTTGTTGGCGCAAATGACCTTGGAAACCATGTCCAAGGAACGGTCCAGGTTTCGCTTCCCCTCAAGGAGTCCGCATGAGCGCCCACAGTTTTGCCGGAGAGACCGCCATTGTAGGGATCGGTGCAACAGAGTTCTCAAAAGACTCAGGACGCTCTGAACTTCGTCTCGCCGTCGAGGCAGTGAAAGCAGCGATCGCCGACGCAGGGATCAAGCCCAGTGACGTGGGCGGAATGGTCACCTATTCATCCGATACCAACCCCGACGTCGACATCGCCCGTTCGCTCGGCATTGGCGACCTGACGTTCTTCTCTCGAATCCATTATGGCGGGGGAGCAGCCTGTGGAACGGTGCAGCAAGCAGCGTTGGCCGTCCACGCTGGCGTGGCTGACTACGTGGTCTGTTATCGAGCCTTCAATGAGCGCTCGGGTAATCGTTTTGGCGCTGGCGTCCAAGGTCGAGCTCCGATCCCGAACGCTGAGAATGCTCATCTGGCTTCCTACATCCCCGTGGGGCTCTTGACCCCTGCATCATGGGTCGCGCTGGCAGCGCAGCGGTATATGCACGTCAATGGCGCTACCAGCGAAGACCTGGGGGTTATCGCCGTGGCTGACCGCAAACACGCAGCTACCAACCCAAAGGCCTGGTTCTACAAGCAGCCCATCACCTTGGAAGATCACCAAAACTCGCGTTGGATTGTCGAGCCACTCCACCTCCTGGACTGCTGTCAGGAGACGGACGGCGCCCAGGCCATCGTGGTGACCACCAAAGAGCGAGCGAAGGACCTTCCTCATGCCCCGGTCGTCATTCAGGCGGCTGCTCAAGGTTCAGGTGCGGGTCAAGACATGATGACCAGTTATTACCGCGACGACCTCTTGGGTCTTCCCGAAATGTCGGTGGTGGCGCGTCAGCTCTGGGAGTCAAGTGGCATGGGCCCCGACGACATGGACGCAGCAATTCTTTATGACCACTTCACGCCCTACGTTCTCTATCAGTTGGAAGAACTTGGATTCTGTAAGAAAGGTGAAGCGAAAGACTTCATCAAGAGCGGCCGCATTGAACTGGGTGGGGATCTGCCGATCAATATGCACGGTGGCCAACTGGGTGAAGCGTATCTCCACGGAATGAACGGGATTGCTGAAGCTGTGCGTCAGGTGCGCGGCCACGCCGTCAACCAAGTCGACGGACTCGAGCGCATTGTTGTGACGGCAGGCACAGGTGTACCAACCAGTGGGCTCGTCTTAAGCCACAATGCGTAACGACTAAAGAGCGACGTCCTACAGCACGCGTGATGCAGTTGCCTCATTGAGGCGTGCAATCGTTGCGTGATCGAGCGCCTCATAGGAAAGATCTTTCCCGGAGCGCCACAGAATTGTTTCGTCGCTATTCCACCGCTCGGCACGAAGGGCTTTTTTCACGACCTTTGAGGTTGCGGTTTTCGGAAGATCATGCGTGAGGCGGAGATACTTCGGGGCCCACTTCGTCCCGAGATCTTCTTGAACGCTCAAGAACTCAACGAACTCTTGGGCGTCGAGGTCGTGGCCTGGAACAATCTCCAAGGCGGCCATCACTTGGTCGCCGACGTGCTCATCGGGCACGGCGTAGACGGCGGCCAAGAGAATGCTGGGGTGGCGTTGCAAGATCCGTTCGATGGGAGCAGCGGCAAAGTTCTCTCCGTCGACCCGCAGCCAGTCGAAGTCCCGCCCGGCAAAGTAGAAGAACCCCTGCTTCATCTCGATAGGCCAAGTCTCCGGTCCAGTAAAGTCCATCTCTCACCCGGGCGTTCACAGCTTCGGTGTTTTGCCAGTACCCCTCAAAGGTGGCACCCCCGGTGCGAGAGACCAACTCACCGATGCACTCCTCAGCGTTCAAGAGTGCTCCTCCAGGCCCAAAGCGGGCTGGAGGACACTCGAGACCCGTTTCTGGGTCGAGGACGACGGTGCCCTCTGGGGCCCTCCCGAGCGCTCCAGGCGGCGTATCTGGCGTCCGATTGACGTTGGCTCCTCCCTCAGACGATCCGTAGTTTTCTGAGACCACGCAGCCGAAGCGTTGGCCAAACTTCGCCACGTCGTCGTGAGCGCCTTCATTGCCAAAACATGTGGTCAGGGTGGTATCGGCATCGTCGGGTTGCTCCGGGGTGGCCAAAATATAGGAGAGTGGCTTGCCGACATAATTGAAGTAGGTCACGCCAAACTCCCGGACGTCAGGAAGAAATCCCGAGGCTGAGAACTTGCCCGTTGACGGGAGGGCCAGCGCTCCGCCGGCAGCCAAACTTGGCCCCCAGTTCGCCATCAGGGCATTCGAGTGAAAGAGCGGCATGGCACAGTAAAAGACGTCATTGTGGTCGAGGCCCAGCATCTGGGGAAGCACGCCAGCGATACCGGCCAGACGTCCTTGACTGCAGATGACGGCTTTCGGTGCACCAGAGGTTCCCGACGTGAAGAGAAGGTAGCCAAGTGTGGCTGGGGTAATGCTTTGATCAGCCACGTCTGATGCTCGGGCATCAACGAAGGGGCGAAGCATGTTGCCAGCGTTGTCGCTACCCAGCACAACCACCCGCTCGGATTCTCGGGTGATCACACCAAGTGCATCGCCGAGGTTGAATCCGTCGACCAAGGGGAAGTACTCCTCGGAAACCACGAGAAGTTGGCACTGCGTGTGGGCTAAGTCACGGGCGAGTTCTTCCCCACGATGCGTTGGATTGGCACCCACGACTGCGGCGCCAACTAAAGCTGCCGCTTCCAGCCACAAGGGGTACTCCAAGGCGTTGTCGGAGAGCACTGCGACATGAAATGGTCCTGGTTGGCGCATGGCGAGGAGCCATGCGCCACGCTGTGCCGCCATCCCCACTACTTCTCGATGGGAGTATCGTCCTTCGCTGCAGATGATTCCCGGGTTGTCATCGTTCTCGCGTGCCAACACGAGTCCTGCAACCGTGCTTTGATCCAACATGGAGTTGTTCCTCTCCGAGTACCAATTGGGGAAACTGCTTGGTTCAATCTAGACGATGTTGGTCGTCTCTCAAATCGAGAGAATTTTTCTTTTGCCGGAGAAGTTATTTACCTTTGCCACCTGAAGCAGTACAGGACCGCGGATCCCACGGCTGCAAGGTCGTCACCGCAGGGTTAGGAGCCGCAAAGCCTGGCACCGGCGGGATCGTCGTCGTTGTCGGTGGAGTGGTGGTCGAGGTGGGGTGCCCCTTGGCCTTTGTCGTGGTGCTTGTCACAGGCGCAGTCGTCGTCGTTGGACTGGGTGTGGCGAGCGGGATGTACCAGTTGGTGCCGAGCACAACGGTCACCGGAGCGGTCATTGTCGGGTCGTAGGCCAAGATGGACTGGCCGCTGATTACTCTCTCGGCGTTTTGGGCCTGGGCGACAACATCGGGGTTCAGTGAGTTATAGGTAATAACCGTTTCTGCCGGATTCCCCACTGGTGTCGTGTCTTCAACCGAGCCAATGTGAAAACCTAAATATTGGAGCTGTGACGCAGCGATCTGACCGTCACCGCTTTTGCCGCTTCCATTCTGAATGCTCACCGTCGTCACCTGCCACTTGGGCAACGGCTTGCCCGTCATCGTATTTGTGTAGAGGGATTCATGAAGGAATGCCAAGATCGTGGCGTTGTCTGCGTAGTTGACAGGGAAGGTGACGTTTCCGTAGTCGGAGCCTTTGTAGATGTAGGAATACGAGGTTGATGTCATCACGGGCAGGGTGAGCTCAGGGACGGATCCGATGTCGACATTTTGGAAGTGCAGCACCATTGACGCCATATGGCTCGTTGAAAAGCCGGAGTCAACAGTGAGGTTGGGGGCTACTGAGCTAATGATCTTAGTGTCGGTGATTGGGTTGGAGAGGCCCTGTGCCTTGACCGACGCCCCAAGTACTTTCAAGAATTCGTGGTCTCTGCGAATGCGCGCCAAGTCGCTCAAGGATTCTTGTGGCCAGTTCGCTGGATTGGTGCCCGAGGTGGCCGTTTGATATTGGAGGTGGCGGGCGCGCACCACTTGGAGTGCTTCAATGCCCGTGAGGTGGACGCAGCCAGTCGTGAGTTGGCGAAGGCCTGAGTAAGCGTCGTAGACCGGTGTGGGGAAGTACATCGAGACGCCGCCTAAGGCATCGACGACCTCGGCAAACGTTTGAAAGTTGAGTTCGACATAGTGCTGAATGGGAATAGCGAAGTCCTGTTCAATGGCCTTGACCAACTGACTTGGACCCTCGGCGAGGGCTGCATCGATTTTCTGTGCGCCGCTCGATCGGGCGTTGGGAATGAAGGTATCGCGAGGTATCGAAAGGATGGTGACCTTGCTGGTCGTCCAGTCAAGGTGCAAGATCATGATGACGTCACTATTCACGCCGGTCACGCCCTGGGAGCACAGTCCGTAGGCCGGATTCTGGACCGTTAACGCACACCGACTCGTGGAGCCCACCAACAAGATGTTTTCAGTCCCGGCTGCCTGTCCAGTTGAAGGAGCATTCGTCAGGTTCTGCACATTGATTCTGTTGACCCGCGTCGATTCCCAATAGAGGTAGCCACTTCCCGCAATGACAATGAGGGCCAGTACCAAACAGAGCGAGAGGACAATCTGAACCCACCGTTTGCTGGGCCAGAAGCGACGCCGTTTTTTCGGTGCGGCATGGCGCGGCCCTCCTGGCGGGTTGGCCTGGGCGTCACTGCCAGCGCTGTTTTCTGGGGGAGGGCCCGAGATGGACATAGAACTAAACGATATCGGTTTGAGAACCCACAGCGGTATGCAGGGCCGTAATCACCTCAGAAGTGGGCAGGAGCGTAGCAATCAGGCTGTAGGTTTCGTTTAAAATCACGTCGCCGTACTCCGCCGGAACGCCGCAGACCGCATCAGTGGCGAGGAGGATTTGATATCCCAAATTCGCGGCTTCTATGCAAAGACCCAGGACACCAAGATTTAGCGATACCCCGGTGACGACCAGCGTCGAGATTCCCAAATTTCGCAGCGTCGCATCAAGCGACGTTCCGAGGAATGGCGAGACCCCGTGGTAACGCTGAATGACGAGGTCACCCTCGGCCAACTTGAGTTCAGGGATTAATTCAACGAACGGCGTTCCTTCGACCAAGTGCTCATCGTTGCGCAAGACGGCGGCGTGAAGCGGCGTATTGACGATCGTCCCGGCACGATCTGGGCGAAACGCAGCGGTGCAGTGGATGACCGGGAGGGAGAGTTCTCGAGCCGCTGCCGTCAGGCGTCCGGCATTCTCGGGTACCCCGCGGGCGCGTGCTGCATCGCCGAGTTGAGGAAACGAAGCTAAATCACCCATGACGCCACGCTGGAGTTCCATCGTCACGACTGCGACAGGAACTGGCGGCTGGACCCCTCGAAGCAGTGCCCTCCCGCGCAAGAGATCGACCACGTTGATAGGCATGGCTAACGCACCGGAGTCTGGTGTTCAACAATGTCGGCGGCCCATCGATAGTCCGGCTTTCCACTTGGTGAACGAAGGATGGCGTCGACTAAGAACAGGCGTCGGGGAAGCTTGTAGCCCGCCACTTTGTTGCGACAGAACTCTTGCACGGCCGCGAGATCAATAGTCCGGTCGTCCCGAAGTGCCACAATGGCCGCCACTGTCTGTCCCCAGCGTTCGTCCGCTGCGCCAACCACGATGGCGTCATAGATGTCGGGGTGGGAGCGAACAGCGGACTCGACTTCCTCGGGGAAGATCTTTTCTCCACCTGAGTTGATGACGACCGAGCCGCGTCCGAGAAGTGTGACCGAGCCGTCTTCTTCGACCGTTGCGAAGTCGCCGGGCATGACATAGCGAATACCGTCAACTTCAAAGAATGTTTCAGCGGTCTTCACGGGATCGTTGAGATAGCCCACCGGGATATCTCCGCATCGAGCAATTCGACCGATGACGCCCGATCCGGGCTCGACGAAGTTCTTGTCCTCATCAAAAACGACGGTGTCCCCAAGGATGGTCACGGTCGGTCCCGACTTCATTGTCGTGTTGTCTTTCGAGACCATCGTCATGCCGTTGTTCCCGCTTTCTGAAGAGCCGATGGCGTCGGTGATGAAGAGCGAGGGGAATTTCTTGAAGAACTCGTCTTTGACGGGTGCGCTGAAAATTGCAGCGGAAGAAACCACAGCGAACAACGACGAGTGGTCGTAGCTCACATCATCGTCACTTAATGCTTCGATCAGTGGTTTCCCCATGGCGTCACCGGTGATCATGACAGAGTTGGCCCGTTCGGTTTCGACGAGCTTCCAAATCGTGTGGGGGTCGAATTTGTCGACCAAGACGATGCGGTCGCCACAGAAACTTCGTCCCATGACCGACCATTGGGTGGCTCCGTGCATCAGGGGAGCAATAGGGAAGTGAGTGAGCGTCATCGCATGACCCTTGGCTACGAACTCTTCGGGCTCTTGGATCCGTGTGTTCGTCGTGGGATCAACGCCACCGCCTAACGCGTAGACCACGTCTTTGTGACGCCAGACAACACCCTTAGGCATACCGGTGGTGCCGCCGGTGTAGAGAATGTAGAGATCGTCATCAAAGCGGGGTTCGAAGTCCCGTTCGGGAGATTCACTGGCCAGGGCCTCTTCGTAAGCCAGGACTCCGTCTCGTGGGTCGAACTCTTCGCTGCCATCTTCGATCACGATCAGGTGGTCGAGGCCAGGGAGGTCCGGCAACACCGTTCCAACTCGGTCAGAGAACTCTCGTGCGTAGATCAATGCTTTGAGTCCAGCGTTCCCCATGAGGTAGCGGAGTTCTTCTTCGACGTAGCGATAGTTGATGTTGATCCAGATCGCTCGCAATTTAAAGACGGCCCAAAGGGCCTCAACCCACTCAACGGAGTTGTAGGCGTAGATGCCGACATGATCGCCTGGGCCTATACCGAGGCCCTGAAGCTTGTGCGCTAAGCGGTTCGCCCGGTCCTCCATTTCGGCGTAGGTTCGACGTTTTCCGTTGGCGACGAGGTATTCCCGTTCGGGGAATGCATCAACGGCGGCTTCAAAGAGGTCTGCAATGTTGAACGACACGCTAGTGAGAATAGAACACGTTCCCGTTCTTTGTCAGAGTGAGGGAAAACTAGGGGTTTTTAGCCCTTGTCGGCGCGACGCAGTTCATCGATCCACGCAGCCGCTTCACGTTTGTGACGGCCATAGTCCATTTTGCCTGAGGGCGATCGGCCAATGGTTGCCACGACGCGCACATTCTTTGGCGCTTTGTAGCTCGAAAGATTGGCTTTAACGTGGGCGATGATTTCGTTTGAGTTGGGATCGTTTCGCCCCGGTTCAAGCTCGATCATGGCGACGATGCGTTCGCCCGTTTTAGGATCAGGTACGCCGACGACGCAGGCATCAACCACGTCGTCGTGGCGCTTGAGAACCTCTTCGACTTCTTCTGGGTAGACCTTTTCACCGGCCGTATTGATGCACTGCGAACCTCGACCGAGCAGCTGAATGGTTCCGTCACTTCGTACTTTGGCAAAGTCGCCCGGGACGCTGTACCGATTTCCGTCGATCATCCGAAAGGTCGCTGCAGTCTTCTCGGGGTCTTTGTAGTAGCCCAGAGGATTTCTCCCCCCTAATGCCAAGACGCCGACTTCCTCTGAACCAGCGACCACGTCGGTTCCATCATCGTTGAGAACTCGCACCCCTTCACCGAGATTGAACTCGCCGGTGTGGCGAGCAGAACCTGCTTGTGAGATTGAACTTCCCATGCCAAGGGCCTCAGACGAAGAAAAGAGGTCGAGCAATGCCATGCCATCGTGAAATTCAAGAAGGCCTGCTTTGATTTCTTCGCTCCACATCGCTCCCGACGACATGATGGCAATCACTGACTTGAGGGTGTAGGTCGACGACGGCTCAAGGACCGCATCGAGGAGAGGTCGAGCAAAAGGATCTCCCACGATCACGACCACATTGACGTGGTTTTGGTCAATCGTGGCGGCAAGATGGTGAGGGTCATACTGTCGGCCTTCCATGAGAACGATTCGTCCACCTTCGGAGAATGTTTCGATACAGGTGAAGAGTCCCGTGCCGTGCATGAGCGGACAGGCTGGAAGCAAGGCCAGGCCCGGCCCTTCTTTCTCAATAGTTTCGATGAGCCCGCTGATGCCGCCGGCCTCGCTGAATCGGCGAAATCCACCGCCGTTAATTTTGGCGAAGAGATCGTCTTGGCGCCACATGACACCTTTGGGCATGCCGGTGGTGCCGCCGGTGTACAACAACAAGAGATCGTCAGGCGAGCGGGTCCACGCGTAGTCAAGATTCTGGACGTTGGCGCTTGCGACGAGGTTGTAGTCGTCGGCCCATGTTGGGCAGGGACCACTGCCGTCATCGACCCAAAGCCAACCACGAATGTTCGGGAGTTGGTCTTTGATGGCCTCGATTTTTTCAGAGAAACTCCCATGGAAGACCACCGCGACGGCATCGGCGTTCTCCCACAAGTAACGAAGCTCTTCGGTTTCGTAGCGGTAGTTCGTGTTGACGGGAATGAGCCCTATGCGAAACGATGCGAAGACGCTCTCAAGATACTCCGGAGCGTTGTAAAGGTAGAGGGCAACTTTGTCTTGGTGGGTGACATTTTGGGTCAAGAGCCACGCGGCCACGGAACGAGCACGCGCATCAAACTGGCCCCACGAAATCGTCCGATCCCCTTGAATAATGGCCGGTTCGTCGGGCTGAACTTGTGCAATGCCTTCCCAGATTTCGGCATAGTTCCACTCCGACATGAGGGCCTCCTTTGCTTCGTTGTTCTTAAGTGATGCTTGAGCATACGCTATCCCTTATGGACTCTTCGGCGCTTGTAGACCCCACGATTGACGCCGTACGCGCGTGGATCGCTGCGCATCCTCAAGCGACCGGTGCCGAGTTGGCAGCAGCGGGTCTGGTTGTTCCTCACTGGCCTGCCCCGTGGGGACTCGGTGCCGACCCAGCACTCCAACTCGCTATTGACCACGAGCTGGCGACTGCACAGATCCATCGACCAATCAACCCAATTGGTACGGGGTGGGCCGGCCCAACCTTGTTAAGCGCCGGTACGAGCGAACAGTGTGAGCGGTGGTTGCCAGAACTGTTGTCGGGGGAAGCATTTTGGTGCCAACTCTTCTCTGAGGCGTCTGCAGGATCGGATCTGGCTGCGCTGGCGACCACGGCAGTTCGCGATGGCGACGAGTGGGTCGTGAACGGATCAAAGATCTGGACGAGTTATGGCCATATCGCCAAGTGGGGCATTTTGTTGGCCAGAACTAATGCCGAGGTTGACCCCCATCAGGGTATTTCGTACTTCATCTGCCCTATGGACGCACCCGGCGTCGAGATTCACCCTTTGGTGGACATGCGGGGTGAGCATGCGTTCAATCAAGTCTATTTCACCGACGTTCGCATTCCTCACGAGAATGTGGTCGGCGACGTGAACGACGGGTGGCGTTTAGCAAAAGTGACCTTGTCGAATGAACGAGTCTCGCTCTCGGGTGAAGGTTTGCTCTGGGGCAATGGTCCGACCTTGAGCGACGTCGTCATCTTCGTAAAATCGCTCGATCAGCCACTGTCGCCTCGTCAACGCAGTGAACTGGTCAGCTTGTGGATACGAGATCAAACGCTGAGTGCGTTAAAGAACCGACTGGTCGCCACCGTGCTCGCCGGACAGACCCCAGGGCCCGAGGCATCGGTGCGCAAAGCCTTGGCCGATGATTTGGGACAAGATGCGATGAACTTCATCATCGATGTCCTCGGCTTAGGCGGCCAAGCCTTTGGTCCCAACGACATGGGAGCACTTTGGGAAAAAGGCTTTCTTTTTTCTCCAGCGCTGACCATTGGAGGCGGGACGTCGATCGTGCAGCGATCAATTATCGCCGAGCGCGTGCTGGGCCTTCCTCGAGAACCGGTCGTGAAGTAGAGAACTACGTCGTTGCCAAGGGACCGGCGTGACCGAATCCTTGACGAACACCTTGCCCAGCTCGTGCCACGAGTTGTTCGGGGTCAAAGAGCATCCAGTAGGCATTACGAGCATGGTCCTTGGTTCGATTCTCAAAGACGGTCGCGAGCACCGCATCGTCATCGGCCTCGTCTTCGTGGACGAAGACTTCTAAAATGGGGGTACTCGTCATGAGCTGCGCCTGCATGATTCCTTGAGCCGCTTCGTGCGCACACTGCTTGTCGACCGGAGCACTTCCCGGCATGCCACAGGCGACCACAATGGATGCTCCATCGACCTCGATCATTCGTTTCGCCGCAACGGCTAAATCTTTGAAACCTGGAACCGTTCGCCGCAGCACCATAAAGGTCTCGCCGTAGCCAGGGCAGGTTGCAAGCTCTTCGAGCGCAGCTCCTCCCATATCGAAGCGGGCAAACATGGTGTCAACGACGCCGATGGTGATCATGATGCTCCTTTTTAATTGGGGGACCGCTGCCCTCCAGCGTACTCACCGATTTCGACATGCTGACCGGTTGTGGTGTTGAATCGTGGGGTGACGAGAGAAAAATCTGTGATCCGCGTCGTGGTCGTCGGTACCGATACCGACGTCGGTAAAACGTGGGTTACTGCCCAGATCATCAGAGAATTACGGAGCGACGGCCACCACGTAGCGGCTCGAAAACTCGTCCAATCCCGAGATCTTGCCGATGACCCTGCGGGCGATGATCGCTCCCTCTTGGCCGTGGCGTCGGGGGAGCAGCCCAGCACTGTCTGTCCTGATCACTTGATCTTCGACCTGCCGCTTGCCCCACCAATGGCCGCAGAGATCTTGGGCCAAGAAATTCCGGAACTCCGTGACCTTCTTGATGTGGTCCCGTGGGATGCGCAGACCGAGGTGGTGTTCTTCGAAACAGCCGGAGGCCTGCGCAGTCCTCAAGCGAGTGATGCGGACTCACTTGATGTGACGGCATGGCTCGACCCTCATGTGGTGATTCTGGTGGCCCCCGACGTTCTGGGTGTGATCTCTCAGGTTCGCCTCTGCGTTGACGCACTGAGGAATCGCCTTGACGGCGTGCCCGTGATCGTGGCCTTGAACGCTCGCGACATGGTGGGCTCTGAGGGCCGGAACGGCAATTGGCTTCGAGACCGAGATGAATTTGTCGTTCTTGAGTCGCCAATAGCAATCAGCGAAATCGCCGGAGCGCTCGCCCGCCAGATCGAGGCCTAAGCCTTAGTTCTGAATCGAGCCGTGCTCTTTGCAGGTTGCGGTCCACCCGGTCGGCGTGACGCGCACCGCCATCCAGCCGCCACACGTCGAGCAGTAGTGGGGTGGATCGTCGAGGTGACATCCAGAACACGTTTCAGTGGGGCGACCACACCCCCCGCAGTAGGTCATCGCTACAGCGCCGCCGAAAGAGCTCCGATAGGCATCTCAAGATCCGCCAGCATTTGGATGTCTTCATCGGGAGAGCGACCCAAGGTGGTGAGATAGTTCCCCACAATCAACGCGTTGATACCTGACGTCATCCCCATAATTTGTAGTTCTCGAAGCGTGACCTCACGCCCGCCGGCAAAACGCAAGATGGTCGCAGGCAGCGCCAATCTAAATAAGGCGATCCAGCGGATTGCTTCTAAGGGCTCCATAATTGTTCGATTGCCGAGTGGGGTGCCAGGACGGGGGTTCAAGAAGTTCAAGGGAACTTCTTCAGGTTCCAGGCTTTGAAGATCAATGAGCAGTTCCAAGCGCTGCGCATCCGTTTCGCCCATGCCGAGGAGAACCCCGCAACAGAGTTCCATGTTGTAGGTGCGCACGAGTTCACAGGTTGCCTTGCGATCGTCGTAGGTGTGGGTCGTCACGATCTCGGGGAAGAACGAGCGTGACGTCTCGAGGTTGTGGTTGTAGCGGTGGACGCCACCTTGAGAGAAACGACGCGCTTGATCTTCGGTCAAGATTCCTGCACTCACTGCCACATTCAAGCCGGTGGTCTCTTTCACCAAGGGGACAAGTTCCAAGATTCGATCCATTGTCCGCTCGTCAGGACCACGAATCGCGAGGACGATGCAGAACTCACTCGCTCCAAGAGCGGCAGTTTCCTTGGCGGCGGTCAGCACTTCTTCGGTGTCAAGAAATGGTGTTGCCTTCACGGGTGTCTCGAAACGAGAACTCTGTGAACAAAAGTGGCAGTCTTCAGGGCAGCCCCCTGTTTTGGCCGAAAGAATTCCTTCGATCTCGACGTCCGGCCCACACCACGAGAGTCGTACTTCGTGGGCCAATGCGCTGAGTGCCGCTGTACACGCTGGATCAAGCGCAACCAAGGTGGCGAGTTCTTCGCTATTCAGGAGGCGCCGTTCTCCAAGCAGGACGTCTTCAGCGCTGCGAAGAACCGATCGTTCTTCGGCGCTGAGCGCACGGGCAGATGGGGAGGAAGGTATCGCCTTTTTGCGCAGTGAAATGGTGCTTCCCATTGGGGTGGCTGAATCGTTCGACATGGCTCTAACGTAGTGGTCAGAGCGACGACGCTGCGAGTTGGCAGCACTAAAGGGGTACCGATGGCATGGGATTTCGAGACAGAGCCAGAATTTGAAGAGAAATTGGCGTGGATGCGAGAGTTCCTGGTCGCTGAAATCTTTCCCCTTGAAACCCTTGATCTGACGTACGACCAAATAGCAGTCGTCATCAAGCCGCTTCAAGAGCAGGTCAAGGAACGTGGCCTTTGGGCTGCGCACCTTCCGCCAGAACTGGGCGGCATGGGCTTTGGCCAAGTACGACTCGGCTTGATGCACGAGATCTTGGGTCAGAGCCCTTATGGGCCCGTCGTCTTTGGCAGCAACGCGCCCGACTCAGGCAATGCGGAATTGTTGGCCGTGGGCATGGAGATGTCGGGTCGCACTGAACACCGAGCTCAGTGGCTGGAGCCGCTCCTGGCCGGTTCGCTTCGCAGTGGATTCTCGATGACCGAACCCCACACCGCGGGATCTGACCCCACGTTATTGAGCACCAGAGCGGTCCTCGATGGCGACGAATGGGTGATTGACGGACGTAAGTGGTACACAACGAACGGATCGGTTGCTGATTTTTTTATCGTGATGGCGGTTACCAATCCTGATGTGCACCCCTACCAGGGTTCGTCCATGATTATTGTGCCGGCAACGACNCCAGGCGTCACGGTACTGCGCGACGTGGGATCGATGGATGACCCCACGGTGACCTACGGCAAATTCGGAAACCACGCCGAGATTCTCTATGAGTCAGTGCGCGTTCCCAAAGACAACTTGGTCGGCAATGAAGGTGACGGATTCCAATTGGCGCAAGCTCGCTTGGGACCTGGACGCATCCATCACTGCATGCGCTGGCTCGGCCAATCTCAACGCGCTTTCGACATGATGTGCGAGCGGGCAGTTTCTCGCTTTACTCACGGTACCTTGCTGTCAGAAAAGCAGACCGTGCAAAACTGGATCGCCGACTCAATGGCCGAGATGCATGCGGCTCGGTTGATGACGCTTCACGCTGCGTGGAAGATGGATAAGGTCGGCGCCCGAGCCGCGCGCGTTGAGATTGCGATGATCAAGTACTTCGGGGCTCAGGTGCTTTACAACGTGATCGATCGATCGCTCCAAACCTATGGATCGTTGGGCTATTCATCCGATATGCCGCTCGAGGCGATGTATCGAGCCGCTCGTGCCGCTCGAATCTACGACGGTCCTGATGAAGTGCATCGCCAAACCGTGGCGCGCTCAATGCTGAAGAGCTACGAACCTCGTGAGACGCCCACGGATCACATTCCCACCCGGAAAGCCGCGGCGCAGGAAAAGTTTGCCGCAATGCTGGAGTTCATGGCCGCGAGCGAGGGGTAGCAGTTAGTGGAAGGTGAGTGTGGCGTGGTCGATGCCAGCGATAATTGGACTGGGCGATAACTCGACGGGGCCTGAAATCTCAAACGACGTATAGCGATCGAGCATTTCCTCTAAGACAATTCTGAGCTCGAGACGAGCCAAGGAAGCGCCCAAACAGAAGTGCGTCCCAAAGCCGAAACTCACGTGAGGATTGGGATGACGCGTGATGTCAAAGGATTCTGCGGAAGGGCCAAAGGCGGCAGGGTCCCGATTCGCCGCGGCGTAGATCATCAAGACGGGGTCACCTGCGGCGAGAGCAACGCCTCCGAGAGTGGTGTCGTGCGTTGCGGTGCGCATGAATGAGATGACCGCCGTTGTCCAGCGAAGAATCTCTTCGACGGCCGAGGGAATCAGACTTCGATCATTTCGCAGTTGCTCCCACTGTTCTGGGTGCTGCGCCAAGGCCAAGAGGCCCCCCGAAATACTGTTGCGAGTGGTTTCATTGCCGGCAACCAGCAACTGAATCAAAAACATGGCCAACTCGGGCTCTCCTAAGAGATCTCCGTCAATCTCGGCAGTGGCCAACTGTGAGACAACGTCTGAAGTGGGCGAAGCCCTCCGGTCAGTGGCGAGGGTGATGAGGTACTCCCACATCTCCATCTGGTGTTGGCCTCGTTCTTCGTCCGTCATATTTCCCGTCCCGGGAATTGATGCTTCAGACCAGTCGAAAAATCGAGGCCACTGCTCTGTATCAGCCCCGAGGAGAGAGCAGATGACTTGAAGCGGAAAGGGAACCGAGAAGCGATGCACAAAATCAACGGACTCCTCAAGGGCGATACAGCTGAGAAGTCCCTGCGCCATGGCACGAACGTCAGCGTCAAGGGAGCGAACTTCGGTGGGCTTGAAACTTGGCTGGACGAGGCGTCGATAGCGTGTGTGTGCTGGTGGGTCGGTGTGCATCATCGTTGGAGGACTTTCGTAGATAACACCAATCTCATCGGTGATAATCCCACCGCCTGAACGGAAGCGACCCGGGTCAGTTGAGATTTCATTCACGAGCGCATGTGACGTAACGGCCCAGAATCCTTTCGATGCGCACCATGCGACGGGAGCTTCTTCTCGCAGTGTTCGGTAAAGGGGGAAGGGGTCATTGGTATACAACGCAGGATCGAGAAGTTGTTCAGTGAGCGCGTTGGCTGGATGCTCAATCGTCATTGCAGTTGACCCCCAAGATCGTTTTTCTCCCAAGATTTCCTCTTCTTGCCTAGCACTCTAGGGGCAGAGGTCTCTCGGTTCGCAACTACCCGAGATACGCCGCCGTGACATGAGTCAGATACGCCAGAAGATCGTCGCCTTGGCGGGCCAAAGTGTGCTCATTCACGCGTGTTTTCTTCAGGCGATAGAGGGAACGAGGCTCTCGATCCAGCCAGAGTTGGCCGCCTTCAGGCTCCCCGGGAGCCTGCGTTGCCAGCCACACCAAGGTGTCAACTCCCTGTTGTGGGCTTCGCAACAAGGGCCCCATGACTTTTTGAAAAATTGGGAGCGATTCACTGATACCTGGGGTGGCGGTCCATCCGGGATGCACCGCACAAAAGGTTCTGTGGTGGGGGAGTTCGTGCCTTTGCCAGGCTACGTTGAGGACGACTTGGGCTCGTTTTGCTCGGGCATAGGCAACCGAACCCTTGTACGACGTGGGGTCCATCTCTAGATGGGCGAGATCAAACGCCTCGCTGTACATCCCCCCTGAGGTCATGGTGATGACCTTGCTCTGGTCCGCCTGCTTCATGACGTTCGCAAGGCGAGTCGTCAGCACAAAAGGGCTCAAAAGGTGAACCGCAAGCGTGGTCTCGAATCCTTGGGGTGTGGTGGTGTGGCTTGCTAAGAGTGCCCCAGCATTATTGATGAGGACATCAATTGCGTCATAGTTGCTCGAAAGTCGATCGGCGAGAGCGACCGTTTGATTCAGGTCCGCTAAGTCTGCTTGTTCTCTTGCCACAGAGCCACCGGATGCAGTGATGTTTGCGGCCACCGCATCAAGGCGAGCTTGGTTACGCCCAACAATGATCACGTGGCATTCAAGGGCGGCGAGTTCGAAGGCCGCCTGTTTTCCTAAGCCCGAACTTGCACCAGTCACCACGACGACTCGTCCCGGTGTCGGCTTGGGAGCGACCCAGTGCGCGGTGCGAGATCTGATCGATGGCCCAAGACGCGTAAAGCTTCCGATCACACCGGCTTCGAGACTGCGATCGACCAGGGCGCCAAAGGGCGACGACGTTGAACGAGAAGAATGGTTCACACCCCGATCCTAAAGGTCGCGTCGAAGAGAAAGGACTTGCTCGTGAGATCTCGGACGATCAGTGTGCTGATGGGCTGAGCGCCCGGACCGCATCGCCAAGATCCACACCGATTGGGATGACGGCAATATTTGGAATGGTCACGCCAGCATCCACGTAGCGAGCAATGTGCATTCGACACTGATCGAAGGATCCATGAATGATCAGATCATCGATGACCTCAGTGGGGATAACCTCAAGGGCCCGCTTGCGATCCCCTGTTTCCCAGGCCTCCCACATCGGCTCAAGCGCTTCGCCTCGGCCGAGCCAACGGTGGAACGCAGCATAGGCATCGACGTTGAGATATGCCGTAATCATGCGCCGGCCGATGGCATGGGCCATTTCGGTATCTTCGATGGGAAGAACAAACAAGCGTGCGGTGACTTCAATCTCAGGCCCCGTTTCATCCAGCACGGTGGTGACGTCGCTGGCGCTCAACCAGTTCAGAATCACCCCGTCGGCTTCTTTGGCCGCAAGATGAAGCATGCCCGGACGTAACGCAGCGAGAAAGATTTTTGGTTGGACGGGAACGGGCCGCCCTAGGCGAAATCCTTTTACCTCGAAGGTCTCATAGGTTTCGGTGACTTTTTCACCGGTCAGTGCTTGGCGCAAGAACCGCAGCGTGTCACGAGTACGGGCGTAGGGCTTTTCATACGCGATGCCATTCCAACGGTTCACGATCACTGGACTCGATGCGCCAAGGCCAAAGGTAAAGCGACCAGGTGCGGCTTCGGCCAGCGAAGCAACCGTTTGCGCCAACAGCGCAGGACCACGGGTATAGGCCGGCGCGATGGCCACGCCGAGATTGAGCGACGGTTCCCACGCAGCGGCCAGGGTCAATGGCGTAAAGCCATCGGTGCCATCGGCCTCGGCGGACCAGACGTCGGTGTAGCCCAGTTCGACAAGTTCTCGAAACCAATGCTGATGATCATGGAGTGCAACGCCGTCGAAGGGGATGGTGATGCCGTAACGAGAAGGTGATGAATGCATGCAATAAGCCTGTCAGGTCAACGCGGTGCTCGCCACTCGCTACACGCTGGAGGCGTTGTAGTCGTCCCCTCGGGAATCAGGAACCTCAATGCCTGCCGCTCGCATGCCTTGTTCGATTCGCAGATTCAATGTTTCAAGAATGTTGACACGCGCCGTTCGCTTGGCGTCAGCACCGATCACGTCCCACGGGGCCTCGGTCGTCGAGGTGCGCTGAATCATCTCATCCATGGCTCTTTCATACTCATGACGTTTGGCGCGATTGCGCCAGTCTTCCTCCGTGAGCTTCCAACGCTTCAGTGGATCTGCTTGCCGAGCGTCGAAACGTCGGAGTTGTTCTTCATCAGAAATATGGAGCAAGAACTTCACAATGATCGTGCCGTCGTGGACCAGGGAGCGTTCGAATGCATTGATTTCATCGTAGGCACGCTCCCATTGTGTGGGTTCGATCAATGACTCGACTCGTTCGACAAGCACTCGGCCATACCAGGAACGGTCAAAGACGGTCATGCCGCCGCTCCCCGGAAGATGTGGCCAAAAGCGCCAAAGAAAATGGTGGCGACCTTCACGTTCGCTGGGGGCAGCGAACGAGGCAACCGAGAGGTGGCGTGGGTCGAGCGTAGAACTGAGTCGGCGAATAGCTCCACCTTTTCCTGCCGCATCCCATCCTTCGAACAAGACGACGACCCCGGGACCAAGCTCATGCGGTTCAAGGAGTCCGGCATTGATAAGTCGGAGGTGGAGTTGTCGACGCCCGGCTAATTTGAGCCGCGCCTCTTCCTCCTCTTTGGAAATTTGACCTTCCATTACGACGTCATGAAGGCTGATCCCCATAGGGCGACGCTACCTCCTCTGAGCGTCTCTGCTCAGGCCAACAGTGCTTAGGTGGGTTCTGGCGTCCAGGCAAACAACGGGCGCCGTTTTTCCTTATAGGCCGCCAGCCCTTCATCAAGGTCGTTCGCCTCAGCGAGGAAACGTTTCCATCTTTCGGTAAGTTGACTCGGCGAGGACGTCGTTTCTTGTGCGAGAACCTCCTTGACGTGAAGCTGGGTCAGCAGCGATCGAGAGGCCACTGTCTCAATTAATTTTCTCAGCGAGTTCTCGAAGGCGTCGCTGTCGACGAGGTAATCGATGAGGCCCAATCTCAAGGCTTCAGTCGCGTCGATAGTGTCCCCCGTAAAGAGCAGGCGCTTTGCAGTACTGACACCCACGAGCTGAGCAGTGCGCTCAATCGACAGCGAGGGATAAAGGACCCCAAGTTTTGCTGGCGTGATGCCAAAGCGAGCAGAGGTGTCGCTCATCCGCAGATCACAAGCGAGGGCTAGTTGGCACCCTCCGCCGATGCAATTTCCACGAATGGCAGCGATCGTGGGACGTGGGAACGTGGCCAGTGCAAGTTCGGCACGATCATTCATGGCTCGGTAGCCGTCTTCTACACCGACATCATTGAGTGAAGTCCCAAGCGAATCGATGTCGGCCCCAGAACAAAAGTGTGCTCCCTCTCCGGTCACGACGAGGACCCGACAGCCTTGGTCGAGAGCATGGACAAGAAGTTCAGGGAGCGCCGCCCACATCTCAAAGTTAAGGGCATTCTGTTTGTCAGGGCGGGCGAGGCTCAAAGTGGCGACGAACTCGTCAGAGACATTGAGGGAGAGGAACTCGTGATGATTCATTCTTTGTTCTTATCCGATGATGAAGGGTGTTCGCGTGATGGAGCAACGGGTAGCGATGCACTGAACGACTCGATGAAGGATGGTTTGCGTTATTCCATTGCCAATTCGGCACTGGCTTGGGCAGCCAGATCAGCTCCGTCTCGCTTCACGGGAAGTTCAAAACGCACGAGGTGGATATCCCCTGAGAATGGGAACGATCCCGCATAGTCGCTGCAGACTTGTGACAGCCGGTCGCAGCCGAGGTCCATACCTGTGGAGCCCAAAATTCTTACCAGCGTCGGGATTGGCCCACGAGCAAGATCCGTACCGTCGGCGGTGAGCACGATATCTCCAGCCGGGCCGATGCGTTCAAAGCGCACACCGATTTGATGAGCCCCAGGAGTCAAGGTCAACGGCGACGAGATGCGAGTAAGCGATCCGAGAGCGTTGTAAACGAAGGTCAAGGTGTTGTCCTTGAGATAGAACGAGTGGCCTACGTTGTGAGAGCCTCGTGCGTAGAGCACCCCTTCGTCGCCGGCAGAAACCGTGACATCAACGGTGAGCACAAAGGGGCGAGCACTGAGCTGTGGTGACGCATCGGCCGGAATGTGGCTAATGGGAGGAAAATATTCATAGGTCTTGCGCGCATGGGGGCTCCCAGGTCGTGGGGGTGCGCCAAAGAGTTCAATGCTTCGATCGTCTAATGGAAGCACGCCATTGTGCTGGGCTTCACTCCACCACAATGCGATCATCTCTTCAAGTTTCTCGGGGCGCTCTCCAGCCAGGTTCGTGCATTCAGAAAAGTCATCGGGAAGATAAAAGAGTTCCCAGTTGTCATCCTCAAACGGGGTACCACTTTGATGCCACGTCACAGCCTTCCAACCATCGGCGTAGATGCCACGATGGCCCATCTGTTCGAAGTACTGCACTGATCGAGGAGGCTGAGCATCGCTATCGTTGAAGGTCCCAGCCATCGATGCACCAGCCAACGGGATCTGCTCGATGCCATGGAAGCTTTCGGGCATGTCGACTCCGGCGACGTCTAACACCGTTGCCGCAAGGTCAACAGCGTGGACGAACTGGGGGCGAACTTCTCCGTTGGGGGCAATACCCTTTGGCCACCGAATCACGAGGGGATCGCGGACCCCGCCGCCGTAGGTGTTTTGTTTGTACCACTTGAGAGGGCTGTTTCCAGCTTGTGCCCAGCCCCAGGGGTAGTTCGAGTGGCTGTGGGGCCCCCCAATATCGTCGAGTCGGTTGGCCACAATGTCCGCGACGTCTTCGCGAATGCCGTTAAAGAAACTGAACTCGTCCATGACGCCGTAAGCCCCGCCTTCTTGGCTGGCCCCATTGTCAGAGAGCACGCAGATCAAGGTGTCGTCGAGGATTCCCATCTCTTCGAGGAAGCCAACAAGCCGGCCAATCTGCACATCGGTGTGTTCGAGCATGGCAGCGAACGCTTCTTGCAGTCGGTTGGCAAAGCGCTGGTGGTCACGGGAGAGTTCTTCCCAGGGTGGAACACCCCAGTTCCGGGGGGCTAAGTCTGTTCCCTCGGGCACGATACCGATTTCGAGTTGACGGGCAAACCACTCTCGTCGAATGTCTTCGTAGCCCTCATCGAACGCTCCGCGCCAGGCGTCACGAAATTCCTGTGGCGACTGATGGGGAGCGTGCATTGCACCAAAGGCAAGATAGAGAAAGAACGGACGATCAGGTCGCACCGAGCGAAGGTCTCGAATCCATCCCATTGACTGATCCACGATGTCTTCGCTGACGTGGTAGCCATCTTCGGGAAGTCCTGGAGGATCAATGTGGTGATTGTCTTCAGTCAACTCTGGAAAGAACTGATCGGTTTCACCTTGCAAGAAGCCGTAATAGCGATCGAAACCTTTTTGCAATGGCCAATTGTCGTGGGGCCCCGCAGCTGAGCACTCCTCCATGGGGGCTAAGTGCCATTTGCCGGCGGCGTAGGTTGCGTAGCCTTCCTCTCGCAGAAGTTCTGGAAGGGTGGCGGCGTGAGGCGTAATCCCTCCGCGCATATGGGGAAAGCCGGTGTTCCAGTTCGAGATCCCGCGCATGCCGACGCTGTGGTGGTTTCGACCGGTCAAGAGACAAGCTCTCGTGGGGGAGCACAGTGCGGTGGTGTGGAAGTTGTTGTAGCGAATGCCTTCGCTAGCCAGTCGGTCAATTGCTGGCGTCTTCAAGAGTGATCCATAACAACCAAAGTGAGAAAAGCCCACATCATCAAGGACGATCATGACGACGTTGGGTTTGGCCGCTCCCGAGTGCGGTTCGGGCCACGAGGGAGTGGAGTCGGCCAAGGTCTTCCCGATCACGCCAGGAAAGTTGGGTTCACCGTGGGTTAGTCGGGCCATGGACGAAGTGTAGACCGCCTCGGGAAACAGCTACAGGTCCCTCGCATTTGTCTCATGTAATAAGGTCGGCATGGCCAGCCGAGAAAGGATCAAGGAACCATGATCGAGTACCTGCGCACACCAGACGATCAGTTCCAAGGTCTCCCAGGTTACGACTTTGCTCCGAACTATCTTGAAATCCCTGCTGGAGACGGCACGTCCCTTCGGGTCCACCATCTTGATGAAGGCCCGAGCGACGGGCCAGTGGTTCTCTTGCTCCACGGCGAGCCCTCATGGTCCTATCTCTATCGCCACATGATCCCGGTCCTCGTGAACGGCGGCGCTCGCTGTATCGCTCCCGACCTTGTGGGATTTGGTCGTTCTGATAAGCCAACGCAGCAGTCGGACTACTCCTTTGAAGGTCATGTCGCCTGGCTGACGAGCCACGTCCTTGATGCCCTGGAGCTGAAGGACATCACGATGGTGGGCCAAGACTGGGGAGGCATGCTCGGCCTTCGCCTTGTGGCGGCTCACCCTGAACGTTTTGCGCGCGTCGTCGTTGCGAACACCGGACTTCCCGATGGCACAGCCCCGATGACCGATGCATTCTTGGCCTGGCAGAACTTTGCTGCAACGGCAGAGGACTTTCCTGTTGGCGTCATCGTCAACGGGGGTTCAGCAACGGACCTCTCGCCTGAGGTCATTGCTGCCTACGATGCACCCTTTCCCTCCGACGAGTACAAGGCGGGTGCCCGAGTGTTCCCGAGTCTGGTGCCGACATCAACCGAGAGTCCGTCAGCGAAAGAAAACGGAGAAGCATGGGCCACTCTTCGGAACTTTTCAAAGCCCGTGATCTGTGCGTTCTCAGATGCTGATCCAATCACGAAGAATGGGTTCAAAGTGTTCCTTAGAGAAATCGCTGGAGCGCAGGGCCGAGAGAACATCACCATCGAAGGCGGAGGTCACTTCCTCCAAGAGGACCGAGGTCCTGACCTTGCGGCCGTCGTGCTTGATGCTCTGAGGGAGCACTAGTGCTCGGTTCAGTCCGCCACAGCAAGGTGCTGGCCTTTTCGGCGCCACGCGTCTGGGAGATTATTGGTGATCCAGCAGATCTGGCGAAGTGGATTCCTGACTTTGCCTCCTGCAGCGTTGAAGGAACGACGAGAACACTCACGACAAAGAGTGGCTTGACCTTTGACGAGGAACTTCTCGTGGTTGACCCCGTGACGCGAAGGATTCAATATGAGTTGAAGTTGCCCATTGCGCGCTTTCACCGGGGCACATTGGACGTTGTGGCAACAGGGGAGAACTCGTGCGTGGTGAGCTACGCCACAGAGTGTGATCCTCGCATCATGGCATTGGTGATTGGTGCACCGACCTATCGGGGGTTAGTAGAACTTGAGCGACAACTGAACGAAGGGGAGTAGATGGCAAAGCGAATTCTTTTTATTACGACTGATCAACAGCGCTATGACACCTTGGGTTGTAATGGCGGGATCTATTCACGTACCCCCACTCTTGATGCCCTGGCGGCGTCAGGTATTCGCTACGAGCGGGCGCACCCCCAATCGGTGGTCTGCATGCCTTCGCGTGCCACCATGATTACCGGGCAATATCCGTCGACCCATGGCGTTTGGATGAACGGGGTGTCACTGCCGATTGATGCGCCGAGTGTCGTCGAAGAGCTTTCCCGAGCGGGATATGCCACGTCCTTGATCGGCAAGGCGCACTTTGAGCCCTACGTCGATCCCTTCGCTGCGTTCCCCGAAACACTGATGGCAACGTCGCAAACTCATGAACACCTCGACCCTTGGTACGACGGAACCATTGGACCGCACCGCGGCTTTGACTACATGGCGACCGCAGCACACGGTTCCGCGGGTCCCTTGCACTACTCACGGTGGCTTGCAGCACAGCACCCAGAAGCGGTCGGCATGTTCTACCCGACGCTCGATGGCAACTTGGAGGTTAACGCAGCCGGTGGCGGGGATACCGGAGCCGTTCAAGTAGCAAACAACGCCATTCCTCGTGAGTGGTATCACACCGACTGGGTCGCAGATCAAACGATGAACTGGTTGGCTGACCGCAGCGACGAAGAAGACTGGTTCTGTTGGATGAGTTTTCCTGATCCTCACCATCCCTGGGATCCCCCAAGTTCTGAGTTGGGACGGATTAACTGGCGAGATATTGATCTTCCCGCGGGCTATATCGAAGACGTTGCACAACGCGAAGCAGTCCTTGGCCAGAAACCCCGCCACTGGATGCAGTGGTACGAAGGATCGCTGGTCTCGAACTTTGAAGCCCCCTTGGAGTGGGTCCCCGCCACCTTGACGGCTGATCAGTTACGCGAAGTCACGGCAAAGAATGCGATCGAGATCGAACTCATCGACGAAGCCGTCGCACGGGTGCTGGCTCAAATCGCTCTTCGCGGCTGGGACGATGACCTCGATATTTTCTTTACGACCGACCATGGCGAACTCGGTGGTGACTTTGGACTGATGTTCAAAGGCCCCTATCACGTTGATGGACTTATGCGCCTCCCACTTATTTGGCGACCTGCACCCTCGAGGAACGTGACGCCGCAAGTGGTGACGAAGCCCGTGGGGCTCATTGACTTAGCGCCGACTTTCCTTTCCGTCGCTGGTCTTCCCGATGCATCGTGGATGGAGGGTAAGTCGCTACCGGTGCATGATGAGGACGCACAACAACGAGGATTTGACAGCGTCGTGACTGAGTGGGACTCCGAGCTCTTTGGCGTTGACGTGCATGTGCGCACAATCACTCGGGACAACTGGACCTGTTCAATTTACGCTCCCGGAACGTCACACGGCGATGATGATGGCGAGTTGTACAACATGAATGACGATCCGCTCCAACAGGTGAACCTCTTCCACGATCCTTCGGCGAAAGGGCATCGAGATTCCTTGATCGAAGAACTGCGCCGATCCATGCCGCCAATGCGGTCGCCTCTGTTGGCGGTTGTGGCGCCGGTTTAGCGCTGCACGGTCCATTCGGAACGCAACTGAGCGAAGAGGACTTCGTCGGTCCACTCACCTTTGACAAACTGGTCGGAATGACAGTGAGATTCTTGGCGCATCCCCAAGGCCGTCAATACCTTCGCTGACGCTTTGTTGCGGGCATCGATGCGACCGATCACCCTATGCGCATGAAGCATTGTGAAGGCAAGGTCGACCAGTGCCCTTACGGCTTCTCGAGCAATACCCTGACCGGCAACGTCAGGGTGCACGATGTAGCCGACTTCAAGACACGCGTCGTCGACACTCTCAATGACCAGCGACGCTTCACCAATCAGGCCGGGTTGGCCGATGCGCTCGATGGCGACGCAAAGACGATCCCCCTTGATGACGAGCAAGGTGGCGTGAACCTTCTCCTCCAGCCGACGATCGAGTTCTTCGTCATCGGGTGGCTCCCACAAGAGATAGCGAGCCAACCCAGGAGATCGCTGCAAGCGAGCGAGGCAGTCTCGATCAGCAAAACGAAATGGGCGCAGGAGAAGGCGGTCCGTCGTGAGCGTTTCTTGGTGTGAGAAAGGAACGTTGAGCGCCGGTGCGTCGGCTGCGGCATCCACGCAGCGGCCTAGCGCTTAGATTTAAGCCCGAGTCGCCGCAAGAACCATGCTCCGACTTTGCCGGGAGCTTTGTTTTTATGGTGATCGGAACTATGGCC
>TBL_comb47_HYPODRAFT_10001776_pt1 | contig 27541 bp, 20 predicted proteins | sample TroBogypolimnion_40_FD_10682 | JGI IMG/M metagenome (IMG submission 10682) | reverse complement strand
CTGGATAAAAACCGTCACCGGTGACGCAAAAACTTTACTGTTTTATGTGAGCCACAGTTGCGCGGAACAGCAAGGCCCGGTAACTGTTATTTGCGGTCAGCATGGAGAAATAGAATACGACCACTCAAAAACCGCGGTTCGGCTGAAAGACGGGACTGTTGAGGAGTTTGCATCCGCACAGGGAACGGCAGTCCGGCAAAACGTGATGGACGCGCTTATTGACAAACTGCACGGACATGACCGCTTTATTTGCAATCTGGAGATCGCCGCCGCACAGACTATCATCTGCAACGGCGCTCATGAATCCAGCGAGATACTCCAGGCACCTTCCGAATACGTCAAAACCATTGAGGATAGCAAAGGCGTCCGGCTGGATGTCATAACCGGTATCGAGGACATTATCCGGACGGCATTCCGGCAAAACCGGCTGCCGGATAAGAATGACGCCCCATGGATTACTGGCGGCGGGGTCATAAACATGACCGGATACCATCAGTTCCGCGGCGGTAAAACCGGGATAAGCAATCCCGCAACTGCCTGAACCAGCGCGGAAAAGATCACATTATCCAGTTTAATTACCTTCAATGTAAAAAAGTTGGCATTGTATAGCGTTGAAAATCAATCACTTGTATTATTTGATTTTGCCGGTTTTTGATGCTATTTTAAACCATTGAAATTATTGATGATTTCTGCGTCTTTTTAAAATATTTAAGGCAAATACGTTATGAGAAAACTTTTTGGCACAGACGGGATTCGCGGCAAAGCGAATACTTATCCGATAACTCCGGAAATCGCGCTTCAAATCGGCAAGGCCACGGCTTATGTTTTCGGGGCTCACGGTAAAGGTTCTTCGATGAAAGCAGTTGTCGGCAAGGACACCCGTCTTTCCGGTTATATGATCGAAACCGCGCTGACCAGCGGCATGGTAAGCATGGGCATGAACGTGTTGGCAGTCGGCCCGATGCCGACTCCGGCGGTTGCCCACCTGACGCGCTCAATGGGAGCTTCCTGCGGCATCATGATCACAGCTTCTCATAATCCGGCGGACGATAACGGCATCAAGATTTTTGGCGGCGACGGATTCAAACTGCCCGACCTGGCCGAACTGCAAATTGAAGAAATCGTGTTACGCGGGGAAATTAACAGCAGCCATATCAGTTCGGAGCTGATCGGCAAAGCTTACCGCATTGACGACGCCAGAGGCCGTTATATTGAGTTTACCAAAAGTTCCATCCGCAACCACAGTCTCAAAGGCTTGAAAGTCGTCCTGGACTGCGCCAACGGCGCGGCATACTCGATGGCCCCGCTGATTTTGAAGGAACTCGGCGCGGAAGTGATCGAAACCGCCGTTCATCCGGACGGCTCGAATATCAATCTCAACTGCGGCGCAACCTGTATTTCCCATGCCTCAGAACTGGTGAAGCAACACCAGGCGCATCTCGGAATTTCCCTGGACGGCGACGCCGACCGCTGCATTTTCTGCGACGCTCACGGCAACGAAGTCAACGGCGACCGGATCATTGCGCTTTGCGCGCTCGATTTCAAGGCAAGAAAACAGTTGGCCGAAGATACGGTGGTCGTGACCAGCATGAGCAATCTCGGCCTGCATAAAGCCATGAATAAAGCTGGAATCAAGGTGGAGGAAACTGCCGTCGGCGACCGCTATGTCATCGAACGAATGCGCAACGGCGGATTTAATATCGGCGGCGAACAGTCCGGCCACATCATCTTCATGGATTACGCTACCACGGGGGATGGCATCATTACTTCGCTGCACGTATTGAAGATGATGATTGACCGCAATAAAACCCTGGCGGAACTCGCGGACGTGATGGAGGAATATCCTCAGGTCATCCAAAGTATCAATGTCAAGGAAAAAGTCCCTTTCGAAAATCTGCCCGGACTTTCCGCGGAAATTAAAGCTTGCGAGAACGAATTGAACGGCTTTGGACGCACCATCGTCAGATATTCCGGCACTGAAAATAAAATCCGGATTCTGGTTGAGGCCAAAGAACGCGCAGCCGTTGACAAATGGATCGGGCGGCTCGTCGCGGCAGTTCAAAAAGAACTCTGTTGAGTTATATACATAATTACTCGGAGGAAACGGCTGTGAAAGTAAACGTGATTGATCTCGGGTCGCCGGTTGAAATGATGCCGGTCACTTGCTGCAGAAAATTCCAGGAGATTCCGGTTGCCGGCATCACCCTTGAAGAACGCCTTGTCTGGATGTTTGAAACCAAAGCGCCGGGCGCGGGCTGGACAATGGAAATCCGCCCCGACTTCTGGCCCTCCCCCTATATGATCGCCCAAATTATGGAAACCGCTGCCGGGATGATTATAACCAATGGCGACGGCTTGGAACTCGCCAGGATAACCGTTGACGGCAAAACTCCGGCAAAAACTGTTCAGATGGACAGCGAATCCATCCATATCAGATATCCCTGGGATCTGCTGGCGGTAAATGAAAAAATTGTCGGCGCAATTGAGAAAGACAATATTCAGGGCATCATCCGCCAGAATGTAGCCATTGACGGCATTGTTCATCTTGGAACCGGTTCCGTGCTGCTGCCCGGAGTTTATATCGAAGGCAAAATCATCATCGGCGAAAACTGCAAGATCGGCCCCAACTGCTATCTGCGCGGCAACACTTATATCGGCGACAACTGCCATGTCGGCCAGGCGGTGGAAATCAAGAACAGCCTGTTGATGAACAAGGTCAGCGCCGGACATTTGAGCTATATCGGCGATTCCGTAATCTGCCCGCAAACCAATCTCGGCGCCGGCACGATTACCGCCAACCTGAGACACGACGGACGCAATCACAAATCCGAAGTTTCCGGCGCACTGCTCGATACCGGTAAACGTAAACTTGGCGTCATTATCGGCGACAATGTCCATACCGGAATCCATACCAGTATTTATCCCGGACGCAAAATCTGGATGGGAAAAAGCACGGTCCCCGGTGAAATCGTCAGCAAAGATATCAAAGACTGATTCGTGATAACGGTTTATTTCTGATCCCGCCTTATAGTTTCGCTGATTATTAACAGGGAATTTTCGTTTCAGCCCTTTAAATTCAGGCACTTCTGATGTATTTTTCTATCCCGCCAAAGAGGGTAATCTTTTGCTGTAACATGGCGGAATATAACATTATAGACAGAAACATCCTTCAGGAGATACGATAATGGCTGAAATTGAAACAACTGAAAACAACGAAAAACGGATGCCGGTCGTGGCAATCGTCGGACGTCCCAACGTCGGCAAATCATCGCTGTTCAATGCGATTGTCGGGCGCCGGGTGTCCATAGTTCACGAACAGCCCGGGGTAACCCGCGACCGCGTCGTGGCCCCCGCCTCATGGCACGGCAAACATTTTCAGTTAATTGACACCGGCGGCCTGGGCAATATCACCGGGGCCAAGAAAATGGCCGATATCTGGGATGCGGGAATCCGTGAGCAGGTCGAAGCCGCGATTGAAGGCGCCGACGTGCTGATTTTCGTCTGTAACGTTCAGGACGGGATCGTGTCGCTGGATCGCGAAGTCACGGACCGTTTGCGCGGCATCGGCAAAAAAGTGCTGCTGGCTGCCAATAAATGCGACAATCCGACACTTGAATCTGAATCGCTGATTTTCTCAGAACTGGGCTTTGACAAGATTTATCCGGTGTCATGCCTGCATCGCAAAGGCGTTGACAGGTTGCTGGACAATGCGCTGGACGATTTCGAAAGTCTGGAGGAATCCGCCAAACCCGAACCGTTCCGCATCGCGGTCGTCGGCCGCCCGAATGTCGGCAAATCTTCGATGGTCAACTGGATGCTGGGCGAGGAACGCGTGATGGTCAGCGAGATCGCCGGAACAACCCGCGATTCGATAGATATTGATTTTGAGATCAAATATAAAGGCGAGATGCTGCCCGCCGCTCTGATCGACACTGCCGGGCTGCGCAAAAGGTCCAAGATTGATAATGTGGTCGAACTGTTCAGTATGATGCGCACGGAAGAAGCGCTCAAACGGGCTCAACTGGTGTTGTTCCTGGTGGAAACCAGCAAGGATGGCGTGACTTCGCAGGACCGCAAGATCGCGGCCTCGATTGTCGAATCCGGCAAGGGCTGCATCATCGTTGCCAATAAATTCGACCTGTGCAAGGATGAGGATGAAGATGTCAAGCAGAAGCAGTTGATCGAGGAGATCCGTTATACGCTGCCGCACCTCAGTTATGCGCCGGTGGTGTTCACCAGCGTGCTGCGCAAGTACAATATGAATGCGCTGCTGGACCAGATTGCCGAAGTCATGGCCCAGATGGAAGTGAAAATCCCGACTTCGCTGGTCAATAAAATCCTGCTCGACGCCTTTGCCCGCAATTCGCCGCCCGTAGTGGGAGTGGCGCCGCTTAAACTTTATTACTGCTCAATGATCGGCAGCGAACCGCCGAAATTCCTGCTGTTCGTCAATCAGCCGGCCTATTGCGCCGACAATTATCTGATCTTCCTTAAAAACTGTCTGCGTCAGGCGTTCGACTTTACCGGATTGCCGATTGTGGTGGAACTGCGCGCCAGACCTAAAAAAGTTGCAAGCATCAGAACTGAGCGCACCACCGATAAATTCCGGAAACCAGTCGGCAAAACCGATAAAAGGAATGAGAAAAAGACCCTTAGCAGCCCTGATAAGAAACCTGCGAAGAAACCCGGCAAGCAACCAGGCAGAGCCCCGCGTTCTACCGACAAACTCCGGAAATCGGCGGCAAAGGTAAAGCCGGGCAGAAAGACTGAGAAGAAATCAGGCAGCAGCCCTGAAAAAAAACGAAAAAAATTCTAAAAGCATTGAACCATAATGGTATTCCGCTTGTCTTTTCCTGATGAAATCACTAATGCCGGCAGCCAGAAACTGCCGGCTGTAAGTCGAGAATTGCAGATTTAACTCAGGAAGAGCCTGTTCTTAGCGGGCGTGGAAGGTGATTATGAACTTTTTGAATAGTCTGATATTATGGTTTATCCCGGTGGCGGCGCTGGCAATTTTACTATTAACCTGGCGCTCCCGGGTAAGGCGTTCGCAACTGCTCAAATCTCTGCTCGGCGTCAGATGGAATGACCCGGAGCATGTTTTACTCTCCCCTGCCCGCAGATCGCTGCGCCTATGGCTGTTCATCGCCGGGATTTTACTGCTGATGCTGGCGGCGGCCAGACCGTATTGGGGCTCACAACTGGTTCCTTACGAAGCCAGAGGCCGGGATGTAATGGTCCTTTTCGACGTCTCTAAAAGCATGTTGTCCGAAGATATTCAGCCGTCCAGAATTGAACATGCCAAGTGGGTGCTGCGGCAACTGGTCAACGATTCCAACGGCGACCGTTTCGGCCTGGTGGCATTCGCCGGAAACGCGTTTCTGGAATGCCCGATGACTACCGACAAAACCAGTTTTATTCAATATGTTGATGAATTGAGCACCTCGACCATCCCGCTGGGCGGCACCAATCTGCAACTGGCGCTGGAGACCGCGGTCAAAGCGTTCGATGCCGCGGAAAGCTCCAACCGGGCCATCGTCCTGATTACCGACGGCGACGAGCTTTCCGGCGACAGCACCCGCGTGCTGGATTCGCTAAAAAACCAGAAAATACCATTGTTCATCATAGGGCTCGGCGATCCGGCCAACCCGGCGGTTATCCCGATTAAACGCGGTCCGGGCGAAACTCCGGCATTCATGCGTGACGATGCCGGCAACCTGGTCAAAACTAAACTTAATGAGCCGCAGTTGATCAAGCTGGCAAAAGAAACCGGCGGGATTTATGTTCGCAGCACCGTTACCGATCCCGGACTCGATCAGATACGCCAGCGGATCAAAGACCTGATTCCCAAAGAACAGGATAAGGGCATCCGCACCGTACCTATCGAACGATTCTATTACCCGCTGCTGGCGTCATTAATCCTTCTGCTGATTTGGTTCATTCTCTCTGAACGCGAAAATCCGGCGGCTGTCTCCCGCAAAACGCTGCTGCTGTTTTTGCTGCCGGGCTTATTAATCGCGGCCTCCGGCGCCCAAGCCGAGGATAACGACGCAACTGCCGTGACCGAGGCGGCACAACCCGCGGCAACGCCACCGGCCGATTCTCCCGACGGAACTCCAGCGGCGCAAGAGAAGAAATCCTCAAAAGACAAACCGGCCGTATTGCCCGATGCGGTTAAGACTTATAACGAAGGCCATGACTTGCAGTTAAAGAAAGATGAAACCGCCGCAAAACTGTATGAACAGGCGATCAACCTGGCGGAAAAGAATCCGGCGGTGCGGGCGCGGGCCTACCAGAATCTCGGCGTAATCGAACACAATAAAGCCCGTCAGGAAATGATGCAGAGTGTCGAACAGGTGAAAGGACAAAATCTGGACGGCGCGCTGGAAAAACTTTCAGGCTCAGAAAAGATACTTGATAAAGCGGAAGAGATGTATGTAAAAGCCATGAGCATCAAAACCGCTCAACCGGATGCCGAAAAATCTGCCCAGGCATCTAAAAAATCCGCGGAAGAACAGAAAACCGCCGAAGCCGGCAATGTCCAATTGGAACAGAATCGCGCGGAAGTTGCCATTGACCAGCAGAAACTGTTATTCGACCGCGAAATGATTGCTGAATTGCGCAAGAAGATTGAAGAGCTTAAAAAGAAGCAGGAAGAAGCCCGCAAAAAGGCTGAAGAAGCCAGAAAACAACAGCAGCAGAAAGATCAGAATAAACAGGATCAGAATAAACAGGATCAGAATAAACAGGATCAACAGAAACAAGACCAACAGGATAAGCAAGATCAGAATAAGCAAGATCAGAATAAGCAAGATCAGAATAAGCAAGATCAGAATAAGCAGGACCAGAATAAGCAGGATCAGAACAAGCAGGACAATCAGCAGAAGCAAGACCAGCAGCAGTCCGGCAAGAATCAGAAGCAGAATGCGGACCAGGCTATGAAAGACGCCCAGAAAGCGGTTGATGAACTGAAAGACCAGGCTGGCAAACTTGATCAGAAGAAGATCGAGAAAAATGCCGAATCCGCCCGCAAAGAATTGGATAAAGCGGAACAGGCCGACAAGGAATCCAAGCCGAAAGAGGCGGATAAACATATGAAAGAAGCCTTGAAATATCTCGGCGACGACGACAAAAATAAAAACGATAAGAATGATAAGAATAAAAACGGCGGCAACGACAAAGATAAGAAAGACCAGAAGGACCAGGACAAAAAAGACCAGGATAAGAAAGACCAGCAGGACAAGAAAGATCAGAACAAACAGGAGCCGCAGGACCGTAAGCTGAATGAACAGCAGGCTCAGGCGAAGGCTGCACAGCAGGAAAAAGAGATTGATCCGCAGCAGGCAAAAGCCCTGCTTGAAGTAATGGCCGGAAAAGAAAAGAATCTGCGGGACGCACTAAAAGAGCAGCAGCAGAAAATGTACGGACAGATTAAAGTCGAAAAAGACTGGTAATGGGATTATTACACAGGAAAATCTTTTGGAAAGAGAATTTGGAATCATGAAAAGAATTTTATCTCTCCTCATAATATGTTTATTCGCATCCGGCGTGCATGGCGCGGAAGTCAGGGCTGCCGCGCCGGGCAATGTTATTGTCGGCCAGCGGGTACAGCTTGTGCTGGCGGCATCGGGAAATGATCTGCCCAAAATCACAGCTTTTCCTGATGTGGAAAATGTCGAGTGGATTAAAACCGGTTCAATCATCAAGCGACATAGTGTTAACGGAGTTGCGGAAAGCAGCAATATATACTGTTTTAAAGTCACCAAAGAAGGTACTGTCGAGATTCCCCCGCTGAAAGTCAGTGTTGGCGGCAAAGAGGTGATGACGAACGGCGTCACCGTAAAGGCTGTCTCAGGCGCGAATCAGGTTGTTTCCAGAGGCGCAAGTCCTGGCGGAAGCGGGGATAACAAGCTTAAAGACTTGATTTACGGCAAAGGCATCATCATGGCGGAAGGCCATGAATTTTATGTGGGGGAAGAAATTCCGGTGGAACTGGACATTTATGTGTCTGAGAGCCTCAAATATCAGTTTACCAGTTGGCCTAATTTCAATATGGATAAAGTGATTTTCCGGGATTACAGCGGCGTGAATAAGGAAAACAGCCGATTTGAGCTGCCGACCAGAGAGCAGGAAAGTGTCGGCGGGCAGAGATTCCAACTCTACAGATTCCGTACAGCATTCAGAGCAATCGCCGCCGGAACAATTACGCCGACCGCCACTCAGAGTTGCGAAATCATCGTACCCAACCAACAGTCGCGAACTCCCGAAGACGATGATTTTTTCAACCTTATGCGCGGCCAGTCATATCATCAAATTCCTTATTCTATCACCATCGGCTTCCCGGAATTGAAGTTTAAAGCGTTGCCGCCGGTGCCGGAAGGGGTTGAAAACCTGGGCTTGATCGGCAGTTGGCTGGTCGATTATTCTGTCAGCGCCAAAGAACTTAAAGCCGGAGAACCGTTTACTTTCAAGCTGGAAATTACCGGGGCCGGCACCCTGGAAAACTTACAGACCCCGAAACTGGAGATCCCCGGTTTCCGCATTTACCCGCCGGAGGTTAATAAGCTGGCAGCCGACAGCGGCAGACAGCATGCCGAAATCAAGTATGTGATGATTCCTCTGAAACCAGGACCGGTGGAGATTGATTTAAAAACAGCAACCTTCTCGACCTCGCACGATGCATACAAAACGTACAAGTATGAGCAGAAATTCACGGTAGCGGCATCGGAAAACCAGGCTTTAACCGCCGCGCCGATGGTCATGAATTCATCCGCTGATTTTAAGTCCGCCCCCGAACCTGAAGTCAGGGAAAATAAACCGTCCGCCAAATCCGGCATTCTTTACCTCAAGAAATCAGAGGCCGGCGGGGTTGCCGTTCCGCTGTACTTGAACTATCTGTGGGCTTACATCCTGCTGCTGGCCGCGGGGCCGCTGCTGTGGCTGTTCAGCGAATGGCGCTATGCGTCCAGAATGAAACTGGCAAGCGATCCGATGCTCCGCCGCCGCCTGTCGGCCCGGGCCGACCGCTCCAGGGTGCTGCACGAACTCAAGAAATGTGCTCCGGACAATATTGACGAAGTGATAAATAATGAAGTAGTGCCGTTCCTGAATGACATGCTGGCGCTGCCGCCGGGAACCTCCGCCACCGAACTGGCGGAGAAAGTCAATGACCCGGCAGTTGCCGAATGTCTGCACAGTTCCGGCGCGGCAAGCTATATGCCGGGAGGCTCCAATATGGATAAGAGCGAATTGAAAAAACGCATCTGCAAAGCAATAAAAGCCTTTGCCGCAATCCTGCTGCTGGCCTTGCTGCCGACCGGCGCAATTGCCGCTTCGAAGAAAGCGGCGGAACCCCAACCGGGACCAATTCAGACCAGCGTCGAGGCGCTTACCGCTTATGACCGCGGCGAATTCAACCGGGCCGCGGACTATTACCGATCAAGGCTTGTTCCGGAGAAACCGGACCCGGCATTGCTGTACAATCTCGGCAACTGTTATTGCCAGCTCCGGAACTATCCCGCCGCGCTGGTATGTTATGAACGTGCCAGACTGCTGGCGCCCAATGATTCGGATATTACAGAAAACCTGAATTATATCCGCAGGAAACTTTTCCAGCCGCAAGCCGGGGAAATCAAAGACCCGGCCTCGCTGATAAAGGCGATGCGGGATAATCTGCGTCCTGACCAATGGCTGCTGATCGCGGCGATTGCCTGTGCCGCCAGCGGCGGGATTCTGGCGTTCAGACGCTCACTGTCTTTTAATAAACTATCCATTCTGCTGGGTATCGTTTCCCTGGCGGCGCTGCTTGCAATTATTGCCGCGGCCACCCAGTATCATAGCGATTACAATCCGGACATTGCGGTCATTATGGCCGACAACGCCAAGTTGCTTTCTTTGCCGTCGGAGTCTTCCGGTCAGGTGGAAGCGAAATTGCAGAGCGGCACGAAAGTCAAGATTGTTGAATCCCGTCAGGATTGGTCCAGGGTACGCTGCGGCGAAGCCGACGGCTGGCTCAAATCCGACCAGATACTCGGCATCGCCCCCGGCTGCCATCTTCCGAGCCAGAAGTAAAGACACGGACACAACGGACACAACGGACGCAACGGACTTCATGGACATTTAATCTCGCTGGCTATGGGTTTCCAGTCTGTTTTTCAAGAGCCGCTGACGCTCCTTTCTCGACATTTTAGAGTGCCGTTGAGCAGAGGCCTTAACGGCATGGGAATACTGGGAGGACTGGGAAAAAGACTCCGAGCCTTTGGAGAGTGTTTGAGCAGGTGTCTTGTCATTTTCCTCAGTATTCTGCCCATAAGCCCCATCGTCTTTCGAGATTTCCGAGTGCTTGGAGAGCCTTTGAGCAGGGAGCATTTCGGAAATGGACTGGGAAGTATGGGAAGTATGGGAAGTATGGGAAAGGTCAAAGATTTCCGAGTGTTTAGATAGCCCTTGAGCAGAGGCTGTTTCAGCATCGCCGCCCTCCAGCCAGTATTTGATCGCTTTCAGATTTGGCGGCAACTGACGCTCGGTGGTTTTGCACAATTCGCCGCCGCGATAAGTGTCAATCGTTACGGAGCACTTGCCCAAAGCGATTGCCAGCAACTGACCGCGCAGACGACCGTAGCACTCCCTTCTGCCGCGATCCAGCGCGGCGGCGAATGCCGGGAACTGTCTCTTATAGTTATAGAATGACGCCGGGGAAATTCCCAGCCGCTTGGCGATTTGGGAATCCGTGTCGCCGTTGCCGGCATGGGTTTCGGCGGCTTCCGGAAAATCCGCGGCGTATTTCAAGTTTGCCGGAATGTTCACATTTGTCTGGAATTCGGCGGGTTCTTCTCCGTCGCCAGCGTATTGTTTGTTGCGTTCCAGCCAGCGGATAATGACTTTCAGATCGGGAGCCAGCCGGCGCACGGTTTTGGTTTCGCGCCCGCTGGCGCTATGTTTGACGGTGACGACAAAACAATCGCCCATTGCCAGTTTCATCAGGCAACCGGCGGCTTTGTCTTCAATCGCCAGCCGTCCCGTCTCGATGGCTTCGGCAAACTCCGGGAACTGCCGCTGATAGATATAAAACGTGTCTTCGGAGATGCCCAGTTGCGCCGCTATCGCCTTGTTGTTCAATCCTTTAGCCGCATATTCCCCGGCCTTTGCCGGAAAACCTTCATCATACTTTAATTTTGCCATTTTTCGGTCTCCATTTTTAAGTTTTACCTGTGCGTCGTGTTTCTACATATAGTAAAGTTGTCAACACTCGCAGTGAAATGGAGTTCAAATAACGCGGAAAATGCGGTTTTTAAAAGTCACAGTGTTTATGGCAAAAATCTGTTTAATCGCCAGGAGGGATGTCAGATTTGGGCGACAGTCATGCCTTGGACAAATCGCACCGGCAGACGGGCGTTTTCCGGCGGCATTGCCGGATTGTCGATAATCCGGCAGAGCATCTCCGCACCGGCGACGCCAAGCTGGAAAGACGGCGAAAGGTATGTAGTAAGCTGGAATTGCGCAGGCAGCATCAGGCCGTCTGCCCCGGTCAGGGAGATGTCTTCCGGAATGCGCAAATGAAATTCACCGGCGGCCTTGATTACCCCCAGCGCGACATAATCATTGGCGGCGACAATGCACGTCGGTTTCAGCTTTTTCTTGAAAATTCTGGTGGCGGCGGCGTAACCGACATCAGGATTGAAACCGGTTTCTTCGGTGACCAGAAAAGGCGCCAGACCGGCCTGACTCATCGCATCCGTAAATCCTCTGTTCCGCTCAACCCCGGAGAAGGATGTTTCCAGAGCCGGAATATAAGCGATCCGACGGTGCCCCTGCGACACGATGTACTCGACAATCCGGCCCATCCCTTCATAATCCCGGGCATTAACCTGGCTGCCGGTGATTCTGCCGAATCCGCCTTGCACGGCCACCAGCGGAGCGCCTTCCGCAATAAGTTCATAGATAAACTCATCGCGGCTGGTAAGTCCCCAGGCGATAAAACCATCCACCATTTTGCCGCGGCTGAATTTAAGATATTCCTTGTTGGCAATGAAATTCTCCGTCATGGATGCGATGGTGACGTACATGGAATGTCCGGACAGGAACTTTTCCACGCCGCCGATAACCCCGGCCAGGTTATAGTCAATGTAATCATATTCGGATTCGACATGAATGCACTCGGGCGGGGCCAGCAGGGCAATAGTATTGGAGCGGTTTTTCAACATCCGCACCGTGTGCATATTCGGATAATACTGCTGTTCATCGCAAATCTGCAGAATTTTAGTTCTGAGCTCGGCGGATATCTTTTTCGACGGGGATTCCTGCAGCGCGCGCGACACGGAGGCCACCGATACCCCGGCCTGCCTGGCGATTTCCCTGATATTTACATTTTCCGTCTTTTCCGACATAAACGTCTTCTTTCTTTCAAACTAGATTTTATATTCAACTCCGGCGACAAACTGCGAATCAGTATTGCCGACCGCCACAGACAGCGTCAACGGGCTGCGGCAGAAAAGCAGCCGGGCATGAATCAAATAATATTTACATCCTGTCATTGGAAATGCAAACGTACTTCCGCCTTCCGTCCGGTGAAATGCCGGCAGCGCCAACTGACGCCCGTGATAATTCAACATCTGGCGGCCGTCAATCCAGGCGGTGATTCCGGTATCGGCGCAGGCCATAATCACAGTGTCGTCCCTGGTTTCCGGGATTTTCACGAAAGAAAACAGATGCATATGACTGAAACAACTGACATATGGCGAAAGGTCGAGTCGGGTTCCATAAAAAATCTTCCGGTCTTCCTGATATATGGTCTGACCAGGACCATTCGCCATTAATGTCTTTTCGATTTCAAGCGCCTCATTCCCGCTTATGCCCGGCATCACCAGCCAACTGGCCGGCGGCAGCAGTTCCGACGGCTTATAAGTTACCGGCCGGTATGCCGGAAAAGTCTTTGCCGGATCGTTTTCCAGCGCCATGCTGATTTTCTCCGACAGCGTGACAATCCGGGCAGTGAATTCATCAATGGAGCGCGGCAAGCCGGGAATTTCCCGCAAAAACTCACTGACCGTAATTTCCGGATTCATTTCCCCGGCAAGAGAGGCCGGGAATGCCTTCGTTCCGTGCAAAATGCCGAACAACGCCCCGCAGGTAGCGCCGGTACAATCAGTATCCATGCCGAAATTCACGGCATGAAGGACAGTCTGCTCAAAGTTATTTTCCCCATACAGCATGGCGGCAACAATAAAGCATATTTCCATTACACAGTCAGTAAAATTGTGGCTGCCGAACCGGTCCATGATGCGCCGGCGCAATTCAGAATAAGGAACATGCCCGTTCCAAAGTTCGGTCACAAATTTAATTCCCCGGGCAGTCCGGCAGTCCGCGGGGATGTGCTTCAACCCCTCCGCCATGACATCCTGCAAGCAGCTTCCGGTAAACGCCGCGCTGCATGTCGCGGCAATAAAAATTTCCGCCCATACCCCGTCGCCGCAATGATCCACACTGGCATCCTGCGACGCCAGATATGCCGCAACTTCAGGACGTCCCGGCGCCAGGCAAGCCCATATTTCCGCCCGGATCGCCGCGCCCATCCCGTCAGTAAACCAGTTGTCAACAGCGCCGGACAGCGGGGGATTCAATCCACGCCGCATATTTCTCAAGGCTGCGCCGTATTCGTCCATCCCGTATTTAATATGCTGCCGCCAGCAGTCAACCAGCGCGGCGGAATCCAGTTCCAAACCGAATTTTTCGGCATACAGCATCCACAGCAACTGCAACTCAAGGTCATCATTCGGCCCCTGGTCCAGATAAATGTCTTTTGCCGTCAGGAATAATTGATACGGCACGCCTTCGTAGGGAGCGCCGATACCGCCGCCCATAGCCTTCCCCATCCAGCAGGCACGAACTTTGTTTTCATAAACGTTTTTGTCTATTTTCATTAACTAACCTTATACTATAAGTTTTTGCGCTTCCATTTCAGCCTTGCGCCACCAGTCGATTATCTTCCGGTATTGGTGCAAGGCATCCGAATCCGGCATTACAGATACTTCGAAAGTGACTGCGCCGGAATATTTAATCTCTAACAATGCTTTAATCGTCTCTTCCCAAGGGATGGTGCCGCCGCCTGGAACCAGATGTTCGTCAAAGTACTTTGACGACTGGATGAACCGGCCGGGCAGCGCCACTCCGGCCAGCGCCGCATGATTGTCGTGAAAATGCGTTTCAAAAAGTTTGTTTCCGGCAAGTTTGATCCATTGCGGAACCGCTTCGCCGAAGGCATGGGCATGTCCGGAATCGACACAGAACCCGACGTTCGGCCGGTCAACCGTCTTTATCAGTTCCGGCAGCAAATTGATATCCGCCAGCGGCTCGAATCTGCCGACATTTTCCAGCGCAATCCGCATCTCCGCCGCAGCGGCCTTTTCCGCCATCTCCTTCAGGTTTTCCGCCGCCGTTTCAATAATGCGCGTCACTCCATGAGCAGCCGCTTCCTTTTCAAAGCCGGCGAAGACCGACTGGACGTCAAGGTGCCGCCCGCTGATTCTGCCGGGATGAAAAACCATGGTTCCGGTCCCCAACTGATGACAGAACCGGACAGTTTCCTCCATGATCTGCCGNACCGGAGCCTGGCTTTCCGCCAACGGAGCGAATACCGGCAGCAAACAGTGATGAGAAGATATTTCAAAGCCGTGATGGCGAATGATTTTCCCGATCCTGACCGCGGCTTTGGACAAATCGAAAGCCAGCGGTTCCTCACGGTGCAGTCCGGCAACCATCACGCTTGAAATCTTCGCGGCAGCCAGCAATTCCAGTTGCGCGACAATCTCCCGCTCCGGTTTCAAGTGGATGATTCTGCCATTCCAGTTGATAATTTCTACCGGAAAACTTAATTTAAATTTTCGTTTTTCAATCATGATTACCTCATTTATTCCATAATGCAAGCCAAGAGGTTCCAGTTCAGGAAACCAGGCCCGGAAATGCCGCGGCCGGTTTCAGGGTGATAATATTCATGCAGCAGTCCGTTCCGCCGGTAATCTTCCGCAAGCAGTTTAGTTACATTCACCGCCAGTTCGGAAGCCACGTCGTCATATCCGTAATTTTTCAAGCCCTGCCACACCATGTAACAGGCAATTATCCATACCGGACCGAGCCAGTTGCTGGGGTTTCCCCTGGGCACATCCGGCGAATACATCCGCTCGTCCGCCGACAGCGAACGTATTCCGTATGGAGTCCAGAAACGCTCCTGGTTCAGCAAATGTTTTTCAACCATTGACGACGCCTGTTCGCGGTCGGCGATATTGCACCACAACGGGAGAAATGACACCCAACTCATAACTTTAACCGGCAGACAGCGCCAGAACGGCTCTAAATTGATGTTCAGCGTGCCGAACACCGGATGCGAACTGAGGTTTTGATGACATTGAACATCCGCCGAATAATAGATGCCGTCACGCCGGTCCCAGCAAAAACGGCGGATCGCGTATTTCAGCCGTATGGCTTCAGCTTCAAACATGGCCAGACTGCCGCCCGCGCCGCAATTAGCGGCGAATCCGGCGGCGGCGGACAGATCCTGATACATCAGGCAATTCAGAAAGATGTTGGCGCTGGAAAAAGGCGCCCTGCCCCAGGCGGACGGATCATCGTCAACCCCGATAGCCACATCATTAGCCCAGACATACAGGCCGGTCGCCTGATTCAGGTAACGCTGTTTACGGCATTCCGCCGCCCGGGTCAGCGCATTCAGGCAAAACAGTTTTTCATCATTATCCCAAACCCCGTATTGGTCAAGCATCAGGCAGAATTGCCCCTGCACCGGCTTGGCCATATTGTTTTCCGCCACCGTCAGGGAATTAAACCAGTCGGGATTTTTATCGGAGATCAGAATTGGCAGGCTGCCGTCCGCGCCCTGAAGCAGAAAAAAATTCTTGAGCGCGCCTTTCGCATAGTGAAGCGTTTGCCGCTTGAAATTTTCCGACTGCTCCTTATCTTCGATTTTTGCCGCAATACCCAGCAGCGCGCGGGAGGCCCAGAACGAATCCCAATCCCACAATGTCCGCGAATAAGGGCCGCCCGGATCAATATAGGGACAAGCCAGAAAACCTTCCGGCTCATGCAGCATCTCCGCGGCATGTTTTAATGCCACGTCCAACAGCAGTTTGCGGTTTTCGGAAAATTCATTCATTTTAACCGTCCGGGTTATTCCGGGTAAATTTCATTTAAAACTTGTTCAGAGAGTTTGGCGATTTCTTCAGGCGGAATAACGCCCGCTTCACCGGAAGCAGTGCCTTCGGCCGTGCCATCGAAATGCAGCAGCAGCAAAGTACCTTTTTCCACCACCGGCGGCTTGCCGGACAGCATCTCCTGATACGCCGCTTTTATTTCTGACGGTTTTTTCGGATAATTGGAGACTCTAAATTCGTCAATCATGCCGTTCAACGCCGGAGCCGCGCCCGCGGAGCTGCATCCGATACAGAAATTTTCATCCGCGGCGCCCCATTGCGTTCCGATGGACTGGTCAAATTTCTCAACGACGGATTTCCCGTTCACATATATTTGCATGATGCATTCTTTTTCCTTTTTGAAGCCCCAGACGAAAGCCAGATGCGTCCATTCCACGGCGTTGATTCCGGATGGGGATTTCAGCACAGCATAATACTCATATTTCCCGCCGTCCGCTTTTTTGCGGAACATGAAAGACAGATTGCCGTTTTCAATGCCGCCAAAAAACCAGAGCGGGGCATTGTTGCCGACGCTGAACAAATACACGAATGCTTTTTCCGGCGCCGCCTTCAAATTAACGATGGCTTCAATTGTCCCGCCGGCGGCATTAATGCGGTCCGGTTTAAACACCAGCCTGGAAGCGCCGGTCATTTCCAGCGCGTTTCCGCATTTTCCGCTGCTGTAATTCAGTGATTTCTGCAGTATCGGCGCAACTTTGATCTCTTCGGCTACCACGCCCAGGCCCAACGCCATAACCGCAGTCAACAGTATTTTCGCAATCATTGGTTCCGCCCTTTCATTAAGCTATTGAATTCTTCCATGCCGTTTTTGAGAATCTGATATTTATGTTTGAACGTAATGGACTCGCCGGGCGGCAAAAGCCGTTCCTTGCCAAGCAGTTCCATGTTGAAGGTATCCGGCGCGGTTTTGCACAGGTAAATCGAGGCGGAACCCGCAGTAAACACATTGGCGATGCCGCAGTTTTTCGAGACATCAATTACGGCCCATGCCCCGCCGTTATCATGAGTGAAACGGTCATGTTCCGCATTGACGGTGGAACTTTTCAACTTCCCGTCGGCCCCCAGGATAACAACCTTGAATTCGCCGCTGTCGCCGCCTAAACTCAACGCCGGATGTATCCGCAGTTGGGTGTTCAACGGCACTGCCGTCTTATTGGTCAGGACGGATTCCACCTCCACCGTCCGCGCCGCGCCTTTTTTCAGCGTCAGAGTCCGGCGCAAATGAAAATCGCCGATATCGGCATCCATTACCAGCGAATCGCTGTCGGAGCCGGGTATCTTCTTCCAGGCAAAAGCATTTTCCCAGCCGGGCCCGGCAAATGCCTTGCCGATGTATTCTTCATACCCGCCGTAGTTGAAATAGGCTTCCCCGATGGATTTCAGCGAATTGCCGTCCGTTGGTTCTTTCAGGAAATTCTTCCCGGTCTGCTTGTCAATAAAGCGAATTATCCGCCCGCCGAGTTCAGGGATGGCGGACACTTTAACCGCATCATTTTCCAGCGAGATCAACGGTACCTGCCGTTTTCTGGCGCGGAATATTATCCGTTCAAAATCCTTGTTGAAATTGCCGGAGTCAATTGCATTCGCCACCAGTCGCTTCACATCCATATCGGACAGTTCCCGGCCATCGGGATTGATTACATAAGCATCCTGTCCGCGCTCAATCCGCCATTGTGAGCGCGGATCAATCCCCAGCGCGGCCTGGGTGCCGATATTTGATTTGATGTTATTGAACGTATTTTCCACCAATTTAAGCCTTTCCTGCTGGACCGGAGTAAGTGTTTTCTTCGCCGCGCGGTCCAGAAACATGGCGCACTGCGTCAGTATGGCCGGGGTAAACACTTTAGGCGACGGCACCGCCACGTCGCTGTAAACTGAAGGATGCCAGTCGGAAACGGCAACCGAATTTTCGATTTGCAAATAGTAATTTTTCACATCCGGTCCGGCTTCGCCGTACATGTTGTTGAAAAAATCATCCGCGAACTGGTCAAAGTTACGATCAGCCTGCCAAATATATCTGGCGGTTACATAAAACGGGAAAATGTTATGTTTCCAGTATTTCGGTGAAGATTGCGTAAAATACCAGTTTACGCCGATTTTTTTCAGATAATTTATCGTATCTCTGGCCCGATACGCCACCGGCAGCATCGCGGAGTTTTCCACCGGCGCGGAATAATGGTCGCCCAGCAGAAAATACTCCCAAACCCCCATATGCCCTGACGCTTTGGCGGCCCAGGAATCAATCCATTCTTTTTCCTGGAGATTTTCCTTGCCGCGATCAACACCGCGGGCGTAATCGCCGTGCAGACAATACTGCACCAGCACGTTTTTCTCCACCGGCACGTCCTCCGGCATGGCATAATTCGAATACGCCGGACACAGAATGAAACGGTCCGGATGCTTGTCCGCGGTTGCTTTCGCCACGGTGTCGGCAAACGTCACCATCCTCCGGGTCATGGAACCGCGTTTTCCGGACATGAAATTTATTCCCTTCAGCTTGCGGCACTCGTCGCACTCGCACCAGGTAATCGCGCCATCATTCGGCCACATCGGAACTACAATCCCCTGCGGGTTCTTTGCAAACCAGTCATTGGCAAAAGCGGCGCATATTTTTATCACGTCCGGGTTGGTGGTGCAGATATTGCCGCCGCCGTAACCGGGCTGCCCCGGGCTGCCCATCGGAAGCCGTTTCCCCTTGTAAAGCGCGTAATATTCCGGGTGCGCGGCAAAATATTTGGAACATGGTATCATATAGTCGAAGTTATGGCATATCCACTGCCATTCCTGTAATCCGCCGCGTTTATCCCAGGCATTCCACTTCTCGCTGGGAAGATATTTTTTTACCATAATATAGCGCAGGCTGAACATGAAATTCAGCCGGTTTTTTGCCGCCCAGTCAATCGTTTCCTCGAAGCTGATGCCGTCCGTCTGCCCGACATCAATCGAGCGCTGAATGAAGTCAGGCGCAAATTTGCGTTTGCCGGACTGAAGTATAAGTTCGCTCTTTTGAGGAACAACCTCGCCAAGCCGGCCGGGGAAAAACCAGCGGCAGCCCTGCTGTTCAAGCAGCTCGTAAACACTGTACAGAGTTCCGCGGTCTCCGCCGCCGACCAGAACAGAACGCCGGCCGTCGGCATCAATAATGAAACTGTCCGGCCCCTTGCCGGCCGCCGCCTGATCAAATTCGTTTAAATAACCATCTCCGGCAGCGCCGCGCCCGATCCGGAACAGATACTTGCCTGTTTGGGCGGCATCTGCAATAACCGGCATCTCTCTGCCGGTCATTAATTTGACGTAACGCACGAGTTCATTGGCGGCAAAACACTCAGTGGCGGAGGCCCCGGCAGACAGCAGGACGGACGCATTGCCCGGATCAATTTTTAATTCAGCGCCACCCGCCGGACAAGACAAACCCAGCCCCAACAGCATGGCAACCAGTAAATAACGCATGATGACTCCCTTTCAGCTCAAAATATCAGATTCTTTACTTCATTCAGGCTGTTCACCTGGATGTATCCTTCAGCATTCTTTAACACCGCTTCGGCTGCATCGCGACGGACAATGATGGAATTATGGATTCCGGCCATCGCCGGATATTTGAAATCCTCTTCCGGATTATCTCCGATCATAATCATTTTTGATGCGGGAATATCGAACGATGCAATAATCCGTTTCCACATGGGCAGTTGTTTTTTCATTCCCCTGGTAATATTAGTGCCGAAAATACGCTCAAAATAAGGCGAACCTTCAAGGGTTCCAAGTCCCGCGCGTTCCAGCTTCAGCAGACACCCTGTAATCGGATTATTGCTGACAATACACATTCTTTTTCCCTTGCCGTATAAATATTTCACCATATTCACCGCATCTTCGCAAGGCAAAAGCGTCCGTTGATGGATTTCACGCAACTGCCGCCAGAATTCGACTGCGTCGAGATCAAAGTCGGCGATAAAATCATTATAGTCCCACCAGATTACCAGGTTATTGGCATATTCTTCCAGCAATCCCCTGGCAAATACACTGCTGGTTCCTTTTTTCAGCGCAATCATACCGGAAATTGCCGCAAATACTTCATCGCGGAATGAATCATTGGTGTTGCCGTCAACCCGATTGACATCGGTAATGGTGGCGTCAATGTCGCAAATTATAATTTCAGGATTCAGCTTAATCATTTTTCTCTGTGCATTCAGATTAATTATTGATCAAAATACCGTAGGGTTGACATAGGCATTGTTGCCGAGGATGCCGTTAACTTGAGCAATAGTCCAGCATTCAACATGACCGTCAAAAAACGACTGATTGACCATCATGTTATGACGCATGTACATCATTCCGCCGTTATTGGCGGCGCGATGCAAAATCGGAGCATACGGGTCAAGAGTACCGAAATACGGGGCGTCAGGCGTCCTGATGCCATTGAATGCGCCGGTGCTGTCGCTTTCGATCAGCCATGCCTTCACCGAAGGATTCTTTATGCGCGTCAAGGAGGAGAGTGCGGTATCCGCGACCGAGCGACCGACTCCATACTGCGCATAATTCCAGTTCGTGGTACCTGTCGGACGGAAATCTTCCGACGGGCAATGGATCGTTGACGGGCGGGAAAAGATTAATTCAGTAGTGTTTTTAACGGTGGCCTTGTAAATATTGGCCTTGGCCAGCAATACATACCAGGCCCCGTTATTGCCATAATAATCACTGGTCGCATTCTTGAGGAACGGCAGCCAGTCCATGTAATCATTGGTGTAAATTGCCGTCATCGTTCCCAATTGCTTCAAGTTATTGGAACAGAAAGAGGCCTTGGCTTTATTCCTGGCATTATTGAGCGCCGGCAGCAGCATTCCCGCCAAAATCGCGATGATGGCGATCACCACGAGCAATTCAATGAGTGTGAAAATTCGAGTCGTGACATGTTTTGTTTTCATTGTATTTTATCCCTTTTTTTGAATTTTTCCAATTAAATTATATTTTTTTAAGACTTCTATCGTCAAGCCGGCAGTAAGCCGGTGACCTTCCGCATTCGGATGAATCCAATCGTTCTGATCTATGTATGTCCCGAGCGGCACGCCTCTGGCTGCCGCATCCAGCGTCGCCTGATAGACATTAACGACGGGCAAACCAAGTTCCGCCGCGATTTTAAGTCCTTCCCGCAAATATTTCACCCTGTCTTCGGCCATTCTCCGCAATACCGAAGACGGGGTGAAAACAAAATTCGGCACACTTTCGAGAAATCTTTCCGGGTCCGGCGCAATAGTTGCCACAAATATTATTTCCGCACCGGTTTTCTCCCGCAACATCGTCACAATCTTCCGGTGCATGTCCCGGAAATGCTCAATCCCGCCGGGTAAATCGCCATCCGAGCCGTTATTATAAGCGAAACTTTCCAACAGCACCACGTCCGGCTTGATCTCCACCAGCGGCGCGAACTTAACATCGCGAAATTCGTACTCGTGAGTCAGGCGCCACAAACCATAACCAACCCGCGTTCCGCCAACCCCGTAATTGAACAGCTCAAAATGTAACTCCGGATAATTCCGGTTCAACTGCAACTTCAACTCTTTACAATCCAGTCCGGCCGTATCCGTCATTGAATCGCCAAGCATTGCTATTCTGATTTTCCGATCCAAAGCCCACCTCTCTCTTACCAAGGTAACATGTTACCCTCTATTATACAGCAAGCCAAATCAAATGTCAAGGCATCACTGCCTGACTATATAAAAAAAGAATAAAAATTAAAAAATTCCTCCCCGGCGAATGCTGGAATAATTTTCATAATTGGACTAAGGAGCCGTACAAAAATAACCTTTACATCTTCGCGATTCTCCCGAATGCCTTCGGGTTTGCCGGTTCGTTACATACCTGAGGGTATGCGCCTCGCCGGCAATTCCCAAAATCACTTCGGGATATTTCGCGAAACTTGTCAAGTTTATTTCTTTACAGCTCCTAATCAACAATTATTAAGGATAATAAAGCAAAACACAACCGTTGAAATTTAGCTTATATTCAAGTAAAATAGTTCTCATGATATAATTATCAAATCTTCAATGCAATAGTAAAATCAACAAATTGGAGCGAAACGAACATGAACAAATACAAAATCGGGGTCTTGGGTCTTAGAATGGGGGATGCCTGGGCGAAAGCGGCACACGATCTGCCGAACACCGGGCTCACTATCGTCTATGATAAATATTTCAAGGAAAATGAACACATCAACCATGATTTCTATTTAAACAACGGTTGCGTGATAGCCGCAACTGAAGAAGAAGTGTATAATGCCGGCCTGGACGTAATCATTGTCGCCACGCCCGACCATCTCCATGCGGAACAGAGCATTAAGGCGTTAAAGGCAGGCAAGCATGTGGTTTGTGAAAAACCGCTGGCGCCGACTGTGGCGGAATGTAAAAGCATCATTGCCGCGGTAAAGGAAACCGGAAAGTTCTTCATGACCGGCCAGGTATGCCGTTATGCGCCGGGATTCACGCTTGCCAAACATTTGATCGATGAGGGCAGAATCGGGGATATCGTCTATGTCGAGAGCGAATACGCCCATGACTACAGTAAAAATCCCGGTTATATGGGTTGGCGCAATGACCCGGCAATCAAACGCGAAGGCTTTATCGGCGGCGGTTGTCATGCCCTGGATTTGGTGCGCTGGCTGGCCGGCGACCCGACAGAGGTGTTCTGTTATATGAACCATAAATATCTTCCTTCCTGGCCGGCAGCCGACACCGGCGTCGCCGTGGCGAAATTTCCCAATGATGTGATCGGACGCATTTTCGTCTCCATCGGTGTGAAGCGGCCATACACGATGCGCACCGTCATCAACGGCACCAAAGGCACGATTATCTGCGACAACACCAGCGATTTCATTCAAATTTCCGAAGAATCGGTTTACTCCGCGGCGCAATCCACAAAATTCGCTCAGATTCCGGTGCTGGTTTCCAGTCACAACGTCGAAGCCGAACTTAAGGAATTCATCAGTTTCCTCAGCAAAAATCAGCAATGCCCGACCGATGTGATCCAGGGAACTAAAACCGTTGCATTCGGCGAAGCCGCCATTAAGTCCGCCCAAACCGGAATCCCCGTAAAAATAGATTATAATTTCTAAGGCAGGCTTTGCCCGCAACCCCAAAAACAGGGAATTCAGAAGTCAGAAGTCAGGATTCAGAATGGAAACCAGAAATTCAAAAAACAGGGGAACAGTTGCTATGGCGGATAACCCCATGGAGGGTTGTGCTCCGTCACAACCTTCTTTCAATCCCGGTCACGACAGAGCGTGACCCTCCATTAATGCAACTACTTGATAAACAAGCAGCTTAATATGTTAATTTTAAAAACGTTTAAAACATAGAAGTTTAAAACAAAGATACTAAGGCAGGCTTTGCCCGCAACCCCAAAGACAGGGAATTCAGAAGTCAGAATTCAGGATTCAGAATGGAAACCAGAAATTCAGGAAACAATGGAACAGGATCAAAAACGAAAGGCCGTTTATTGACGCAACTATTTGATAAACAACCACTTTGTGACACCAATTTTAAAAACGTTTAAAACATGGAAGTCTAAAACAAAGATACTAAAGGTGCCAAATCATGAAAGCAGGATTTTTTGAAACTGACATTACGCCTCCAATTGGAACCGAGCGTGCCGGATCTTACTGCAAACTATATCTGGAAAACATACATGATCCTTTAAAAGTCAGAGCTGCCGTATTTGATAACGGCGAACAAAAAACAGCGCTGGTGGGAGTTGACGGCTGCTTTATAGGATTCGACACGATTAAAGAAGTTCAAGACGAGGTATTTAAGCGTTGCGGAATAACTCCGGAAAGCATAATTATCGGGACATCCCACACGCACTCCGGGGCGGCGCTTACCGGAATGGTCGGACGTGAAATTCAGGATAAGATGCCTAAGGATGTTCTCGATCTGATCGTAAACCGTTCAGCCGCCCCCTCGCCCGGTTATCGTGAATGGTGCGTGAAGCAAATCATAACTGCAATTGTTGTAGCCGATTCCAGAAAAGAGGATGCTTTATTAAGCGCTGGCCTCGGACATGAAGATGCATACGTGTTTAATCGCCGTTTTATTATGAAAAACGGCAGAAGTTACAGTCATCCCGGCAAATGTAATCCCGACATCGTCAAACCGGCCGGACCGGTCGATCCCGGAGTCGGCGTAGTCGGAGCCTGGCGCAAAGATGGTTCCTTGATCGGGTGCGTGGTAAATTATGCATGCCACGGCACTTGTTGCAGCGGAACTGATGTTTCCGCGGACTGGATCCATTATCTGCAAGATACCATCCGCAAAGTAATGGGGTCAAATGCGGGGGTGGTATTTCTGAACGGGGCATGCGGCGACATCACCCAGGTCAACAATCTGGCGCATTCCTGCGATTTCGGAATCCAGATGGCACAGAAACTGGGGACTCGCGTCGGAGCGGAAGCGGTGAAAGTCCTGACCAGCGCAGCGCCCGGCGAATTTAACGAAATCAGTTCAAAACGAATAGTGTTGAAAATTAAGCGCCGTAAGCCTTCGCCGGCCAGCGTCAAAAAGAGCTGGGAAATTCTTCGTGAAGCAGGGCCTGACTGCAGGGAAACCAACGCCGTTTTTGCGAAAGAAAGAATCATCATTGATAATATCTGCAAAAATAGTCCCATTGCAGAAGTGCCTGTCCATGCGGTTAAAATCGGGAATGCCGTCTTTGTTTCAAACCCGGCGGAATATTTCGCGGAACTTGGCCTGAAAATTAAAAAATCCTCAAAATTCGAATATACTTTCGTCGTTTCTTTAGCCAACGGCGCAATCGGTTATGTTCCCACGAAAGAGAGTTTTTCAAAGTCCGGCGGGGGGTATGAAACTGTGCTTACCGGTTATTCCAATCTGGCGATTGATGCAGGCGACAAAATTGCCGATGCCAGTATCCAGCTTATTAGCAAAATGAAACCGGAAAAAATTCACGTCGAAATAAAACCTGCCGGCAAGCCGTGGGAATACGGCGTATTAGGACCTGACCTTGAGTAATATATTGGCGACGCTGATTTATATGCTTCGCGCCTTTGCGTTAAATTCTTCAGGTTTTGATGCTTGATAATATTATCTCTCCGGTTATATTGAGCTTCGAAATAAGCGTTTGCGGAAATTTGTTATCGGGTACAAACAGAGGCTAAAAATCAATGAATTACGGCACTAAAACACCGAAGCTAAAGTTTAACCTCGATTTTGGGCATAAAAATGTGTTGCTGCAAATAAAGGAGCGTGAATTATGCTTGTAAGAATAATTTGTATTCTACTTCCACTGTATACACTATCTGCTTTGGGAGGAGAAGAGTGGACCGATGTAGATCCTTTTAAATTGAGCAGGAAAATGCGTGAAATACTGTGCTATAAGGCTGTTGAAAACAACAAAGACGCTGAATATATCATGTCATGTAAAGAAGGGGATAAAATCGCATCTATTTTTTGCAGGTTCAAGGAAATTATGCACAAAAAATATTCTGATGTAGAGTTTCCATTATTTTTATCTCCTGAAGTTGCCAATATGCCTGTTGATAAGAAGTTTATTAAAGTAGGCTGCCCAACAGGTTTCTTACCTCTTGAAAAACTAATATATATTCTTTCCTATCCGCATCCGATAAAGCTGTCTTGCAGTGGAGATATATTTCTAATTAGCGTTAACGAAAAAAAGAAAAAAGAAATGGAAAAAGATTCTAATTTAGAAAAGGAAACGCAACTCAATAATGAAAAACAGTCCGCCGCAGAGTCAGACTGGCAAGTAGAAAATGTCGGCAAAATTCCAGAAAAGATATTAACGATAGAAACAGATTATATAGATTCTACTCATTGTTTAATAACAATTGATGATAAAAAGTTTAATACCCCGGATAGCGTAGACTTATATCTACGACAAATGGATAAAGAGCGATATAAAAATGGCATACATTTACAAGGCAACGACAAAAGAGTCAATGAAATGGAATATGCGGTAATAGGTATAATAAAAAAATTCATTAAAGAGCACAATGTGGATTTCTATTTTAGCGTACCTAGAGGAGTGCATATTGATAAGCCTTTCACAAAAATATCAAAACGCAACAATGAGAATAAAACTATAGATTCCAATGCGAAGAAATAGTACAATAATACAGTAATGGAATACCTGTCCTCTATGTTTACCGAATTTGAAATCGCAGTCATACGCGTAAATATTTAAGACACCTCATCAGGGACTTTAGCTTTGGTGTTTTCTTCACATACGCGAAAGCAGAAAGTCAAGCTTCCAGCTTGACACGCAAGCAAGATGCTTGCGGTACTCTTTAACTCATTGCTGCCGCTTAAAGGCCAGCAGGTCGGGCATGAATTGCAGAAAATTGTGCTCCAGGACGGAGTAATTGGCGATAATATGCGGTTTTGCGTCGGGCAGCGGCGAAGGGCGCTTCAGATGGCTGTTCATTCCGCACAATACCTCATGGATGCCGTCGATGGTGCTGTAAATATTGAACGCATCGCGCTCAATCAGTTTGGCGGTAAAATGGCGGCAAGATTCCGGATACTGCTCTCCCTCAACTATCTTCTGCAATGACGCATAGCATTTGACGACAAAACTTTGAAAATCTTCGTCAGTGAATTTTTGCCAGTGTTTAATCAGATAGTAGTCCATCAGAATATCAATCACAATCGCCGAAAACTTGCCGGAATACGGCTTCATCAGCGTAATCGAGCTGATGACCGCCGGATGCGCATCGGCGAACTCATCAAGCCGGCGGTGATTGATAATGCCTTCGGCAATTTTACCGGGATAAAGTTCATGTATCCCGGCTTCCCTGCCTTTGACAAAATCGCCGAGATAGTTGCCGATCCGCGAATCGTCATTATCCTCAGCCAGAAAAAGATGCATGAGAAAATTCATAAGCCAATATCATCCATAATTTAATTAACCACAAAGGCACTTAACCGGCTTTGCCGGGACTTTCCCTGTCAGGCGCTCCGGCCTGACTTTGGACTGCGGCACACCTGCGCCGCTTTGGTTTTGCTATAGAACTTCCGTATCCAGTATCGGCAAAATATTTGTGGCACCATACCCAATCTAAAGCGGCGCAGGGTCGCCGCACTCCAAAGATTGCTGCGCAATCATAAAAAGAACCCGAAATACAAATTCCTATGCTGTTAAATTACAATTCTCCATACGAAGTTGCAAGTTATTGATTACAGATAATTTTGGAGCCTGGAACAGCGGCGGGTGCGGCGGCGGATTGAGGCGGCAAGGATTTCGCGGGAACTCCAGATGTCGGCGTGTTTTTCAGCGCGGGTGACGGCGGTGTAGACCAGCTC
>TBL_comb47_HYPODRAFT_10001775_pt1 | contig 27561 bp, 22 predicted proteins | sample TroBogypolimnion_40_FD_10682 | JGI IMG/M metagenome (IMG submission 10682) | reverse complement strand
AACGCTATAAGTCATCGCCTTTTAATATTTAAGTGACACATAAAGCAAAATACTTACGACATAATAAATAAGACTAAGCCCAGATCAGCAATATGTCATACGCACTACAGTTGCCGAAACATTTGGTGCTGAGGCAAGTGTATGGTTGTTCGGGTCGCGGGTAGACGACAACCAGCGTGGCGGAGATATTGATTTGCTCATTGAAACAAATCTATCAGATGTCAATATGATAGTCCGCGCAGAGCTCGCTTTTGTGACGAAACTACAAATGAAACTAGGCGAACAGAAAATAGATGTGTTAGTTAATTACCCTGCGCGTCACTCCATGCAGCCCATTTTTAGCATCGCCAAGGAAACAGGTATTCAGCTATGAGTAATGATAAATCCCTGTTGATGTTGCAAGATGCCTAGCGTGAATGTATGCGACATTTTTATCATCTTTTCCATGCAATGCAGTCTATTTGCACATTCATGCCCTTAACTGATAAAAATTATGTAAACCTATCTGATGAGCAAGTACAGGACATAGATCAGAAAAACTTGGATTTATTAATAGCGTTGAAGATTGGCAGGTAATTAGACATATTCGCAACAAATTTACCCATGATTATCCAGACGATCCAGATAAAAATGTAGCTCATTTGAATGTCGATTTGGAGTCTGTGAGTATTTTATATGGAATCTTAAATACTATTAATAAGCGTTTAAAAGATTTGTATCCACTGCTAGAGTTGGGTAAAGAGCTACCCAAATATCCATAATTAGAATTTCGCTTTGTTACTAAATATAAAATTTAAAGCCAAGGTTAACAGCGCGTTACGTAAATCGATCGACTCTGACCTTATTGATACTTATATATGACATCACAGTTATATTACAGGGAATAATTCATCTAGTAATGGCGATATGTGTTTCAAGAAAGTTTCACATTTTCAAAATATTAGGGGCCACCCTCTTTTTTTCTTATTTCAAAATAATTTTGCTCAATAATGCTTAAAACAGAACGTACACGCAGGCTGTTCAAAGAAGGAAGTTGGATTGTCTTTGGTCAAGCATTAATGGTAGTTGGTTCTTTGGCGGGCGTGAGACTGCTGACTGAATTGCTTTCCCCAGATGCTTACGGTGAGCTTGCACTAGGTATGACTATTGCCACTTTGATCAACCAAATTATACTTGGTCCACTAGGTGGCGGCATAATGCGGTTTTATTCATCAGCACTTGAACATGACGATATTGCTGGATATTTAAAAGCAGTAAAGAAATTGGTGTTATATGCCACTTTAATAATTTTTCTGCTTGCTATATTTGCTGTTGCTGGTCTTGTTCTATCAGGCCAAAATCAGTGGATCGCTATTACTTTAAGCGCCTTGGCCTTCGCTATTTTAAATGGGTATAGTGCCAATCTTAGTGGTATTCAAATGGCTGCGCGGCAACGATCTATTGTTGCGATACATCAGGGGATAGATCCACTATTAAGATCCTTAGTTGCTGGTGGATTGGTATTATGGTTAGGAATGGATAGCTCTGTAGCAATGATAGGTTATGCAATAGCTGCTTTACTGATTCTTGCCTCACAGACTTTTTTCTTTCAACAGATCATTCGCAATAGTCGCTTCAGTAAAAATAAAAGAGCTTGGCCGGATGAAATATGGCAGTTTTCTTGGCCTATCGGAATTTTTGGCGTCTTTACTTGGCTACAACTGGCGTCCGACCGTTGGGCGCTACAAATTTTTGCTTCAACCAGTGAAGTTGGTAGTTATGCAGTGCTCTACCAATTGGGGTATTACCCGATTTCATTACTAACTGGCATGGCTATGCAATTTATGGTGCCAATTCTTTATCAAAGAGCGGGTGATGCTAGCGATAACGATCGTAATGCCGATGTAAGTAAATTAAGTTGGCAATTAACTGGGCTAAGCTTAGGCTTAACAGGAATCACATTTATATTGGCTATGTTATTACACCCTATAGTATTTGATATTTTTGTGGCTAAAGAATATCGTAGCATATCTTATTTGTTGCCGTGGATTATGGTTTCAGGGGGGGTGTTTGCATCTGGGCAGTCTTTAGCCTCCAACTTGTTAGCGCAAATGAAAACTCGTGAAATGATTGCGCCAAAAATTATAACCGCTATATTTGGTCTAACGCTTAATTTTGTTGGGGTATATTTTTATGGGATAATTGGCGCTGTTTGTGCTGGAGTTTTGTTTGCAATAGCATATTTTCTTTGGATGGTATTACTTGTAACAAATAAAAAAAAACATGTTTAGATTAAAGTATAAAAAAAATTTGATGGATGCTCCCACTCTCGATTTACCCTGTCTTTCAAAGATGCTGTCATGAACTTTCGAGCCAAATTACTTCGTATCCATTGGTTTCTCAGTGCACAGTTTGGTATTGATCTAATTAAAACGTTGCATTCACTCCGTGGTGTCACTAAATATATTAGAGATTTTTTGTATTTTCGAGGTCTTTACAATGGCCGTTTGGAGTTGGTTCCCTGTCTACATGACTGGTTTGAGGAGGGTGGCGCAATAAAAAGTGAATATTTTTGGCAGGATTTACTGATGGCTAGAAAAGTATTTGCCGCCAATCCCGAAAAACATGTTGATATTGGTTCTCGTGTTGATGGCTTTGTCGCTCATGTCGCAAGCTTTAGAGATATTGAAGTTTTTGATATTCGCTCTATAACCACTAGCATTCCAGGGGTTACTTATACTCAGGCAGATCTTATGCATCCCGTTGAAATTGTAGATTACTGCGATTCATTGTCATGCCTACATGCCCTTGAGCATTTTGGCTTGGGTCGTTATGGTGACCCGCTTGATCCAAAAGGCTATGAATTAGGCATTTGCAATATGGCGCGTATTTTACGCACAGGGGGAGTGCTTTATCTTTCAGTTCCAGTTGGAATTGAAAGGGTTGAATTTAATGCGCAACATGTATTCGACCCAACAACTATTGTAAATATTGCCGGAACTAATCAGCTTTTATTAAGTGGATTCACATTGTTTACTTATGAGAATGGGATTGTTGAAATGGATGTTACAACTGAAGTTTTAATCTTGGTAGGCAAGGAAAGATATGCTCTTGGTCTTTTTACTTTTATAAAACAGTAATTACGGGCATTAAAAAACCCTCCCTGCTAACATTAATTATTATTCCTTTTGAGTATTGGCTATCAAGTATATTTATCCAACTTTAGCCTAATTATCATATGCTGGATTTCGATGAGCTTAGCTTGAAGGGTTTATATTGCCATTTAAATGATTTTTTCAATATTTTGTTCTGAATGAATGGCTAGCTAGGGACGCCAATAGAGTAGTTAGGATGGGATAGCTATTAATTTTGATCAATTAATCTAATCGCAGTAGAGAAGCACAATATGGTTAACTCAGTTTTTGTTATTGAAAGATGTTAGTTATTGCTAACAATTCTATAAGGCGAATTTTAAATAAATGATAATCTCCCATCTTATCGGCGGTCTTGGTAACCAAATGTTTCAGTATGCAGCGAGCAGAGCGTTTTCTCTTAAAAGAAACGTGCCATTGTATTTAGATATTCAGGATTTTAAGGGATATGCCTTACATAATGGTTATGAGCTGAATCGTGTATTTAATATTAATACCCAACTTGCTGGCAATTCAGTGCTCAAAGACGTATTGGGCTGGCGATCTTATTCACCAATCAGGAAGAAATTGTATCGTTCGCAGTTAAGGCGTTTTAGGGGTAAACGGATGGTTGTAGATACGCAATTCAGCTCTTGGCATCAAATTAATAAAATACCCAATTATTGTTATTTGATGGGCAATTGGCAGACAGAGCACTATTTCAACGATTATCAAGAAATTATTCGTAAAGATTTTTCGTTTAGGTTGCCATCTATAGGTCTTAATGCCACATTTGCAGAGCAGATTAGTAATAATGTGGCGATAAGTTTGCATGTGCGCAGGGGGGATTATTTAGCTAACTCATCCTCATTGGCTTTTCATGGCCTGTGTTCTCTGGATTACTATCGTCGTGCGATTAGCTACATTTCTGATCGAGTAGTTAATCCAGTATTCTATATTTTTTCTGATGATATGTCTTGGGTTCGAGAAAACTTGCTCATTGAGTACCCTTGTCATTATGTCGATCACAACAAAGGTGTTGAAAGTTATAATGACATGCGTTTGATGAGTTTGTGCAAGCATCACATTATTGCAAATAGTTCGTTTAGTTGGTGGGGTGCTTGGCTTAATCCATCGATTGATAAAATTGTGATTGCGCCAAATAAGTGGGTTTTATCTGATTTTGATACGTCAGACATCGTTCCATCAAGCTGGGTTAAAATCGACTGATATAGTTCATTTGTTATAATAACGCTCATTTTTGTCGATTTCGTGAGGTTATAAGTGTTATCTTTTTTTGTTGTGGTGATTATTTAGTGAGACAGAATACTATTAAAATAAGCGTGTGTATCCCCGCCTATAATCGGCCTGAGGTTCTACCTGCATTACTGGATTCTGTTTTATCGCAAAGCTATTCAGATTTCGAAATAGTTATATGCGAGGACAATTCACCCAAAAGGCAAGAGATTTCAGAAATCATTGCAAATTACGTCCAGAAATATCCTGGCATAATTTACTATTACGAAAATGAATTAAACCTAGGTTACGATGGTAATATTCGCAATCTTATTACGAAAGCTAATGGTGACTACTGTCTTTTTATGGGTAATGATGATTTGATGTGTGCTGATGCATTGGCAGTCGTGGCGTCGGCAGTTACTCGTTATAAAGATATTGGTGTTGTTTTAAGAACATACGCATCTTTTGATGGCTCACCTGAAAATATCAACCAGATCTTCCGATATTTTAAAGAAGAAGCATTCTTTCCTGCTGGTACAGAAGCCATTTCCACGATTTATCGCAGATCCGTAGTGATTTCAGGCATGGTGGTTCACAGGCAGAGAGCCTTAAAGTATAGTACTGAACAGTTTGATGGAACTTTACTGTACCAGTTGCATTTGGTTGCTAATCTTTTGACAGAAATGAATGGGGTTTTTGTTCCAGAGATATTGACCCTTTATCGGAATGGCGGCATACCCGATTTTGGCAATAGCGAAAAGGAAAAAAGTCTGTTTACACCTAAGCTGCAAACACCTGAGTCGTCATTGCATTTTATGAAAGGTATGCTCGAAATAGCTAAGTGGACGGAGATTACGCATAATATAACCATCTATAAATCAATCCTCACAGATATTGGTAATTACAGTTATCCGATTCTATCTATTCAGGCCAAGCAGCCCAAATTAGTATTTCTAAAATATGCATATGGATTGGCCAGCATGGGCTTTTGGAAAAATAAAATGTTTTATTTGTATTTCACATCGCTGCTTGTTTTGGGCTCAAGCCGAGTTGATCGAGTAATTCAATATTTAAAGAACCATATCGGCCATACCCCAGTTATCGGAAGCGTATATCGTGGTGGAGTTCGATGAGGATTTTGGTCGTAGGTGATTGGTATTCTGATGTCCATGAAGAGGGCGTTTATCAAGCATACCAAAATCTTGGCCATGAGGTTTTTAAGTTTACATGGCATCAGTATTTTCAATATGAGCCGACATCGCTACATAGTGTTTCGAAATTAATATTGTTTTGGCGTAAGTTTCAGGATAAGTTCATTGTTGGGTCTATTTTGGCTAGAATTAATCATGATTTGATTAAGCAGATTGAGGAATGCAAGCCTGATTTGATTTCTGTATACCGAGGAACACATATTACCAAAAGAACGTTAGGCATTATCAAGAAACTTTATCCTTTGATATGTCTAGTCAGTCATAATGAAGACGACCCCTTTACAGAAGGCCATCCTTATTGGCTCTGGCGCCACTTTCTAGCTGCTATACCCCAATATGATTTAGTGCTTGCACATAGATTGCGAAATGTTCAGCAATATCAAGATATAGGGGCGAAAAATGTTAAATTTCTTCGTTCATGGTATGCGCCAGAACGAACACACGCAGTTACACTTTCAGATGTAGATAAGTCGAAATTTGAATGTGATGTAGTGTTTGCTGGCCATTTCGAAGATGATGGTCGAATTGCTCATTTAGAGGAAATTGTAAAGCAGGGCTTTAAATTACGTCTTTTTGGCCCTGGTAAATACTGGGATCCTATTTTACGAGAATCGGAACATCTTCACTATTTATTACCCATACAGATGGTATGGGGTGACGACTATAACAAGGCGTTGTGTGGAGCAAAAGTGGCTTTATGTTTCTTCTCAAAATTAAATCGTGATACCTACACTAGGCGTTGTTTTGAAATTCCAGCGACAAAGACCCTTCTTCTTTCTGAATATTCTGATGAGTTGGCTACTCTATATCAGTTAGGAGTAGAAGCCGATGTTTTTAATACTAAAGAAGAATTAGTGCAAAAGTTGCGTTGCTATGTCGATAATGATGAGCTTCGTAAATCAGTAGCGCTGGCGGGTTATCGGCGTGTGGTTGCGGATGGACATGATGTGGTTTCTCGGATGGCGCAGGTGCTTGAATGGGTTGAGCAAGTAAAATAAACAATCAGGATAAAAAAGATGAATAAATTTAATTCGCAATCATCGGCAATGAGTTTTTTTAGAGTCATTGGTTTAGAAAGAGTCGCGTGGTCACTACGACGTTTACATTGTCCTGTAGATCACAATGCTCTTGTGCTTGAAGTTGGTTCGGGTGGTAATCCTTATGCACGTGCGAATGTTCTTTTGGATGCTTATGAAGAAACTAATGAGCGCCATTGGGTTCCTCTTAAGGCCGACAGACCTATGGTGCTTGGTTTCGTTGAAAAGCTGCCGTTTAAAGATAAATCATTTGATTTTGTAATTGCCTCTCATGTATTTGAACATAGTCCTCAACCTGAACAATTCCTTGCTGAATTGCAGCGTGTGGCAAAAGCGGGTTACATCGAAGTACCAGACGCATTTATGGAGCGAATCAATCCTTATATAGACCACCGATTAGAGATTACCTGCCGTGATGAAAAGTTAATCATCAGAAAGAAATTAGGGCATATTGTTGAGCATGACACGGTGGAGTTGTATGAAAGTCGGGTAAAACCATTTTTGACGTGTGAACTTATTCCCAAACGACCGTTTGCATTTCATGTACGATATTATTGGCATGAGAAAATTGCTTTTAAAGTTCTAAATCCAGAAGCTGATGCGTCTTGGATGGTGGAAGTTGATTCCACTAAATCAAAATCAACTATTCTTGGTATTAAAGCACGGGTGCAAGCGTATGTGCTAGATATTGCTAGGCTTTTATTATCTCAGAGTAAAAGAAACAAGAAAATTGAAGTGTTCAATCTATTAATTTGCCCTAGTTGTGGTTGTGATTCACTCACAAAAATTCAACAGGGTATTCAGTGTGATAATTGCAATGTTGTCTATCCTGTAAAAAATGATATTCCTTATATGTATCCAGTTTAGTCATATAATCGATGAATGGATAAGTCCGTGTTGTTTCAGTTGTTGATTAATTATATAGTTTAAAAACTATAGTCAGAATATAAATTGTGAGCAGAGTGATTAGTTTATGCAAATAATAAAGCAGCCGTTAGTAAGAGATTAGTTTGCATATTTTTATTAATGCGCTTTCAGCTCGTTTAGGCGGTGGTCAGACCTATTTGCTAAATCTTCTCAAGCATGTTCCTCAAGAAGATAACTGGCAGGTGATTGTTCTGGTTCAGCCATCATTTGCGCTTGATGACTTACCCCAAAATGTCCTGCGTCTGGAGCAGGCTTCGCTTGAAAATCCATTGAAGCGTGCCGTCTGGGAAGAAACTTGCTTACCGTCATTGCTGAGACAGCATGATATTAAATTATTTTTCTCACCAGGTGGTCTATTACCAAGATCATTGCCTACTAATATGTTAACGGCTGTGACCTTTCAAAATATGCTGCCATTCGATCATGAGCAGCGCAATAAATATCCTTTGGGCTACCGTCGCTTAAGAGATTGGTTGCTGGAGCGTGGTTTGTCATCCTCAATGAGACGATCTGATTTGGTTATATTTATCTCGGAGTTTGCCAGAAATTTTATCAATCACGAATTGGGTGAATTAAAAGGCGCGAATGTAGTTATTCCCCACGGCATCGACTCCTCTTTTATCGCATCTTCCGAATATTTATTGCCAAGACCTGTTTGGTTGCCCAAAGAAGATTATTTTCTTTATGTATCGTTTATTGATCATTACAAAGCGCAACTAGAAGTCGTGCAAGGTTTTTATCTTTATCGGCAACAAGGTGGACAAGGAAGGTTGATTTTGGCTGGTTCCGAATACCGTCCGTATGCCGATTTAGTGAGGCAGAAGATTACTGACTTGAGCCTGAATAACGAGGTTATAATGACAGGCAATATACCTCATGCAGATTTGCCCGCTCTCTATCAAAATGCACGAATCAATTTGTTTGCTTCGTTTACTGAAAACTGTCCTAATATTTTGCTTGAAATGATGGCCTCAGGACGACCGGCACTGGTTTCAAATCGTGCCCCGATGAATGAGTTTGGTGTGGATACAGTCGCTTATTTTGACCCTTCAAACCCTGAAGATTTAGCTAGACATCTGATTGCGCTAAACTTTGATGAAGACAGGCAACTTAGACTAGGTAGTGATGCAATGAATCGCGCAGCACTTCATACTTGGGAAGTAGCCGCAGGAAATACTTGGAAGGCTCTTGAAAAAACAGGGCAAAAATTAAGCAATTAATATGCGTAACGCTAAATTGAGAATGCTACAACTATGTTTAAAAATAAAAAGCTGATAATTACAGGTGGTACGGGGTCTTTCGGTAACGCCGTATTAAATCGCTTTCTGCATACTGATATTTCTGAAATACGCATTTTTAGTCGCGATGAAAAAAAGCAAGACGATATGCGTAAAAGCTACAATAATCCCAAATTGAAATTTTATATCGGTGATGTGAGAGACCAACGTAGCCTCAGCCAAGCTTTCCGTGGCGTTGATTATTGTTTTCATGCGGCTGCGCTTAAACAGGTACCATCCTGTGAGTTTTATCCGATGGAAGCTGTTCGTACTAATGTAATGGGTACAGAAAATGTACTTGAAGCGGCCATAGCGAATGGCTTGAAACGAGTGGTTTGTCTGAGTACAGATAAGGCAGTTTATCCAATTAATGCCATGGGTATTTCCAAGGCTATGATGGAAAAAGTGATGGTGGCAGCATCACGCAATCTGGATGACTGTGACACAGTAATTTGCGGTACACGTTATGGCAATGTAATGGCTTCACGCGGCTCAGTGATTCCATTATTTGTAGAGCAAGTCATGGCCAATCAGGCTATTTCGATTACCGATCCTGCGATGACACGCTTCATGATGACTTTAAATGATGCTGTGGATCTAGTTTTGTATGCGTTTAAGCATGGAATGAATGGTGATATTTTTGTGCAAAAAGCGCCAGCTGCAACCATTGAAGTACTGGCCAACGCTTTATTGCAAATAATAGGTAAACCTGATCATGAAATTCGTGTTATTGGTACACGACATGGTGAAAAATTGTATGAAGCACTGTTAAGTCGAGAGGAGCGTGTAGCCGCGCAAGATTTGGGTGGTTATTATCGTATACCACCAGATTTGCGTGACCTGAATTATGGAAAGTTTGTAGAGCAAGGTGAGCTACTAATTTCTGAAGCGGTTGATTACAACTCGCACAACACAACTCGCTTAGATGTTGATCAAATGAAAAAATTATTGATGAAGTTACCTTTCATACAGGCAATAGCCCGTGGTGAAGTAGCGCAAACAGAGGTATAAATGCGAGTATTGGTGACAGGTGCCAATGGTTTTATAGGCCAGAATTTACTGGTACATTTACATGAATTAGGCATTGAAACAGTGCGTTATACACGTGACATGGCCATGACTGATTTAGCGAAAGGCTTGGTTGGAATAGATTTTGTATTCCACTTAGCGGGAATTAATAGACCTAAAGATGTTGCTGAATTTACTGAAGGTAATACAAAACTGACATTGCAGCTTTGTGATTTGATCCGCGAGAGTGGTCGAAAGATTCCGGTACTGTATTCCTCTTCAATTCAGGCCGAAGCTAATAACCCATACGGCATTAGCAAACTGGCTGCTGAGGAAGCCTTGCAAGCATTGGAAAACGATACACACTCTCCTGTTTATCTTTATCGTTTGCCAAATGTGTTTGGCAAGTGGAGTCGGCCGAATTATAACTCTGCAGTTGCTACTTTCTGCCACAACATTGCCAACGATTTACCTATCCAAATCAACGATCCTATGGCGCTGGTTCAGTTAGTTTATGTGGATGATGTTATTAAGGACTTTCTGCGACTACTGAAACAGCAACCCCAAGGTGTCAATAGACCTGAAGTATCGCCAGTTTATACTATTGCTGTGGGTGAATTGGTCGAAAAAATTAACTCATTTAAAGCCGGTCGTGAATCAATGACGACAGATTCGGTTGGTATAGGCTTTACTAGAGCACTGTATTCAACTTATTTAAGTTTTCTTCCTCCCAAACAGTTCGCGTATTCGCTGCCTGTTCATGTCGATCAGCGAGGCCGATTTGTGGAGATGTTGAAAACTAAAGACTCAGGACAATTTTCATTCTTCACTGCACATCCAGGCATTACCCGTGGCGGACATTATCACCATACTAAGAATGAAAAGTTTTTGGTTATTCAGGGTAAAGCCCGATTTGGTTTTCGTCATATTATTACTGACGAAAACTATGAATTACTGACAAATGGTGAAAAGCCAGAAGTGGTTGAAACAGTTCCCGGTTGGTCGCATGATATTACCAATATTGGTGATAACGAAATGATCGTATTACTATGGGCAAATGAAGTATTTGATCGAAACTTGCCTGATACCTTTTCCCATAAGGTCAGATAATGAAAAAATTAAAAGTTATGTCGGTAGTTGGTACGAGACCAGAGATCATTAGGTTGTCTCGTGTACTAGCGCGTCTGGATGAGCATTGTGAACACATTTTGGTTCATACTGGACAGAATTATGATTACGAATTGAACCAGATTTTTTTTGATGATCTGGATATACGTAAGCCTGATTATTTTTTGAATAGTGCCTTTGATAGTACAAGTGCCGCTCATACCATAGGCAACTTAATTATTGCTGTTGATCAAGTATTGGAAAAAGTTCAGCCTGAGGCGATGTTGGTTTTGGGTGATACCAATAGTTGCTTATCAGTGATTCCAGCTAAACGCCGCAAGATCCCTATTTTTCATATGGAAGCTGGTAATCGCTGTTTTGATATGCGAGTACCCGAAGAAATAAATCGGCGCATAGTTGATCATACCGCCGATGTTAACTTGACTTACAGCACTATTGCTAGAGATTATTTACTGAGGGAAGGCTTGCAGCCAGATCTAGTTATCAAAACAGGTAGCCCTATGTTTGAGGTGTTAAGTTACTATCGTTCGCGTATTGATGCTTCTGATATTTTGACTCGCTTGGCAATAGTGGAGGGCAGTTATTTTATTATTAGCGCCCATCGTGAAGAAAATATAGAATCAGAACAGAGTTTTACAAAATTATTTAATATATTAAATGCAATTGCAGAGGATTATAACTTGCCTGTGATTGTCTCAACACATCCTCGTACCCAGAAACGAATAGATGCAAACCAAGCAAAATTTCATCCATTAGTTCGATTATTAAAGCCTTTGGGCTTTCATGACTATGTAAAATTGCAGTTGTCTGCGCGAGCCGTGCTTTCAGATAGTGGTACGATCAATGAGGAGTCTTCAATACTCAATTTTCCAGCTCTTAATCTTAGGGAAGCCCATGAGCGCCCCGAAGGCATGGAAGAAGCAGCCGTGATGATGGTTGGGCTCGAGCTTGATCGAGTGCGCCAAGGCTTAAGTATTTTGGCAACTCAGTCGAGTGGCATTAAGCGTACGCTTACCCAAGTAGCAGATTACAGTGTGGCCAACGTTTCTGATAAAGTGGTGCGTATCATGCACAGCTATACGGATTATGTTAATCGTGTAGTATGGAAAAAATACACTGAATCATCATGAGAATTTTAATTGTTAGCCAATATTTTTGGCCTGAAAACTTTCGGATTAATGATTTGGTTAAGGAGTTTGTTCTACGAGGCCATGAGGTCACTGTTTTAACCGGTATACCAAATTATCCAGATGGCAAAGTTTTTGATGCTTTTAAAAAAGATCGTTCATCATTTGATAACTACGCAGGGGCAAAAATTTATCGAGCACCCATGCTTACGCGTGGCAATAGCCGTCTACGATTATTGCTTAATTACATAAGTTTTGTATTCGGAGCTTGTTTTTTCGGGCCTTGGTTTCTGCGTGGCCAAAATTTTGATGTTATTTTTGCTTATGAGCCATCACCTGCGACGGTTGGCCTGCCAGCAGTATTGCTGGGAGGTTTGAAACGAGTGCCTGTGGTTTTTTGGGCTCTTGATTTGTGGCCAGATACCATAGCTGCTGTTGGTGAAGTAAGCTCTGCTAAACTATTGTCTTTGGTTGGTCACATGGTTCGATTTATTTACAATCGATGTGCACTTGTTTTGGGTCAATCACGGGGTTTTTTGGGTAGTCTTGCTAAATATTGTGATGATGTTAATAAAATCAGATATTTTCCAAGTTGGGCTGAAGATCTATTCTGTGTAGATAATATATCACCTGCAGCTGAAGTACCGATTCAAGATGGCGTCTTTAATGTGTTGTTTGCCGGTAATATAGGTGAGGCGCAAGACTTTCCTGCAATACTTGAGGCTGCGGAGATTTTAAAAGACAATTCGGCTATTCGGTGGTTGATTGTGGGTGATGGCCGAATGACAGAATGGTTGCATAAAGAAGTTATAAAACGCGATTTAACGCATTGTTTTTTGTTGTTAGGGCGTTTTGATGTAGAGCGTATGCCTTCATTTTATGCACATGCGGATGCTTTTTTGGTTGCTCTAAAGCATAGTCCTGTTTTTGCTTTAACGGTTCCTGGAAAAGTACAATCCTACTTAATGGCCGGAGTTCCATTGCTTGGAATGTTGGATGGTGAAGGTAGTTTCGTTATTCTTGATGCCAATGCAGGGCTAGTCTGTCCAGCTGGAGATAGTAAAGGTTTAGCCGAATCAGTACTAAAGCTATCGTTAATGAATAAGTTTGACCGCCAAAAAATGGGTAGCAATGGCCGTAGTTACGCACGAAAAGAATTTAACCGTGATTTACTGATTACTAAACTTGAAAGTTGGTTTTTAGAGATAAATAAATCATCTTCAAAATGTAAATAAATGTGACTACCCACACCTTCGGCAGGATAAGTCGCAAGTACTTATTTGTTGATGAGAACCTGAAAGCTGCATGTCTACTAAATGCCCTTTAAGGTTGAATTAGTGCTATTTTTCTATAAATCAGTCCATTATTACAAATATTAAGGGCATCCCTATCCATCATAGGGAGCAACTTAACTATCTAGTGCAAATACTTATTTGATCCAGCAAGAAAATTAGTTGTTCGGAGAGTCAAATTAGTTGTTCTGAGGAGCATTTTAGCTGTTCTAAGGAGTCACTTAATTCTCTTAAGGTAGTTTATATGGGCTGTGGCGTGCATTAAAGTACTGCGGAGAGTTACCTTATACTTTAAAAGGCGCAACTAAAGTGTCGTGAGTATTTCCTTATAAGAGGTAAAAGTTCTTTGGCTGGTATGAATAGTGTCCTCGCAAGAACTTAGGTGCGCCTAATAGGTGCGAAGAGCTTCCTTATGCTGTCTGATTCTATTCTTATAAGTTGTGAGGATGACTTTATTACGGCTAATGCTGCCGTTATAGCTCAGTTGTAAGTCCTGAATTTCTTTAAAAGTTGCGTTATAAGTCTATAGGTATTAGTACTCACACTTATTCTATTTTAAAGGGCTGTAGCTGTTGGTTTGTAATTTATTGATTTAAGTTATTTATTTAATATTGTTTTGTTATGAGATAGTCGTTGACAGCCTTCTTCATAGAGGCGTACTTTATGAACTAGTTATTGTGAATCCTAGTTTATGATAACGATGTTCATCAGGCACAGCAAGTCGCTAATCACCTTAGCGCATTCATGCTACACATTTCTTATATATCCATAACGCGGTTGGAGATTCCATAATATTATGCCCACTAATAATTTTTTTCCTACGTCTGAAGATGCACAATTGGTTTGGCTTAGCCATTACGCTTTAAAGTTACCTGTTAACGGGCCTATTTGTGGCGTGCTTGCTGACGAGATCACCGCCACCCAGAAAGATCTTAGTTATTATATTTGGATGTTGCAAAACTGGCATCCAGCTACTCGGCGAGATGCACTTGGTGCGACGAGTCATAAGCAACTGATGGTCAATGGTACTGGCACTGAAAATGTGCAACATCCACAGCCGACTTTGTTTCCCGATGCGCCATCAGCCACGACACCAGGCATTCAAAAGCGCTTATTTGCACAAATTTCTCGCATCAAAACTAATCCCAATTACACTGATATCATCGGTCAAGATATGGGCATTATTGGTATATCGTCTTCGGTACAGTATTTAACTCCAGAGTTTACAGCGAGTGTGGAGCAGGGGGCGACAGGGAGTCAGGTACGTTTAGATTTTATGAAACATGGTCATGATGGTATCTGGATAGAAAATCGTATTAATGGTGGGGAGTGGAAGTTTTTGTCAGTAAGTACCATTAAGCCTTATTTAGATGTTAGTCCTTTAGCGACTGGCAATAGCCATGAAGCCCGTGAATATCGATTGCGTTGGTGGGATAAAAGCGTTGCGCATGGTGAGTGGAGTGGGGTTCAGGGTGCTGTGTTAGGTAGTTAGCTGGGTAAGTCAAGAATTTGGGTTGCATGATATTCGCAGCCCAATACCTATTAGATGCTGTTGGCTTAATGATGATAGAGCAATATTATTCATAGGTCTTTACGGCTTAAGTTATTACATTATTGTTATAAAATCTCAGAATATTTCAGTGTATAAGATGTGCCGACGCTAGAAGGCGTATTATTTATCATAGCAGAGTCTATGCCAGAAACGCTTTACTCGCTTACGCTAGTAAAGCCTTATTCCGGCCTACAGTTTTGCTACAACTTTTGTCGTGTAGGGTTGTTATTTTAAAATACCGTTGAATTTAAATTCTGAGTGTTTGTTATATCCTAAGCTATCAACTTATAAGCCACTAAAATAGGCGGCTAATGCTTGCATGTCTTCTTCACTGAGCATATTGGCAATAGCTTGCATCTGACCATTCTTTCTTATACCGGCTTTAAAACTAGCTAATTGATTGGCTAAATAGTCGGCGCGTTGACCTGCTAATCTAGGGTATTGACCGTTACCCTCTGCATTAGAGCCATGACAGCCTAGGCACATGCTCGCTTTTTCTTTGCCGATTTTTGCTAAAGGTAAATTACTTTCTGTTTTGGCGGTGGGCACGCTGGAAAAATAAGCGGCAATATTTTTAATGTCATCATCGCTTAAGTTACTGGCCATTGCTTTCATAATGCTATTGCTACGCGCTCCTGATTTGAAGGCATTTAGCTGATTAATAACATAGTTGGGTTGTTGTGCAAAGAGATTGGGCGCTGGATTATGAGCAGCGTGTCCTCCATGGCCTATAGAACCATGGCAGCCTATGCAATTAGCAACTAATTTCTCTCCGGCTACTTTGTCGGCCGCTAAAGTAACGCTAGTCCAAATTAAAGCCGATATTAAGGCTACAAAAACAGAATATTTTAATGTGTTCATTGGGTCACCTCGGAGTTATAAAATTAAATATTAATTGATAATGGTCTAGGTTTGTCTTTAATGCGTTACTTAGGGGCAGACTGAACTATACAACTAAAGCTGGTTTTTGTGAAAGATCTATATGTTTAAATATTTCGTTATCTAGTTCTTGTAGTAGACTCAATGTCTTTAGTATTGCTATCATTTCGTATCTCCAAAATAGGGCTACCAAGGTGGGTGAGATTAAAAATACGGGAGGGAAGAGGAAATATAAAAATATTGTGTCTTACCTTTGTTGATATCTTAATATTATTATTAATTTCCCTCGCTTTTAATCACACCCTGTCAGGGTAGGATTTAATTTTAAATAATCTTTACTAATCAGCATTATCATGGAAAAAATAAACGTTTTATTTGTTTGTATGGCTAATATTTGCAGGTCACCGGCTGCTGAAGGTGTTTTTATAAAGCTCATTAAAGACAGGGCATTAGAAGGATCTTTTAGAGTCGATTCGGCTGGAACTCATGCATATCATGAGGGCGAAGTTCCTGATGCACGTACACAGCAATCTGCACTGTTACGTGATGTAAAATTAGCGCATTTACGTGCTAGAAAAGTGGTGATGGGTGATTTTGAAGATTTTGATTATTTGTTGGTGATGGATGATGATAATTATGCTGTGCTAATGAATGCTTGCCCTGAACAATATAAAGCTAAAATTCATTATTTCTTAGATTTTGCACCGCATTTGGGTGTACGTGAAGTGCCTGACCCTTATTATGGTGGTATTTATGGCTTTGAGCGCGTATTGGATTTAATCGAAGAAGCATCGGTGGGCTTTTTAGAGTCCTTAAAGGCCACAGCTTTGAAATAAGCAACAGTTTTTATGTTTTTTGTAGGCCGGAATAAGGCTTTACTAGCGAAAGCGAGTAAAGCGTTTCCGGCATGTGCACTAAATATTTACAATAAATTAAGGTGAGAGCATGGCAATAATATCGAATACCGTAAGCTATATGGATGGGGATGTGGTGTTGGAAGCTTTTTTTGCTTTTGATGAAGCTCTAGTTGGACGTAGACCAGCGGTTTTAATTAATCATACTTGGGTGGGTAGAGATGATTTTGTAGCCGAAAAGGCGATAAAGCTGGCAGAGATGGGTTATGTAGGCTTTGCTGTTGATATGTATGGTAAAGGTATAGTCGGAACGAGTCCTGAACAAAACTCAGCCTTGATGCAGCCTTTTATGGAAGATAGAGTGTTGTTACAAAAACGTCTACTGGCTGCTTTGTATGCTGTTAAGTTATTGCCTTGGGTTGATGATCATAATATTGCCGCCATCGGTTTTTGTTTTGGCGGCTTATGTGTTTTAGATTTGGCTAGATCTGGCGCTGATGTGAAAGGTGTAGTTAGTTTTCATGGTATGTTGAATGCGCCTAGTCATAGTTTGGATAAGCCGATTAAAGCTAAAGTTTTGGCCTTGCATGGTCATGATGATCCCATGGCAACGCCAGCTCAAGTATTAGCTTTTGAGCAAGAAATGACATTGGTGGGCGTGGATTGGCAATTGCACTGTTATGGTAATACCGCTCATGCTTTTACTAATCCAGTAGCTAATGATCCTGAGAATGGCATGGTTTATCGTACTCTTGCAGATCATCGTTCATGGCAAGCTATGAAAAACTTCTTAGTCGAAGTTTTTGCTTAACATTAATAGATATCTACTTAAAGAGGGATAATTTTAGCTAAAACAGATGCTGGAATTAACTTTTCGCCTTTAAGCTTTGTCCTTTTGTCTGCGTTTAAGAGAGCCCTGTCTAAAAGTGAACGATTAAGCTAAACTGCCCCATCTTAAGTTTTAGTCACATTTAATCATCAAAATTTTGACTATTTGGTATAATCCCGTGTTATTTAAAGTTGTAGGGCGCATTTATTGCATGGAATGAAGTGATGCGCTTAATTTTAGTCAAAAAACCATGCCGATAATGTACTACGGCACACTGTTTATCTAGGGATCAATGTCAAACTTCGCTAAAGAAATTATACCTGTCAATCTCGAAGATGAGATGAAACAGTCCTATCTCGATTATGCAATGAGCGTTATTGTGGGTCGAGCTCTACCTGATGTTAGGGATGGCCTAAAACCAGTGCATCGCCGCGTGTTATACGCGATGAGTGAATTGGGTAACGATTGGAATAAACCCTATAAGAAATCGGCGCGTATTGTCGGTGATGTTATCGGTAAATATCACCCTCATGGTGATACCGCAGTCTATGACACTATGGTACGTATGGCGCAGCCTTTCTCCATGCGCTATATGTTGATCGATGGCCAAGGTAACTTTGGTTCGGTTGATGGTGATCCACCCGCTGCAATGCGTTATACCGAAGTTCGTATGGCAAAAATTGCCCATGAATTGTTGGCAGATCTTGATAAAGAGACGGTTGATTTCATTCCGAACTACGACGAATCAGAAATTCAGCCTGAAGTATTACCGACTCGCGTTCCTAATTTATTGGTGAATGGTTCTTCTGGTATTGCTGTGGGTATGGCGACTAATATCCCTCCGCACAATATGACCGAAGTGGTCAGTGCTTGTTTGGCGATGATCGATAATCCGGATATTAGTATTCTGGAGTTAATGGAATATATTCCGGGTCCAGATTTTCCTACAGCCGCTTTCATCAATGGCGCTGCGGGTATTTACAATGCCTATACCACAGGTAGAGGCAAGATTTATTTACGTGCAAGATGTCACTTTGAAGATATAGGTGATAGTAGTCGCCAGTCGATTATTACCACTGAACTACCTTATCAGGTTAACAAAGCGCGTTTGCTGGAGAAAATTGCCGAGTTAGTTAAAGAAGGTAAGCTCGAAGGTATTTCAGGTTTGCGTGATGAATCTGATAAAGACGGTATGCGCATGGTGATCGAACTTCGTCGCGGTGAAGTGCCAGAAGTCGTATTAAATAATCTATATAAGCAGACTCAATTCCAGACGGTCTTCGGCATTAATATGGTTGCCTTGCTGGACGGTCGTCCGCATTGTATGAATTTGCTAGAGATACTCAGCGCGTTTATTAACCATAGACGTGAAATTGTTACACGCAGAACTATCTATTTACTTCGTCGTGCCCGTGAAAGAGCGCATATCTTAGAAGGTCTTGCTGTTGCTTTAGCTAATATTGATGAAATGATTGCGCTGATTAAAGCAGCGAGCAATCCTGCTGAAGCTAAAGAAGGTTTGTTGGCAAGAACTTGGGATGCTGGATTAGTTTCTTCTTTATTGGAACGCGCCGATGCGAGTCGTTCTAGGCCAGAAGATTTAGGTGATGAGTTTGGTATTTTTGAAGGTATTTATCGTCTTTCAGAAACACAGGCGCAAGCCATACTTGATTTACGTTTGCATCGCTTAACAGGGTTAGAGCAAGATAAAATCGTTAATGAATATAAACAGTTGCTGGAACAAATTGATGAATATTTGTTTATTTTGAGTAGCGATGTTCGATTAATGGAAATTATCAGAGAAGAACTGGTTGCCATTAAAGATCAGTATTCCGATGCGCGTCGCACAGAAATTATAAAAAACCAGTTGGATTTATCTGAGCAAGATTTAATTACTGAAGAAGATATGGTAGTGACCATGTCTCATGAAGGTTACGTTAAGTCTCAACCTCTAAGCGATTACAAGGCGCAACGACGTGGCGGACGTGGTAAATCAGCGACTGCGACTAAAGAATTGGATTATGTTGATAAGTTAATTGTCGCTAATACTCACGATACGATTCTATGCTTCTCTTCACGCGGCAAAGTCTACTGGATGAAAGTTTATCAATTGCCAGTGGCTAGTCGTGCTGCACGAGGCAAGCCTTTTGTTAATTTATTGCCGCTAGAGCAGGGTGAGAAAATTAATGCAATCTTGCCTATCCGTGAATTTACTGAAAATAAATTTATTTTTATGGCGACTTCGGCGGGTACTGTTAAAAAGACGCCATTAACCGAGTTTGAACGTCAACGTGCTACCGGTAAAATCGCTATCGATTTAAGAGAAGACGATACTTTAGTCGGTGTTGCCGTGACTGATGGTCAGCAAAATGTCTTATTGTTCGGTAGTACTGGTAAAGCCGTGTGCTTTAATGAAGCTGATGTGCGCTCTATGGGTAGAACGGCTTCTGGTGTTCGCGGTATGCGCTTGCATCCAGGCCAAAAAATCATTTCTTTGATTATTGCATCGGAAGGTACGGTGTTGAATATTACTGAAAATGGTTATGGTAAACGCACTAAGTTAGAAGAATTTACTTGCCATAAACGCGGAGGGCAAGGCTTAATTGCCATACAAACTTCTGAGCGTAATGGTGCTGTTGTCGGTGCGGTATTGGTTAATGATAACGATGAGATCATGTTGATTACCGATGGTGGTACTTTGGTGCGCACCCGTGTTGACGAAATTTCGGTAGTCGGACGTAATACCCAAGGCGTCACTATTATTCGTTTAGGTAAGAATGAAAAAGTCATCGGTGTTGATCGCATTGAAGGTTTGGCGGGTATCGATGATGTTGAAGAAGATGCAGATTTAGATAGTTCATTAGATGCTAATGAAGTGATTATTGATGAGGCAGATTTAGTCTCTAATGCAGATGATGAAATAGATCAAGAGTAGTTATGTAGGTTGGCTTAGCGATAGAGACTGTGAAAGTATTGTTTTGATTTCCCCTCTTTAACAAAGAGGGGTTAGAGGAGATTTAATCTATTAAAAATAATCACAAAATATTAGTAGCTTATGATTTTAAGAAATCCCCCTCTACCTCCTCGCTTTGCTCTTCCCCTTTTTTTAAAGGGGAATGCTAAAATCATAATACTTTTATAATGTCGGTGGCGTAACCCAATATTTAATTACTTAGTATTGTTTTGATAGATTTAATTAATGCGCTTGTGTTTATTTTCTGTATTTATGAACACTTAATGGTTGTCATGACCAGCGAAAAATAATACCTAACATGGCTAAAGAATTCCTTTTTAAAATTTAACGACGAGAAAATTATGTCCAGAGTATTTAATTTTAGTGCCGGTCCATCTGCATTCCCGGAATCAGTGTTGTTGCAAGCCCAGCAGGACATGTTGGAATGGCGAGACAGTGGCATGTCAGTGATGGAGATGAGTCACAGAGGCAAACATTTCTCTATGATTGCTGAAGAGTTAGAAAGCGATTTGCGTAGTCTGATGACGATACCTGACAATTATAAGGTTTTGTTTTTGCAAGGGGGTGCCTCAGCACAGTTCTCATTCATACCACAAAATCTTTTAAATGGTAAAACTAAGGCTTGTTATCTTAAAACTGGTGCATGGTCTGAAAAAGCCGTTAAAGATGCACAAAGTTATTGCGACGTGTTGGTGAGTGCTAGCTCTGATGAGTCCAAATTCACTAGTATTCCAGATGCAGCTACTTGGGAACTGGATGAGCAAGCGGCTTATTTACATTACACGTCTAATGAGACTATACATGGTGTGGAGTTTCAAAACATTCCTGATGCTAAGGGTTTAACCTTGGTTTCGGATATGTCATCGAATATCTTATCGCGTCATATTGATGTCAGTCAGTATGGATTGATTTATGCGGGAACTCAAAAAAATATGGGACCAGCTGGTGTAACAGTGGTCATAGTCAGAGATGACTTGATCGGACATGCTGGTAAAACAGTGCCTTCGGTATTTAATTATGCTGAGCAGGCAAAAAACCAATCTATGCTAAATACTCCGGCTACCTATAATTGGTATTTAGTGGGTTTAGTGCTGAAATGGTTAAAAGCTCAAGGCGGTGTTGCAGCGATTGAACAACATAATATTGCTAAAGCGACTAAGCTTTATCAAGCGATTGATCAATCAGCGTTGTATTCAAATCCAGTTGATGTTGCTGTACGATCACGTATGAATGTTCCGTTTATTTTAGCTGATGAGAGTTTGGATAAGCCCTTTTTACAGGCTGCCGAAGCTCAAGGTTTATTTGAATTGAAAGGTCATCGTTCAGTGGGTGGTATGCGAGCAAGTATTTACAATGCTATGACTGAAGCGGGTGTAAAAGCTTTGATAGATTTTATGGCTGAATTTGAACGCACTCATTAATTGCAACGTATCAATATAGACCCACGCCATGACCTCAGTGATCCCACTTTCTGAATTAAGAGACAAAATCGATGCAATTGATGAAAAGATTTTGCAGTTGATCAACCAGCGTGCGTCTTGTGCAATAGAGGTTGCTAAAACCAAAATTGCTCAAGGCGAACAAGGTACTTTTTATCGTCCAGATCGAGAGTCTTTGGTTTTAAGGCGAATTATGGAGTTGAATCAGGGGCCGATTTCTGATGTGGCGGCTGCTGGTTTTTTTAGAGAATTAATGTCGGCTTGTTTGGCGCTAGAAAAACCAATGGATGTCGCGTTTTTAGGGCCTGAAGGGACGTTTACTCAGCAAGCAGTTTTTAAGCATTTTGGTCATGCGGTTAAAGCAATACCGGCAACTACCATTAACGAAATATTTAATGCGGTGGAATCTGAGTATTGCCAATTTGGTGTAGTTCCTGTTGAAAATTCAACTGAGGGTGTGATTAGTCATACCTTAGATCGTTTTCTGATTTCACCACTAAAAATATGCGGTGAAGTTGAGATTAGAGTGCATCAAAATTTGATGGGTCATGCAACGAGTCTCGATGAAATAACCGATGTTTATTCTCATCAGCAATCATTAGCACAGTGTAGGCAATGGTTAGATAAGCACTTGCCTCATGCGCGTTTGACCGCTGTGAATAGCAACGCTGAAGCGGCACGATTAGCCTTAGATAATAAACATAGTGCAGCCATTGCGGGTAAGGTTGCTGCTGAAGTTTATAATTTAGCAATCATTGCTAAGAATATTGAAGATGAGCCAAATAATACCACTCGATTTATTATTATCGGCCAACAATTATCCTCGCCTACCGGCAATGATAAAACCTCATTAGTTGTTTCTACCGGCAATCAACCCGGTGCTTTATATAAGATCCTTGAGCCTTTTGCTAAATATGCTATAGGCATGGTGCAAATTGAATCTAGGCCTTCACGTCAGGGTTTATGGGATTATGTGTTCTTTATTGATGTAGAAGGACATAGTGAAGATAAGCTTATTGCTGAAGCTTTGGAGAGCGTTAAAGACAACGTTAAGATGTTTAAGTTATTAGGATCTTATCCTAAAGCTGTGCTTTAAATGGCAAGTAGTGTTTGCAATCATTAAATTCTGTTAATTAAAATCATGAATAATTCCGATAATATTTATACGCTTGCAGCAGCAGGCGTGCAGCGCCTCATACCTTATAAAGCTGGCAAACCGATTGAAGAATTAGAGCGAGAGTTGGGGCTTACTCAAATTACCAAGCTAGCCTCTAATGAAAATCCTTTAGGTCCAGGAAAAAAAGCCTTGGAGGCTATTGCTTCTGCTTTGTCTGAATTAGCGCTTTATCCTGATGGTAGTGGTTTTTTATTAAAGCAAGCTCTAGCAAATAAATATGCAGTAGACGATAGTCAAATTACCTTAGGTAATGGTTCTAATGAAATATTAGAGCTGGTGGCTAGAGCCTTTTTAACGCCCGAACACGAAGCAGTTTTTTCGCAACATGCCTTTGCGGTCTATCCTATCGTAACCCAAGCCGTCGGTGCGACGGCAGTTGTGGTTCCTGCATTAAATTATGGTCATGATCTGGATGCTATGCTGTTGGCGGTCACAGAAAAAACACGCTTGGTTTTTATTGCGAATCCTAATAATCCAACGGGGACTTTGCTGAGCCAAGCCAGTTTGGCGCGATTTTTAGATGCGTTACCTAATAGCTGTGTTTGTGTGTTGGATGAGGCTTATTTTGAATTTGTTAATAGCGCAGAGCCTATCAATTCGATAGCTTGGTTAAAAGAACATCCTAATTTATTAATCACACGTACTTTTTCTAAGGCTTATGGATTGGCTGGGTTACGTATAGGTTATGGTTTATCAAGCCCTCAAATGGCCGATATTCTTAATCGTGTGCGTCAACCTTTTAATAATAACAATTTAGCTTTAGTGGCCGCCTTGGCCGCATTGGATGATGATGAGCATTTGCAGCAAACTATTGCAGTCAATACTCATGGTATGCAGCAATTGGTCGATGGTTTTAAAGCCTTAAATTTAGCGTGGATTCCCTCGGCAGGGAATTTTGTTTTGGTCGATTTAAAGCAAGCTGCAATGCCCATTTATGAAGCTTTGTTGCGTAAGGGTGTCATTGTCAGGCCAGTAGCTGTGTATGAATTGCCGAATCATTTGCGTATTAGCATAGGTACAAAAACAGAGAATCAGTTATTTCTTGACGCCTTAACTGAAATATTGGCTGATGTTCGATAAGCTTTGTGTTATTGGTGTGGGCTTAATGGGAGGCTCAGTCGCCCGTGCAGCGAGATTAAACGCTTTAAGTAAAAATATCTTGGGTTATGGTCGTTTAGAGGATCTTGAAAACCTAGAAACTGCAAAGCGTTTAGGTGTTATAGATGACTATACGTTGCACATAGAAGAAGCTGTGCAAGATGCAGATTGTGTCGTTATTGCTACGCCTGTTGAATCTATTCAAAGCATACTTGCTTTGTTGCAACCTGTTTGGTCAGATCGAACGATTTATACCGATGTTGGTAGCACTAAAGGTAGTGTCGTTGCCGCAGCGCAGCGAGTTTTTGGTGTAGTTCCAAGTAATTTTGTATTAGCTCATCCTATCGCTGGTGGGGAACAAAGTGGCGTTGAGGCGGCTGTTGATGATTTGTTTGTCAATAAACGTTTGATTATTTCACCGCTTAGTCATACTCACAAAGCTGCCTTGCAAAAAATTCGAAGCTTCTGGGAACATTGTGGTTCTGAGGTGTCTTTGATGGATGTTGAAAGGCATGATGCCATATTAGCGGCCACCAGTCATTTGCCACATGTGCTGGCTTTTGCTCTAGTTGATATGCTGGGTCATCAAGATGAACAAAATGAGATTTTTAATTATGCGGCCGGTGGCTTTAGAGACTTTACGCGAATCGCTTCTAGCGACCCAACAATGTGGCGAGATATTTGTTTAGCCAATAAAAATGAAATTATCCCTTTACTGCAACAAACCAGAGTACAGCTCGAAAAAATACAGTCTCTGTTGGAACATGATGATGGCCAGCAGCTTTTTGAAATCTTTGCGTATGCCAACACAGCGAGGCAACGCTTTCTTAATCAGTTTGAAGGTAATATGACTAAAACAATTACATTTAAANTTCAGCCGGGCGGTATGTTGCAAGGTGAAGCACGAGTGCCGGGTGATAAATCCATGTCACATCGTTCTATTATGCTAGGTTCATTGGCTGACGGTGTTACTCATGTTAAAGGTTTTTTAGAAGCCGAAGATGCGCTGGCAACCTTACAAGCTTTTCGTGATATGGGTGTTGAGATTGAAGGGCCGGTTGATGGTTGTTTGACTATTCATGGTGTGGGTAAGCACGGTTTGAAAGCACCTACAAACGATTTGTATCTGGGTAATTCAGGTACTTCTATGCGCTTATTAAGCGGATTGTTAGCGGGACAGCCTTTTAATTCTGTGTTAACCGGCGATAAATCTTTATCTGGAAGACCGATGAAGCGAGTGACTGAGCCATTAGCACTAATGGGTGCTGATATAAAAGCGACCGAAAATGGCACTGCACCTCTTTACATTACTGGTAAGGCCGGTCAATTGCATGGCATTGATTATGTAATGCCTATGGCTAGCGCGCAGGTAAAGTCATGTTTATTGTTGGCGGGTATGTATGCTGATGGAGAAACTAGCGTGACTGAGCCAGCGCCTACTCGTGATCATACCGAGCGTATGTTGTCAGGATTCTCCTATCCTGTTAAGCAGCAAGGTAGCAAGGTCACGATTACCGCTGAGGGTAAGTTAACCGCGGCTGATATTGATGTGCCTAGTGATATTTCTTCTGCGGCTTTCTTTTTAGTCGGTGCATCAATTGCGCCGGGCTCTGATTTATTGTTAAAGCATGTGGGTATTAATCCTACCCGTACAGGTGTTATTGATATTTTGCGTTTAATGGGTGCAAACATTGAAGTGCTGAATGAGCGTATTGTCGGTGGTGAGCCCGTCGCTGATTTACATGTGGTTTATAGTCCGTTAACAGGCATTGATATTCCTGAGGCATTAGTACCCTTGGCTATTGATGAATTTCCTGTTTTATTTGTAGCAGCTGCTTGTGCGAAAGGACAGACGCGCTTAAGTGGTGCTGAAGAACTTAGAGTTAAAGAGTCAGATCGAATTCAGGTAATGGCTGATGGCTTGCAAATATTAGGTGTAGATGCACAACCGACTCATGATGGCATGGTTATTCAAGGCGGTGAGATAGGGGGTGGAACTGTGACTTCACATGGTGATCATCGTATTGCTATGGCATTTTCGATAGCTGGTTTACGTGCTAATGCAGATATCACTATTTTAGATTGTGCTAATGTGAATACCTCTTTCCCCGAATTTAAAGATTTGGTGCATCGCTTAGGTTTAGCCTTGGTTTGTGAGGAGTCTTAATGCTTGCGCCTGTTTTAACGATAGATGGTCCCAGTGGCGCGGGTAAAGGAACTGTTAGTCGTTTAGTGGCGAAAAAACTGGGTTGGCATTATTTGGATAGTGGTTCCATTTATAGGTCGGTGGCAATTGCTGTTCAAAATGCTTCGATCGATTTAGCTAATATCAGTGATATTGTTAAAGTAACGCAAGCTATGGTGTTAGAGTTTGAGTGTGGCGATAGCTTAATAGTTAAACTTAATGGCAAAGATATTACTAATCAGTTAGGGCTTGAAAGTACCGGCAATATCGCATCTCAAGTTGCTGCAATACCTGAGGTTAGGGCAGTATTACTGCAAAAGCAGCAAGATTTTAGGCGGTTGCCAGGTTTGGTTGCTGATGGTCGAGATATGGGTACGGTTGTTTTTCCAGATGCTGGAAATAAAGTATTTTTAACCGCTAGTGCTGAAAAAAGAGCGGAAAGAAGATATAAACAGTTGATAGAAAAAGAAATTGATGCTAATCTTACCGAAATAAAAAGTGAGATTGAAGCTCGTGATCGCCGCGATATGGAACGTGAAACCGCTCCATTAGCTATGGCGAGTGGATCCCTTTATATAGATTCTTCAGAAATGACTATAGATTCAGTCATTGAAGAGGTTTTAAATTTAATCCGTTAAGGATTTTTTCGTATGGCTACACTACTGTAAGTGTAGTTTTTTTAACTTTGATAAAGAAAAGGCTTGTTCGAGTTTCGATAAGCTTGGGAAATAATAAAATGAGCGAAAGCTTTGCTGCATTACTAGAAGAAAGTTTAACCAGAACCAAGATGAGTCCTGGTGCCATGTTGATCGGTACAGTCATTGATATTGAAAATGACATGGTTATTGTCAGTACGCATTCTAAATCTGAAGGCGTTATTCCTAAATGGCAATTTTTAAACAACGCTGGCGAATTGGAAGTTTCAATTGGCGATGAAGTTGAAGTTGCTTTGGATTTGTTCGAAGATGGTTTAGGCGCTACGCTTCTTTCTAGAGATAAAGCGAAGAAAAATAAAGCTTGGTTCGAACTTGAAACTGCATTTGAAAAAGAAGCCACTATTGTGGGTCAAATCACTGGCAAAGTTCGTGGCGGTTTCACTGTCTCTGTTGGCGCATTACGTGCCTTCTTACCAGGTTCTTTAGTTGACGTTCGTCCTATCAGAGATACGACTTTCTTAGAAAATCGTGATCTTGAATTCAAAGTTATTAAAATCGATCA
>TBL_comb47_HYPODRAFT_10001774_pt1 | contig 27568 bp, 28 predicted proteins | sample TroBogypolimnion_40_FD_10682 | JGI IMG/M metagenome (IMG submission 10682) | reverse complement strand
TCTCCCGGCTCCGGCAGGGCGACCCGACGGTGGCGGTCGGGCTGGAACTCGACATCATCGCCGCGGTGATCATCGGAGGCGCGAGCCTGAGCGGCGGCGTGGGCACGGTGTTGGGCTCGATGATCGGCGCGCTGATCATGGCCGTTTTGCGCAACGGCTCCCAGCAGATGGGCTGGCCGACCTATTTTCAGGAAATCATCATCGGCGTGGTGATCATCGCCGCGGTGTTCCTCGACCGGCTGAGGCAGGCGAAGGCGGCGTAGCGGTCAGCTTGAGTGGTAGCTGCGAGGGTGAGCGAGTGGAGATTCGGCCAATCCGATTCGGCCACTCGCTCGCGCTCGCAGCTACGCCGGAATCGTCACCCGCTGGGCGGCGACAGCGCTCAGCCCAGCTGCTTGACGAGGATCTTGGCGTTGCGGCCGCTGTCGTCGTAGAGCTTCAGGCGCGCCTCGGGGAGGGCTTCCTTGGTCGTTTCCTCGAAGCCGCAGACGGCGGTGAAGAAGCCAAAGCTCTGGGTCGAGAGGGCGATAACGCGCTTGGCGCCGCGCTCCTTGGCCATGAGGCAGGCATACTCGACCATCTTCTTGCCGATGCCGCGGCGATTGTAGAACGGCAGCACGTAGAGTGAGCCGACCTCGGCGAGATCGGGCATGTCGGGATAGAAATAGAGCGTCACGCAGGCGATGATGTTCTCGTCGATTTCAAACACGAAGAACTGGTCGATGTTCTTCTCGATCGCCTGCTGCGTGCGGTGCACCAGCTCCTCGCGGCGGACGGCGTTGCGGGTGAGACTGTAGATGAAGCGGACGTCGGTGCGGCGGGCTTTGCGGATCTGCTGGTAGTCGTTGCCGTAAACCAGCGAACCGACGCCTTCGCTCGAAAAGATCTCGTTGATCAGGCCGTCGAAGATGCGCCCGTCCACGATGTGCACGCGGGGCGTGCCGGTCTCGATCGCCTTGATGGCGTGGGTGGCCTTGCTGCGGGACGTCTCGGCGATCGCCTCGGGCTTGTCCTTGAGCAGCGCGCGCAGGGCGTCCACCGAGATTTCGCGGCGAATCGCGCCGTCGATTTCGAGGCCGGCGTGCGGGGTGAGGTAAATGATTTTGGTGGCGTGCAGCACCTCGGCCAGTTCGGCGGCGAGGAGGTCGGAGTTGACGCGCAGGGACTTGCCGTCCGGGCCGAACGCCAGCGGCGAGACGACGGGCACGACCTGCTGGTTGATCAGTTCGCTGATGAAGTCCTTGTCGATCCGCTCGACGCGGCCGGTGAACTGCTGGTCGACGCCCTTGATGATGCCGATGGGCAGGGCGCGGATGGAATTCGTGAGGGCACACTTCAGGCTGTTTTGCGTGAGACCCTCGAGGATGACGTGGGAGACGCGCGAGGAAGCGCGAATGGCGAGGTCGAGCGTGGCGGCGTCGGTCACGCCGGTGCCATAGGCGTCGGAGATGGCCGTGTTGCGCAGGGCGGCGAGCTCCACGAGCTGCTGGCCGATGCCGTGCACGAGCACGAGCTTGATGCCGAGGCTGCGGAGCACGGCGATGTCGACGAAGAGATTGCTGATGTTTTCATCCGCGATGATGGCGCCATCGATCGCGATGATGAAGATCTGGCCCTGGAAACGCGGCACGTATTTCAGGATCCCGCGGAGGTCCGTGGGCTTGATCTCGGTCGCGTTCGCGGCCGGGGCGGGTGGGGGCGTGATGGATCCGGTGCCGTTGCTCATCAGGGAAGTGGGCCGCATTTCTCGACGATGCAGCGCGGCGCGTCAATGCACTTGCAACGTCCAGGCCCGCGAGCTGTGCGTGCCGACGAGGGTGACGTGGTAGCTGCCGGGCTTCAGCGCGCCGGCCGGCACGGTCAGGCGGATGAGCCGGTCACGGTTGCGCGCGAGCAGTCCGCCGGAGAGCCGTTCGAACTCCGGGGTGACGACCAGCTCGTCGCCGTGCACGTAAAGTTCCGCGCCGGCGAGCTGCTGCTTGTTGTCGGGCAGGGTACACTTGACGCCGATGGGGTAGGCGAACATGGCGTTGACCGTCGGCGCGGCCGCGACGCTCACGATCTCGGACGGCAACTCAGGTTGCTCGACGAGGGTCTCGCGCAAACCTGTCGGTAGTCCGCCCAATGCCGCGGTGGTGCGAACCGGTGAGTCCGGGTTGACGGGATCGACGGGCAGCTCGGCGGCGAGGGCGATGCGCTGGTAACCGGCGTCGATGAGCCGGTGGACGTTGGCCCGGTCACGGAGGTCCTGGTAGGGGCGAAACGCCCGGTCGGGCCTCCGATAGTGCAACGTGAGATACGTGTACACGACGATGGAGACGATGATCACGAGGACCACCCACTTCATGGGCCAGGGCTGGCGGGTGTGGGACGACGGGGGCATGGGCGGATGGGGAGTAACTCCGGATAGAAGCGGTGTCGCAAATAAATTTGCGCCGGTGCGGGCGGGCTGTTTCGTTGCCGGACTCCATGAAGCTCTGGTCGCAGTATTTTATCCCCACGCTGAAAGAAAGCCCGGCCGACGCCGAGATTCCCTCGCACAAGCTGCTCATCCGGGCGGGACTGGTGCGCAAGCTGGGGGGCGGCCTCTACACCTTCCTGCCGCTCGGACTGCGCGTGATGCAGAAACTGACCCAGATCTGCCGGGAGGAAATCGAGCGCGGCGGCGGCATCGAGTTGTTGATGCCGCACATGCACCCCGCGGAGACGTGGGTGGGCGGGCCCCGCTGGCCCGTCATCCGCGACGTGATGTTTCGCGCCGATGGCGCGGGGGACGCCAAGCGTTTGCCGCGGGAGCCCGAGTATGTCCTGGGGCCGACGCACGAGGAAGTGGTCACCCAGCTGGTCAAGGCCGAGATCACGAGTTACCGCGACCTGCCCAAGAATCTCTTTCAGATCGGGACCAAGTTTCGGAATGAAATCCGGCCGCGCTATGGCCTGATGCGAGCGCGCGAGTTTGTGATGATGGACGCCTACTCGTTTGACACGAACAACGAGAACGCAACGAAGAGCTACTTCGCGATGAAGCGCGCCTACCAGGCCTTCTTCAAGCGCCTCGGGGTGCTCGCCATTTCGGTCGAGGCGGACACGGGCGTGATGGGCGGAAGTTTCTCCGAGGAATTCATGATCCCGGCCGACATCGGCGACGACGACATCCTCTATTGCGAGGCGAGCGGCTATGCCGCCAACCGGGAGAAAGCGCGGAGCGGACTCGTGCCCGACAACCTGCCGGATGCCAGCCCGAGTGGCGCGCTGGAGGAATTTGCGACCCCGGGCATCGTGACGATCGCCGCGCTCGCCGCGCCGCCTTATTCCGCCCCGGCGGACAAGCAATTCAAGACCCTCGTTTACATCGGGGACGGCAAGCCGTTCCTGATCGTCCTGCGCGGCTGCGATGAACTGGAGGAAGCGAAACTCGGTTCACTGGGCTTTGCCGTCACCCGTCCCGCCACACCCGAGGAAATCGAGCCGGTCATGGGCGCCAAGCCGGGCAGCCTGGGCACGGTGAAAGGCACGATCAAGAATCCCGAGGCGCTCGCCGGAATCTACGCGGACCACGCGATCCGTCTCGTCGGCAACGGCACCACGGGGGCGAACAAGGACGGCTTTCACCTGCGCAACGTCAACGTCGTGCGGGACCTGACCGTGACGAAGTTCGGCGATTTCCGCCGGGTCCAGGCCGGCGAGCCCGACGTCAAGTCCGGGCAGCCACTCCAAGTTCGGCGCGGTATCGAGGTCGGACATATCTTCGTCCTCGGCACGAAGTTCTCGGACAAGATCAACGCCTATTACACCGACGACCAAAAGCAGAACCACCCCGTGGTGATGGGCTGCTATGGCATTGGCATCAGTCGCACCTTGCAGGCGGTCATCGAACAGGGCCACGACACCGACGGCGTGATCTGGCCGTGGGCGGTCGCGCCCTTTCATGTGCTCATTTGCGTGCTCGATCCGCAGCTGCCGGAAGCCATGGACTTGGCCAAGCAGCTGGGCACGGCCGCGGAACAAGCCGGTGCTGATGTCCTCATCGATGACCGCGCCGAGCGGCCGGGCGTGAAGTTCAAGGACGCCGACCTGATTGGCATTCCGCTGCGCCTAACGATCGGTGGCAAGGGCCTGAAGGAAGGCATCATCGAGCTGAAATGGCGCACGTCGAAGGACGTCGCCAAGATTCCGCTGGCCGGGGCCGAGGCGGCGTTGCGCGCGGCCGTGGCCGAAGCCCAAGCCAAGGCATGACGCAGTCGCAGTCCAAGACCCAGGGGTCGCCCGCACCGCACAGCGCGGTAGCGACCGAGTGGGAGGGGCGCTGGCTCGTCGTGGTGCTCAACGACCCGGTGAACCTCATGTCCTACGTCGTGCTGGTCTTCAAAAAAGTTTTCGGCTTCGACGAGTCCACCGCGCGCAAGCACATGCTCGAGGTACACGAACGGGGCCGCTCGGTGGTCTGGAGCGGCGTGCGGGAGAAGGCGGAGGCGTACGCGTTCACCCTGCAGCAGTGGCACCTCACCACGATCCTGGAGCACGAGGACGCGACATGAAGCGCATCGAGGTCAAACTCGCGCTACCGGTGGTGGCGCCGCTGTTGGATGTGATCCGCGAACTGGCCTCCGGCCTGCGGCAGGAACTAGCGGCGCCGCTCGGGCCGGCGGACTTGGACGCGGAATTTGCCGCGGCGTGGACGAGCGAATTGCTGGAGGCGCAAACGGCGGACGTGGCGGCGCTGCTGGCGATGTTCAACGAGGAGTTTTTTGCCGAGGGCGTGATCGCGTTTGACGAGGACAACGCCGAGCAGATCGTGCGAGCGACCGCGGCCGTGCGGCTGCGGCTGCGCGAATTGCACCTGAAGCCACTGGGCGACGAGATGCTGGAGAGCGGGAACGTGGAACTCGAACAGCTGGCCGACCCCGTGCGCAAGGCCTTCATGTGCTATCTGTTTTTGGCCACCATCCAGGAGCTGATTATCCAGCATCTCGATTCGAGCATCCTCGGTTCGTGATTCGGCATTTGACGGCGGGCGGGGCGGACATACCTTCCAGCCCGACACCCTGCAGTGTTCGAGGGGCTTTCAATAACTGCTCTTTACCTTGAAATTATTACGGGAGCTGAACCCGCCGCGGAAGATGCTAGGCCGTAAACCGGAAAGCAGACGCTGTGGAGGAGGCGCCCACCTTAACATAAAAAGGTCCTGAGCCTTTGGGCCCACGGCACAGGCGGGGCGTCAACTTTCATCTTATGGATCCGGTCTACTACAAAATCCTCCACGTCTTCTCCCTGCTGGTCCTCACGGCCTGGACCTTCGCCGCGTTCGCCAATCCCGTCCCGGAAACCAAGCGGCGGACGCTCATCGTCACGGGCGTGGCCGCGCTGCTCATGCTCATCAGCGGCTTTGCCATGCTGGCGAAGCTCTACGGTGGCCATCTGCAGGGCTGGATGGTCGTGAAGATGGCCTGCTGGCTGGCGTTCGTGTCGCTGGTGGGCATCGCCTACCGGCGCCCGCACCTGCGGGGCACGCTTTCGCTCATCGGCTTTTCGGCCCTCCTGATTGCGCTGGTGATGGTTTACGCCAAGCCGTTTTAACCCGGCGGGCCTATGGCTGAGACGATTTGTGGGCTGTGGGTGGCGGCCGATGGTCGCGTCCACGTGTCCTGGTCCACGCCGGAAGGCGGCCGGGTCGAGCGCGTCGAATCCTTCCGGCCCTTCGCGTGGCTCAACGACACGCCCGCCGACGTCAACCTGCACGGGTTGACCTTGGAGAAGCTGAAAGGCGAGGGGACCTATGACCGGTTGGTTCATGCCGATGACTTGGCGACGTTTGAAGCGTTCGTTAAGCAGGCGAAACTGACGGTCGGTGTGGACGCCATCCGCCCGCTGGAGAGCCAGTTTCTGCTGCAGCACCGGCAGCGGGTGTATCGCGACCTGAGTTTCAGCCACCTCCGTCGCTGCCAGCTGGACATCGAGACAGGTTCGGAGGACGGCAGCTTCAGCGATGCGGAGAAGCCGCGCGACCGCGTGCTTGCGATCGGGCTGCGCTGCGGCGGGAAGAACCGTTTGTTGCTGCTGGAGGCGGAAACGGACGCGGGCGAAAAGGCGCTGCTCGAGTCCTTCAATACCGCCCTGGCGGACTTCGATCCCGATGTGATCGAGGGGCACAACCTCTTCAAGTTCGACCTGGATTTCCTGCGTCAACGCTGCCGCCGCCTGCGCGTGCCGTGTGCCTGGGGCCGGTTCGGGCAGCGGGCCACGTTTCGCAACAGCCGGCTCAAGGTGGCGGAACGCTGGATCGACTTTCCGCGCTGCGACCTTCCCGGGCGCGCGGTGGTGGACACCTACCTGCTGGTCCAGCTCTACGACATCACGACGCGCGAACTGACGGCTTACGGGCTGAAGGACGTGGCCGTCTTTTTCGGCATCACCGACGAGGACAGCGCGGAGCGGACCTACATCGAGGGCAGCAAGATCCAGGAAACGTTCCGCCAGGATCGCGCGAAGTTCTGCGCCTACCTGGAGGATGACCTGCGGGAGACGCAGGGGCTCGCCGACCAGCTTCTGCCGACCTATTTTGAGCAGGTCCGGACCTTTCCCACACTGCTGCAGGAGGCGACGCTGCGCGGTGCCACGTCGAAGATCGACCTGCTGTTCCAGGAGGAGTATTACCACGCGCGCCAGGCATGTCCGCTGCCGCCTGAGGTGCAGCCCTTCGAGGGCGGCTACACGCGCAGCTTCCAGGAAGGCGTCTTCCGGCACGTCCTCCATTTCGACGTGGCCTCGCTGTATCCGAGCCTGCTGCTGGCAATGGATCGGAATCCGCGGACCGACACGCTGGGTGTCTTCATTCCGCTGCTGCGCCGGCTCCGCGATTACCGGTTGAAATACAAATTGATCGCGCGCAGCGAGGCGAACGAGGAGGAGCGCGCGGAAGCGCAGGCGCGGCAGGCGAGTTTCAAGATCCTGATCAACTCGTTCTACGGCTACCTGGGTTTCTCCGGCGCCCGGTTCGGTGATGGTGAACTGGCAGCGGAGGTCACGCGCCGCGGCCGGGAGCTGCTGCAGCAGCTCATCGACGAGTTTGCGAAGCAAGGCTGCACCATCCTGGAGGCGGACACGGACGGCATTTACCTCTCGTCGGAGAAATACTTTGAGAAGCCGGATGAATTGCTGGCCCGGGTGACGCCGATTCTGCCCCCGGGGATCGAGCTGGAATACGACGGCCGCTACGAGGCGATGTTCTGCTACAAGATGAAGAACTACGCGCTCTACGACGGCCGGAAGGTCACGCTGCGCGGCAGTGCGCTCCGGTCGCGCGGCATTGAACCGTATCTGAAGAAACTGAGCGATGGCTTGATCACGTTCCTGCTCGGGGTCTCGGCGGATTCCCCGCTGGTGTTGCTGGAGGATTACCGCCGCCAGCTGCAGGCGCGAACCCTGCCGGTGGCGCATCTGGCCAAGAGCGAGACGCTGAACCAGAATCCCGAGGCTTACGAGCGGCTGATCGCCGAGGGCGGAAAGCCGCGGCGCGCGTCCGCGGAGGTCGCCCTGCAGCTCACGCCCCATCCCCGAATGGGCGAGCGGGTGAGCTACTACATCACGGCCAAGGCGAAGGGAAAGACGAGCGACTGGCAGCGCGCGCGGGCCTTGGCGCTCTACGACGAGGCGGCGGCGCCCTACGATCCGCAGTATTACGCCGACAAGCTCGACGACTGGCTTGAACGCTACGGCAGTTTTCTCGGGGCGAAACCAGCCCCCAGCGCGCAGGGCGAGTTGTTTGGCGAGAGCTGAACTGGCCGCAGCGCAGGCGCGGCGCGGGTGTTACTTTCCGGCGCTGCTCTTCACGACCCACTCAATGATGGCGGCATCGTCGTGCTCGTAACGCCAGACGACGCCGAGGAACTCGGACGGCAGGATGTCGTGGGCCTTGAAGAACCGGCGGTCGCCGCCGCAGCAATACATCAGGGATGCCGGCAGCTCGCCGCGGAGCTTGGCTTTCGCCTTGGGAATGATGCGCGGAAGCCATTCGATGCCCCGGACGAAGTCGGTTTTGGCGGGGAGCGTGAATTCATCGAGCACGTGCTTGGACGCCTTGCCGCCTTGGGCGTTGAAGAAATAGCTCCGGCGGACGAGCTCGATGGCGAGGGCGTTGTCGTAGCCAGGTTCGCCGCCGTTGGCCTGGTCCTCGGCATAGTCGAACATGTGCTGGGCCGTGATCCCGTTGGCCGCCAAAAAGGCGGTATGGATGGGATCGAGCAGCTTGCCGGCCTCACGCACGCCCTTGCCGTATTGGGCGATGGCGTAGTCGTAAGCGGCACGAAATTTGGCGGCAAAATCGTAGTTTTTCATGGCGAGCAGACGCTAACCAAGAATATGCCCCGCGCAACCTGACTCACTCCACCGGGCGGAAGTCGATCAGGCGCTTGAAGCGGTCCACGTTGTCCACGACGACTTCGAGGCGCGCGTTGAGCGCGAACTCGCGCTTGGTCTTCCGGCCGACGAGGGCATTGCCGGCTCCGTTGAGGGAGAAGTTATCCCCGCCGAGGGTGTCGGCGGACACGAACCCGAAGGTCATCGACTCGAGCAGTTCGACGAAAAAGCCGTTGGGGCGCACGTCCGTGATGACGGCGGTGAAGTGGGTCTTCACCTTCTTGGCGAATTCGCGCTCGAAGAATTCGAGCAGCTTGATCTTCACGCTCTCGCGTTCGGCCTCCGCGCTGGCGATTTCCGTGAGACTCAGGTGCTCGCCGAGACGCTCGATGCGCTGGAGATCGTAGCCGGCGCCGCGCTTGGAAATCGGGTGCCCCCCGTGTTTCACGAGGTAGGACTCGAATACGCGGTGCACGACGAGGTCGGAATAGCGCCGGATGGGCGAGGTGAAGTGGGTGTAGTCCTTCTTGTTGAGCCCGAAGTGGCCGTCCGGTGTCGCCCGATAGGCCGCCTTCTTCAGGCTGCGTAGCAACTGCGTGCGGAGGGTGTAGCCTTGCGGGTGGGTGCGAAGGACCTCCAGGAGCCGCACCAATTCGGCGCGGACCGTCAGGTCGCCCACCTCGATGCCGAAGGTGGCGAGCAGCCCGCGGTATTCCTCAAGCTTCTCCACATCCGGCTCGTCATGCACGCGGTAGAGCGAGGGCAGGGAGTGCGTGCGGGTGAGCCGCGCGACGGCCTCATTTGCGGCGAGCATGAACTCTTCGATCAGCTGGTGACTCTCGTCGTGCTCAATCTTTTCGAGGCGGTCCGCGTAGCCATCCGCGTCGACAAAGATCTTCGTCTCAGGCATGTCGAGATCGAGGCTGCCGCCATGCATGCGCTCTTTGCGAAGCTTGCTGGCGATGCGCCAGAGCGCGCGAATCCAGCCTTGCAGGTCAGTGAGCTCGCCGTGGGACAGGTCGCGCAGGGCGCGGCCAGTGGAGCCGGTCTGGTGTTTCGGCGGGAGCGGGAGGGCTTTGATGCGGTCGAGGTCGTCCTCGAAGATGAACGCGTAGGCTTGTTTGTAGGTGAGACGTTTCCGGCTGCAGATGACCGTGTTGGCGTAGGCGGTGTGCTTAAGGTGGCCGTTCTTGGCGAATGTCAGGAAGACCGCCTTGCAGAGCCGGTCCTGCGCCTCGACGAGCGAGCAAAGGCCGTTGGAAAGTTTTTCCGGCAGCATCGGGATGACGACGCCAACGAGGTAGGTCGAGTTGCCGCGGCGCTGGGCCTCGCGATCGAGCGGCGTGCCGGGCAGTACGTAATGGGAGACGTCCGCGATGTGAATGCCGACGCGGACATCGCCACCGTCGAGCAGCTCGTACGACAGTGCATCGTCGAAATCCTTGGCGTCGTCCGGGTCGATCGTGAACACGGCCTTTTGCCGGTAGTCGAGGCGGTGCTCGCCGAGGTCGCTTGGCTGCACCCGGTCCGGAATGGCGGCGGCCTCGCGTTCGACGTCGGCGGGAAACTCGGTCGCCAGCTCATACTTGAGAAAGATGCCGAGCAGTTCGGCTCGGGGTTCGTGGGTCCGGCCGAGTCGCGCGGTGAGTGTCCCGCTCAGCGGATCCTGCCGGCGCTTCCAGTCACCCAACTTCACGACGACCTTGTCGCCTTCCTTCGGTGTGGGCGTGAGCCCGCTCTTGGCCGGGTCGCCGACGGAGATCTCGTAACTGAAGCGCGGGTCATCGGGCTGGACGACGTACTCGCGGCGGCCGCGACGGAGATTGCCGACGATCGTGTCACGCTCGCGTTCCAGCACCCGGACGATGCTGCCAATCTTCTCGCCCGGGCGGCGGCCCTTGCGGCCCGGGTAGATGCGCGCGATGACGCGATCGCCGGGGAGCGCGACGCCGGTGTCCTCGGGAAAAACCTGCAGCGCGGGTGCGCTGCGGCCGTCGGGAATGTCATCGCGGACGACAAAGGCCGAGCCGCCGGCACGAAACTGGATCCGGCCGGTCAGCTCATTGTCATGCAGCTTGGGCACGCTGACTGGCGCGCTGACGGCCGCGGGAACGCGGGCGGCAGGCTGGGGACGGGCGGATGTTTTGGATCCCTTGGGGGCGGCCGGGGCAGAGACGGGCAACGGGACGGGCCCGCTGGTCGGGATCTGCGGGCCACGGCGCGTGGGAGTGAAAATCGGCCGGGTGGGAGCCTTGGCCGGGGGGCGATTGCCCGCGGAGTGCTTGGGGCCGATGCGGCCGTTGCCGGCGCGGGCAAATTCGCCACTCTTCAACACGAGGCGCACCTCGTGCGCGAGCATGGCACGCTGCTTCTTGTTTAAGTCGAGGCGGCGGGAGATTTCGAATTCGTTAGCGGGGGAGAAGTTGGCCTCGCGCAAAAGGGCGAGGAGACGATCACGGAGAGTCATAGTTGAATCGGCACGGCGCGCGGGCCATGCTTTCGTTGTTGGCCTCACGAAAGGCCCATGTCTAAGATGGCGCGATGAAAATCGTCCATGCGGCGAGTGAATTTTTCCCGTATGTGAAGACCGGCGGGTTGGCCGATGCCGTGGCCTCGTTGTGCGGCGTCCTGGCGGACAACGGCCACGAAGTCTCGGTCTTTGTGCCGGGGTACCGGGCGGCGTTGGAGCACAAGGATGCGGCCAAGGCTGAGCGGATCGCGCGGCTCAAGATCGAGATGGGCGACCAGTTTCTGTCCGGGGACGTGCGCATGTTTTCGCCGCGCAAGAACTTGAAAATCCACCTCGTCTGCCGGGAGGAATTTTTTGACCGGCGGAATCCCTACGGCAATGGCGAGCGAGATTACGAGGACAACGCCGACCGGTTCATTTTCTTTTGCAAGGGCGTGGTGGAGGCGCTGCGGCTCTCGGACCTGCAGGCGGACGTGGTACACGCGCACGACTGGCAGGCGGCGCTGCTGCCGATGCTGTTGCGCGACGCTGAGCGGCGCCACGAGGTGACGCTGGCGGTGAAGACGGTTTTCACCATCCATAACATCGCCTACCAGGGGTTGTTTCCGCGGACGGTCTTCGCCCGGACGAACCTGCCGGAAGACCTCAACAACATGGACGGCCTGGAATACTACGAGCAGATCAACCTGCTGAAGGGCGGGATCCTGTTCGCGGATCGTGTGACCACCGTGAGCCCGCGGTATGCGCAGGAGATCCAGACGCCGGAATTTGGCAACGGCCTGGACGGGGTGGTCCAGACGCGGGAGCACGACATCATGGGCCTGTTGAACGGCGTGGACTTGGGCGTCTGGAATCCGGTCACGGACGCATTGCTGCCGGCGCGTTATTCTGCGGCGAATCTGGCGGGCAAACAGCTCTGCCGCGCCGAGCTGCTGAAACGGTGCAATTTTGCCCCCGGCTACAAGGGGCCCATCTTCGGCATGGTCTGCCGATTCGCGGAGCAAAAGGGCCTGGACCTGCTGCTGGCCAATCAGGATTTCTTCATGCTCGGGGATTGCCGGCTGGTGGTGCTGGGCTCGGGCGAGAAGCGTTACGAGGAGGAGATCCAGCAACTGGTTTCAGAGGCGCCGGAAAAGATTTCACTGAGTGCGCGACTGGACGAGGCGATGAGCCACCTGATCGAGGCGGGCAGTGATTTCTTCATCATGCCCTCGCTCTTCGAGCCCTGCGGACTGAACCAGATGTATTCCCAGATCTACGGGACGGTGCCGATCGTCAGCCGCGTGGGTGGCCTGATCGACACCGTGACGGATGCGGACGAACAGCCAACGAGCGGTACCGGGTTGATGGGCGCACCGACGAAGGAAGGGCTCCGCGACGCGCTGGAGCGGGCGCGCAAGCTTTTTGCCGATCCGGCCCGCATGGCCGCCGTGCAGAAGCGCGGCATGGCGAAGGATTTCAGCTGGAAAACCGCCGCGGCCGGTTACGAGGAACTTTACCGCCAGTCGATCTAGGGCTGCGCCATGCACCGACTTGATCGCCATTGGAGTGCGAGGATGTGCCGTTGACGCCGACGTTACTTTGGTTCCGGCAGGACCTGCGCTTGCAGGACAATCCGGCGCTGCAGGCGGCCGTCGTGCGCGGAGCGCCGGTGATTCCCATCTTCATTTGGGACGATGCCGGGGAGGGCGACTGGCTGCCGGGCGGAGCCTCCCGCTGGTGGCTGCATCATTCGCTGGGTTCGCTGGACGCCTCGCTGCGTGAGCTGGGTTCGCGGCTGATCCTGGCGCGCGGCGACGCGCGGGCGATTCTCCGCAAGTGGGTGAATGAAACGGAAGCAGGGGCGATCTATTGGAATCGACGTTACCAACCCGCTGGCATTGCCCGGGATCGGGCGATCAAGACCGAATTTTCCGCCGCAGGGATCGACGCGACCAGTTTCAACAGCGCACTGCTGCACGAGCCGCATACCGTGCAAAACAAGCAGGGCCGGCCGTTTCAGGTTTTCACGCCCTACTGGCGAACCTGCCTGGCGCTGCCGGTCGCGGCGCCCACGAAGTTTGCGGTCGAAACACTGCCGGCTCCCGGGCGTTGGCCGCGCTCGTTGACGTTGGAGGAACTGCCATTGACGGCGAGCGCTCGTTGGGCGGCGGGCTGGGATAAAATCTGGCAGCCGGGCGAAACCGGCGGCGCGAAACGGCTGCGGCAGTTTGTGGCGAAGGAGATGGATGACTACGCGGAAGGGCGGAACCGACCCGACCGGGACGGCACGTCCATGCTGTCGCCGTGGCTGCATTTCGGCGAGATCGGCCCGCGCCAAGTCTGGGCGGCGGTGCGGGTACGGGCCAAGGACAGCGGAGTCTTTCCCCCGAGCAAGGGAGCGGCGGTGTTTTTGGCCGAGCTGGGCTGGCGGGAATTCGCGCACCATCTCCTGTTCCACTTTCCGCAGACGCCGGCTGAGCCGTTGCGGAAGGAGTTTGAGAAATTTCCCTGGGCCGCGGATCCCAGCGGAACGAACCTGCGGGCGTGGCAACGCGGCCTCACCGGTTATCCGATCGTCGACGCCGGCATGCGCCAGTTGTGGCAGACGGGCTGGATGCACAATCGGGTGCGGATGATCGTGGCGTCGTTCCTGGTGAAGCACCTCCGGCTGCCTTGGACCCACGGGGCGGCCTGGTTTTGGGACACGCTGGTGGACGCGGACCTGGCGAACAACACCCTCGGCTGGCAATGGAGCGCGGGCTGCGGTGCGGATGCGGCGCCGTATTTCCGCATCTTTGCCCCCGTGCTGCAGGGGAGAAAATTCGATCCGCAAGGCGACTATGTCCGCCGCTGGGTGCCAGAGCTGGGGCGCTTGGCGGCGGAACACATCCAAGCGCCGTGGGAGGCGCCAGCGCCGGCGCTCGAGACCGCCGGCGTGAGGCTGGGGGTGAACTACCCCCGTCCGCTGGTCAACCATGCCGACGCCAGAAACGCCGCATTGGCGGCCTTCAAGCAGCTGCGGGCCGGCGCCGGGCCGGGTGCGGGTAAAGTCTAGGCTTCCCATGGCCGGGGCCGGATGTTTTGTTGGGAGGGTATATGCAGAAAACCTTCATCATTTTTAAGCCCGATTGCATGGAGCAGCGCCACGTCGGTAACGTGCTGGCTCGATTTGAGCAGGCCGGTTTCACGATCGTGGGCTGCAAGATGATGCGCCTCTCGCCGGAGAAGCTCCGCGAGCATTACGCGCACGTTGCCAACAAGCCGTTCTATCCGGAAATCGAGCAGTTCATGAGCTCGCGGCCGGTCATCGCGATGGCGCTGCAAGGCGAAAACATCGTCCAGAAGGTCCGCGATCTTCTCGGACCCACCGACTCCCGCAAGGCGGCCAAGGGGACGATCCGGGGGGATTTCGGCACCGAGATGATGCGCAACGTGGTGCATGCCTCCGACAGCGTGGATAACGCGAAGGCCGAGTTGGCCCGCTTTTTCAAACCGGAGGAGCTCTTCACGGTCTGAGCCGGGCCCAGGAGGCTCCCGGCCTGGGTGGAAACCCGGGCATTGCGGCGGGAGGTTGTTAAAAACCCGCCAAATACGTAGTCTCAGTCCGGAAACGAATTGCCCGGAACGGGGCAATTTGGCATGAGCGGGGCCGTGAATTTCGCACCCCTCCTGCGCCGTCATGTCCGCCTGGCCGTTGTGGCCATGGCGTCGTGTTTGGTTGTCTGCCCGGCGGTCTGGGCTGGCCAGTATGCCAAGGGCAAGTTGATCCCCGAAGTCCAGTTGAAGAACGGCACCGTGTTGCACGATGTCATCGTGGTGGCCGTGGGATCCACGTCGGTCGTGGCCAAATGGGACGGCGGGAAAGGCGCGATCTCTTTTTCGCAACTGCCGCCCGAGATGCGCACCGACTTGGCCCCGCCCGCGCCCGTCGCGGCTCCCGTTTCACCGGCGGCTGCGTCCCCGGCCCCTGCGATCGATCCGGCGGCTGCTACGGCAGAGTTGCCGACCGACATCAAGCTGACCAACGGGTTCGTGATGCACCGGTCCACGATCAAGCGTTGGGATACCCATTCCGTCTTGGTGAGCTATCCTGGTGGGGTGGTTTCGGTGCGATTTTCCAATATCGCGCCCGAGCAGCGGGTGATTTTCGAAGCGCGCAAGGACGATGAGCTGGCGCGCCAGTCGAAGGAGGATGCCAACGTCTCGTCGTCCGACGATACGGCCGCGCACGAGGAAGAGGCGCGGCGGGCGAAGGAAGCCCAGGAGCGGGAAGATGCCGACAAGAAGGCTGAGGAAATCCGCAACGGCATCTCGTTTCACTACCTCGTCAAGGGCATGTCGAAAGAGGACGTGAAGCAGGCCTACGGGCGCCCGGTGGATGACCACGGCGATGTTTTTGTCTATCCCAGCCGCGGCCATGACAAGTTTGGCAACAGCGCGGATCGAAGCCTGACCTTCCAGGATGGCCAGCTGGCGGGCTGGCGTGACCAGCGGGAAGGCGAGCCGGACGGCGCGGTGCAACACTGAGTGGTGATCCGTGCGGTCAAACGCCGGACTCGCTGACCGGCCGTTTTTCGCCCTATCCGGGCAGGCGTTGCGTCAGGATTGGGTGCGCCGCGACACATGATGCCGCGCGTGGTTGGCGCCGGCTGACGCGGACTGGGGCATGGCCAAGCGCTGGCGGGAGGCAGGGCTGACCGAGGGGGACAGCTTGGAGCCATCGTGCATCAGCTGTGGCTTCACTTTTCCTGGGGAGCGATTTTCACCGGTGGACCGGCTCTTGATCTTGGGGTGCATGGCAGTGGTGGGTGGGAAAGAAAGCAGCGCGATCACCGGAGGCGACCGCGCTGCGTGGGACAGTGGTTGGTTTACAATCAGGCCTTCACGACCATGTCGTTGGTCACGGATTTCGTGCCGCGGACGTCAGAGGCGAGCTTTGTAACGAGGGCTTTCTCGGCATCGGAGCTGGCGTCGCCCGTCACGCGAACCACGCCATTGGTGGTCGTGACCTTGGTCTTGAGTGCGCTGGTGGACTTGTGGCTGAGCAGGGCGTATTTGACCTGGCTCGTGATGGACGCGTCGTCAATGGACTCGCCGAGGGTCTCGCCCTTGGTGTTGCCCTGCACGACGATGTTGTTCGTCACCGACTTCACGCCGTCGATGTCCTTGGCGTAGGCGGCGGTCAGTTCCTTCTGCGCGGCGTTGTCGGCCGTGCCGGTCAGGGTGACGTTGCCACCGACGACGACGACCTTGGTGCTGGTGGAGCTGACGTTGCCCTTGACGAGCAGCAGGCTGCGAATCTTGAACGCCATCCAAGCGTCGGAGTGCTCCGGATAGGCGGGCGTGACCTTGATCTGGTTGTCGACGCTCAGCACGCCGGGGAGATTTTCCACCGTGTCGGAGGCGAGATCCTTGTAATCTCGGTCCTGGACTGTGCCGGTGAGGGTAACGACGCCATCATGGGACTTCACCGTCACTTGGTTCTCAAGGACCGTGCGGTAATTGTAGGAGGCCTTGGCCGCATCCTCGATCTTGCGATCGGTGGCGGACGAGGCGAACAGCGCGAGGGGGCTGGCGACGAGGGCAATTAGAACTGACAGGTGGGTAATTTTCATAGTTTAACCTCCAAAGCATACGCTCCCGGTCCGTCTACTGCTATGGGGCCTTGTCCTACCCGCTGTGCCGCGTCCAGTCGTCCTCGTGGCCCGGCGGCGGCGTACGCCACGCAGGCTAGATGATGGTCAGCTGGACATTGCTCTCGATCACCCCGGCGGAAATCGCGTAACGGGTGAGGCCGGCAGTGTCATGGATGTTAAGTTTATCCATGAGGTGCTGCCGGTGCTTCTCGACCGTCTTAATGCTGATACCCAGCGTCGACGCGACCTGCTTGTTGGCCGAGCCCTCGGCCACCAGTTGCAGCACCTCTGATTCGCGGGACGTCAGGCGGTGGCTGTGAGTCCTGGCCGCCCCATCGCGTTTGAGCAAATTGCCCGGATCATGGAGCTGGCGCTTGACGATGGCCGGGCTGAAATACCTGCCCCCCTTGGCCACCTCACGGATCGCCTTGGTCAGGATCTCGGCGGAAGTCTGCTTTTCGATGAAGCCGGCCACGCCCGCTTCGTTCATGCGCTCGACGTAGACGTCGTCGCTGTGCGCGGAGAGGATGACCACCTTGGCGGCGGGGTTGTCGGCGAGGATCTGCCGCGTTGCCTCGAGGCCATTGAGCACCGGCATGGCGATGTCCATCAGGATGACGTCGGGCTGGCAGGTCTTCACCATCTCCACCGCCTCGCGGCCGGTGCGGGCCTCGGCAACGATTTTAAAATCCCCGTCCACGTTCAACAGTGCGCACAGGCCCTGGCGGACAATGGCGTGATCCTCGGCCAGCAGGACGGTGATGGGTTTGGAAGGCGTCATGTTAGGATTTGGCTTCGGTGAAAGGAATTTCGGCCCGCACGGTCGTGCCCGTGCCCGGGGCGGACTCAATGGCCAGGCTGCCGCCCACCATCTCGACTCGCTCGCGCATGCCGACCAGCCCGAGGCGCTTGTTGTTCTTGGCCAGCAGGGTTTTCCTCACGTGGAAGGATTTGCCGTTGTCACTGACCTCCATCCGAACCGCACCCGGGATCTCTCTGATGCTCAGCTTGACGACGGTCTCCTGCGCATGGCGGGCGACGTTGGTGAGAGCCTCCTGCGCCACGCGGAACAGCACCGTGCGTTTGACGGCTCCGAGGACTTCGACACCCGCGAATGCGGTCATCTGGATCTTGAGCCGCTTGCGCGCTGCCAGGTTCTTGCAATACGCGACGAGCGCGGGAATCAGTCCAAGATCGTCGAGCACGGCCGGCCGGAGCTCGCGGGCGAACTGGTGCACGGCATTGACGGAATTCTCCACCAGCTTCTGGGTGTGGGCGATCTTCGCCTTCAGCGTCCGCACGCCGACCGCGGCGCCTCGCCCCAGGCCGGCCAGTTCGACGTTGATGCCGACCAGGGTTTGCACGACCTCGTCATGCAGCTCGCGGCTGATTTCCCTTCGCTCGTCCTCCTGCGCGGAGATGATCTGGTGGGTGAGCTTGCGGAGCTTCTTTTGCATGACCTGTGACTCGAGGAACAGAGTGCGATAGTGCTCCTTGCCCTGGCGGATTTGCTGTTCGCCGGCCTTGCGGCGCGCGACCTCGCTCTGCAGGTGGCGGTTGGCCCTGGCCAAGGCCAAGGTGTGCAGGCGCAGCGTCGAGTTGCGTTGCAGCAGGTCCGAATGACTCCTCCGCGCGGCTTCCTGGGCGGCCTCCAGCGGGATGAGAGCCTGGGTGAAGAAGTAGGCCTTCCGTTTGAACCGTGCGGTGCGGTTTTTGGAGAAGTCCTCGGACACCGCGATGGCGGCGAGGGCCTTCTCGTGCATGACAGCCAGATCCACCGGAGCCATGCCCGCGGCCAAGGCGGCGCGGCCCAAGCCTTGGGCCCCGTCGCCATTGCCCCGGCCATTCTCGCGGAGATGGGCGCGGAGGCCCTTCAGGTAGCGCTGTGCGAGGACCGGGTTCATTACCTTCATTACGTGTTCGTGTTTTTTTCCATCGCGGGATCGTCCACGCGGCCGCCGGTCTCAAGTCGGTTGCACGGCAGGGTATCGTCACTTGGCGAACAACCGTCTGGGGTGAATTAACACCACTTGTCGTGAAATAGCGATGAGGTATAACCCTACCGCCGACGTCCTGCGCTCGACGACCTTCGCGGTTTGCCAGGGCAAAACCCCCACACCGGTCGGACTGCCTTCCACTTTCGCTGGGCCTCGAATGACGCCTGATGCCTCCGAAGGTGGTGCCCCCACGGGGTATTGGTTAGCCCCGTCTCAGAGGGGAGCAGTTGTGAGTTGTATTGACTTTAAGGGGGTAGTTTGTCCCCTTTGTCCCCTTAGATGAGAGCACCAAAACAGGCATGGCAGATCGTTAAATCGGGCAGCGTCACGGTCAAGATTTACCGCAACGTGCACGCGTCCAACTCCTCCGGCTGGACTTACGTTGTCGCCTGGCACACGCCGGCGGGCCGCAAGCGGCACAAGTTTGCCGACGAGGGCGCTGCGGTCGAAGAGGCGCGACTGCGCGCGGGACAACTGGCGGCGGGGAAGATTGAGGCAACCGAAGTCAGCCGAGCAGACCGCGAGGAACTCTTTGCGGCCCGGAAGCTGGCCGGCGACGTTCCGCTGTTGGCCGCGCTCAAAGAATGGCGCAACGCGGCCAATCTTACGCAAGGGCAGGTGATCGCCGCGGCCGAAGCATGGAAGGCCCGCAACCGCGGCAAGATCGATCGCGCCACTGTATCCGAGGCCCTCACCCGGTTTTTGAAGGAGAAGAAAAAGGCCGGATACAACACCAAGGCGAATCACGGGAGCATCCTTGAGGCCGTGCGGGAGGCGCTCGGCGCCTACCAGATCGCGCAAGTCTCCGCGTCCATGCTCGACGGCTACCTTGGCAAGATCGCACACCCTGTCACCCGGAACACCCACCGCAAGCGCATCGTGACCCTCTGGCGCTGGGCGCAGTCGAAAAACCTTCTCCCTCGTGATGCCAAGACCGAGGCCGACCAAACCAGCCGCTCGCGCGAGCAGGCGCCGGAGGTTGGAATCATTTCCTCCGATGCCTACGGCAAAATGCTCGAGCTGGTACGCGCAAAGACGCCGGCGGACCTGCCGGCCTTGGTTTTGGCCGGATTCTGCGGACTGCGGCGGGGCGAGATCCACGGCCAAGACTGGGCAGACGTGAAGCTCGACGTGAAGCACGTCCGCGTCACCACGGCCAAGAAAGGCACGCCGGCGCGCCGTCTCGTGCCGCTGTCAGACGCCGCCGTCGAATGGCTCAAGCTTTGCCCCGACCGCAAGGGGCCGGTTTGCGACGGCATGGCGATTGACCGGGTGCGCAAGCTCGGCATCGAGGCCGAGGTGGCACTGCCGGAAAACTGTTTCCGGCACTCCTACATTTCGCACCACGTCGCGGCCCTCGGCAACGTGCCGCAGGCTGCGCTCGATGCCGGCAACAGTGTCCAGATCATCCATCGCCATTACCGCGAGCTCGTGACGCCAGCCGAGGGCGCCGCGTGGTTCGCCATCAAACCGGAAGCCCCGAACTGACCATGCCTAAAAGAATCAAGAAGTTGCCAGAGGCATATTATCAGCCCGAACTCGGCCGCTGCGTTGACATAGTGACGCGCGCCGTCGGGACCACATTCACGCTTCGCCAGGTGTACCTACTGGCTCGGGCCGGGTGGGGTGGCGTGGTTCACCCCGACCTACTGCACATCATCAAACAAGACCCCGCTAAGGCCGCGGGTGCAATCGGAGCGGCGTGCAAAGAGGCCGAGAGGATCCGACAGACGGCGCAGTGGCAGCTTAGAAAATTTGTCCGTGAACATCAGAATATTTCCGCTTTGAAGGGCGATCAGATCGTGGCAGATTTCAAGGCAAAGACGGGTTTCAAAGTGTCAGTGAAGGCGCTTCACAAAGCCCTGGCGCAAGAGCAAGCCGCGCAATCGTAAGCTACTTTTCTAGGCGCGCAGAGTAGTCCTAGAGGCATAGACTTGCGCGGGGTTTGTTATCCTTGTGTGGGCGTGAGCCCTTCGCCCAACCCGCCGCTTTCAGATCGGCGTTTTCTCAAGTCTGAAACCGTTCGGAACATGCTCGGCTACTCTGACGCCGCGTCGTTCTGGTCTGCCGTGCGGAAAGGAGGTATCCCGCACGTTCGCATCAACGCTCGCCGAATCATGTTCGATGAGCAGGCCGTCAACGCTTGGCTCGACGCTCGCACCGTCGGAAAGGTCTCGGCGACGTGATCGCGGACGCAACACCAACCATTGCGCCGCCGGCATCTGACGGCAACCGCGTCGTCGGGACGAAAGGGCACCGCGCGTGAACTACCTCAACCTTGAGGTCGCGATCCTTCACGCGCCCGAATACATCGGCAGCAGCCCCAGGCAGCGCGCGACGTGGCTCAACGTCATGCTCTGGTGCGTCCAGCAAGAGAACGCCGGGGTCATCCAAGACGGCGCCGATTGGCCATCTCGACGCTGGCAGCAAACGTGTGGGGTCACAGCCCGTGAGGTGCTATCCGCACCGGATTTGCTCACTGTTTCTGAAAAAAATGTTCTGGTGTGGGGCTATCCGATTGAGAAAGAGCGCGAGGTCCAGTCCAAGCGAACAACTGCACGCCTCAACGGGTTAAGTGGTGGCAGACCACCCAAACCGAAACCAACGTTGGAACCTACGTTGGAACCAACGTCCGAAAGCGTAATGGAAGAGGAAGGGAAGGGAAGGGAAGAGAGAGAGAGTGCAGCCCAACCCGGAACGCTCTCTCACTTCCAGCCGTTGGCCCTTTCGGATGATCAGTCCGCCGACATCGTGACCAGACTGGAAATCTCCACCGCGGGCGTCTCCGAAGCCATCAAGACCTTCAACGCCATCAAATCCAACTACCCCGCCGACGCACGTGATGCCGACGCCTTTCGTGGCTGGCTCCTGACCAGTACCATCGGCAAGGGCATACGCGCTAAGCACAGGGCCAAGTCCAATCCGGTAAGCATGACCACAGGCCCGGACGGCTGGCGTGACGCGCTTAACACGGTGCGGCCTGGCAACGTTTACAGCGGCAACTTTGCTGGTCTGCCTGCCGACTTGCGCGCCGAGATCACCACCGAGTTGGAAGCCGCGCGCCGATGAACGCGACCAGCGGCAGGAGGGACCATTAGCCCACCCCCCCCACCCCCTAAGGAATCTTTTAATCACCCGTGCCCACACAGGGTCCGCGCAGCCGCGCCCTCCAACCATGACCGAACCTTTTTTTCAAAAAACACACGATTTTCATGAAATCTGAAAATTCCAAGCCCCACCGCGGCGGCCTCGCCTTCCGAAAACGCTGGCTCGCATCGAGGGCGGCCGAGATCGAAAAAAACACGAACACCCCGGCGCAAGGGGAGTTGGTGTGCGTGTACGAGAACGGTGAATACGTGTTCAAACCCAAAGCGAAAGGGCCGGATGTTTGACCCGCGCCGACCTCTCAAAAATTGGCGTGCCGGCGTGCTTCCACGCGGCCGTGCTCGACCAGTGCGACCGTGACCGCAACGAGTGGCGCGACAGATACTCGGCGCTTGCGACCCGCGAGGGGGTGCGGCTCGCGGTCCAGGCCATCGAGGATGTCAAAACGAGGATGTCGCCGGCCGACCAAACGGCCCTCAACGCGTCGCTTTTTTCGCTGACGCCCGACGCGGCGGCGGCAATGGCGGGGTGTGACCGCAGGACCATCGACCGCGCGCTCGATGCCGGCGGCCTGAAGGCTATTCACAGCCGGACCGGTCTCGTGATCCTCGACTGGCCGATCTTCGCCGCCTGGGCCGCAAAACGGGGCGGGGTGAATGTCTAAACCTCGGCGCCAAACGGGTGTGGTACCTTTTCCCCAGATGCACGCCATCATCCAAGCCGCCCAAGCGGACAACGTCGATCTGCCCACGGAATTTTGCTGGATGCCAGCGGGGAAATCCGAGGTTTCCGCGCACACACTAGGCGGCGGAAGCTTTGTCGGTGGGGTGATCTGCGACGAGCAGGCTTGCCGCGTCATTCAGGCTTCCTTTGCCGCGATGTCGCTGAAGGGCCAACGGATGTTCATCGACCTGAACCACAACCAAGGCGCCGCCGCGGGGTGGATAACCGGATTTTACTGGGATTCGAGCAGGGGCATAATGGCCGCTGTTTCCTGGACACCGCTCGGTGCGAACGCACTTCGGGGCAAGGAATTTGTATCCTTTTCGCCGCAATTTCTCTGCGACGAAAAAACCGGCCGCATCGGCGGGCTCATCAATAATTGCGTCGGAGGTTTAGTAAATTCTCCCGCGTTTTCCAATATGCCGGCCTTGGTCGCCGCGAAGCTCTTCGCCCCGACCGGAAACCTTTTCGAGTTCTACATCCGAGAAACCAACCAATCATGAAAACCGCAGACGACCTAGAGATCGACAGAATTGAACGCGCAGCCGCCGCCTCACGCGGCCCGACGCAAGCCGTGGATACCACCGGCGACGTGAAGACCAATCCCGACATTTACAGCTCCGATCACGAGATCGCCATCATGCGCGCCGCCAACGACTCCATCGATGGCATGGGCTGCATGCAGCCAAGCCTTTCAACGGCGCTCTCTGTCGCGATGCGCCGCAACCTCACCGTTCCGTCCGAGGTGGCCGTCACGTCGGCAAAGCATGTCATTGGCATTGCTCTCGACTCCCGCGGACGGTCCAACGCGTTCAAGACCGCGCTGGCCGAAGCGAAGACCATCCATGACCGCTACCAGCTCATCATTGAGCGAATCCAACAGTCGATTAACCCCAAGCAGGAGTACCAGCGATTGATTGACGACGCCACCAGCCGCGTGCTGACCGGCGACGCGACCGCCCTCGACAACCTGGAGCCCGAGAAAGACATCGAGACGCGCTTTGCCGCCGAGCGGCACGCGCTGGAAAAGGCCGTTTGGAAGCTCGGCCGCGACCAGATGCAGCACGCGCTTATCGCGCGCGCCGAGATCGACGCGGCACTCTCCGACCTCGCCCGCCAGTACGAAGTCCGCGACGCCGAGGAATGCAAGAAGTTCGGCGTGGAAACGCAGCACTCATATGCAACGAACCTGATTCACTCGGTTCGCGTGCAATTCTTCCGCCAGAGCAACAGTATCCCTCGCCTGGCCAAGGCTCATGACGACGAGCCGAACGGCCCGAACTTCAAAAACTATTTCGCCGACTTCCTCAACGAGGTCGCCGACTGGGCCTGATAATCCGCCCCGCGCAGGTTTCTGGACCCTGCGCGGGGCAATCCCTCTATGAAAAACATCCGTCTCATCATTCTGGCGGCCCTGGCTGCCAATCTGTTCTCCACTGCGGACGCGCAAAATGTAATCGGCGTCGGCGGTGATCTCGCCAGCTATGCCGGGCCAATCCTGTCTCGCCATCCGACGGCCGGCAACGGCTACGGCTTTGGCGCGGGTGGCGCGGTGACGCAGCTCACGAGCCGCACCACGGGCGTCACGCTCAATAACGTTTGCGGTGCCATCACGCTTTTCAGCGCGGCGGGATCCGCTACCGCGACGAGCTTCACCGTGACCAATTCCACCGTGGCCGCGACAGACCTCATCGAGGTTGGCGAGAAATCGGGCACCAATCTTTACGTGGTGGTTGTGACGGCTGTGGCGGCCGGTTCGTTCCAAATTACGTTCTTCACTACCGGCGGAACTGCCACGGACGCGCCGGTTTTCACCTTCGCTGTGGTCAAATCGGTGACCCAGTAATTTTCGACCATCAACTCAACCGATGGCCGAGAGACAGCCGGCGCCCCGCGTTTTTCTTCACGGGTTTTACGCAGGACGCCGGCCAATTTCCCCATGAAATGGACGCTTAAATTTCTCGGCGGCTCGGCGCAGGTCTCGCGTGAGGCGGCAGAGTTCGCGGTCAACCTCGACACGCTCTTGCGGAGTCCGGCCTGTCGTCCGCGCGTTCGGGCCATCGCGGACTTCATCAAGAACGGCGCGGCGACGCTCGAGAAACTGGAAAAGAGCGTGGGCGTGGATAACGCCGATGCCATGATGGAAAAACTTCTCCCCCCACTATGAGCGGCGAATCGGAATCGGTTTTGCGGATCAAGCTTTTGACCGAGGGAAAACTCGACGCGCTCAAAGAGGCGCGAGCGGAATCGGAATCGCTAAACGTCTCACTTGAGGTCTTGCGGTCCACGCTGGGCCTGCTCGGCGCCAGCCTGGGGCTCGGTTCGCTGGTTGAGGGCACGCGGGCAATGGTGGAGTACGGCGCGAGCCTGAAACACCTGAGCGAACAGGCGGGCATCTCGACCGATGCGTTTCAGACGCTCGGCTACGCCGCCGTGGCCGCGGGCTTGAAACAAGAGGAGTTGGGCACTTCGTTGAACGTGCTCCAGCGCAATCTCGCGCAGGCCGCGGACGGCGCGACCAAACAGAACAAGGCCATCGCCGATCTCGGCCTCAACACCGCCGAACTGTTGGCCATGCCGATGGAGCAGCAGATACAGGCCATCGCCACCGCCTACGTCAACGCGACGAACAAGGGCAAGGCGTGGGCGGATGTGACCGCGCTCCTCGGCCGCAACAGCGCACGGTTGAAAGAGGTTTTGCAGCAGCTTGGCACGAGCGGTCTGGCGGGCGTTGATGCGCCGTTCAAGATTTCTGACGCCGACATCGACCGGCTCGAGAAAACCGAAAAGTTTTGGGGTAAGCTCTGGATGGAGGTGAAGGCTGTCGCCGGCATGGCGGTTGCGCGTCCGTTGGACGCACTGCTCGCCGCGGGCAGTCCTGGAGGTGGTGCGCAGTTCATTGCCGGCGGCGTTGACACCAGCAAAGCAGAGCCGAGCGAAACACCCGAGGAGCACGCCGCGAAGGTCGCCCAAATCCAAGCCGACCTCGACGCGCCGCGCCTCAAGAAAGAGGCCGAGGATGCAGCCAAGGCGAACGAGCTGGCGGGAAAGTATGCCGCCGCCGAGATCGAGTTGACGATGCGCGAGGCGCAGGAAAAAACCAAGCTCCTGCCCATCGGGGATCAGCTCAATCAAGCCAGCGAGCACGCCTTTCAAATCGAGCAGGCGATGGCCAGCCTCGATACCACGTCGAACGATTACCAGGCGCAGCACCTTCGGCTCCGCACGCAGCTTTTGGCCGTCGAGCATGAGATTTCCAACCTCAAGGAACGCGACGCCGTTGGCTATGTCGGCGGGCTGCAAAAGGGGCAGGAGTTGCAGAACAAACGCGAGATGATCGCCCTCGCTGCAATCGAGCACGACTTCACCAAGAGCGACGTGGAAAAGTGGGATGAAAAACGCTCCCTCCTGATCGACACCCTCAACAGGCAAAAGGAGTACGTCATCACGATGCAGGCGCTCGCCGGCAGCCCGAACGTGGCGCAGGGCGCGCGTGACAAGGCCGGGCAGGCTGCCGCGACGGGTGAGAACGCCGTGGCGGGTACCGAGGCGTCGATTTCGGGCATGGGTCCGAATCCGCACAGCTTCACCCAGAATCTGAGCAAGGACCTGACCGGGCTACAGAATCAGTGGCGGACTCTTCAGCAGAACATGGCGAGCGGGCTGACCGGCGTCATCTCAAGCGGGTTCAGTTCGCTCTCGCGAGAAATTTCAAAGGCCATCACGGGCGCGGAGAGTTTTGGGCAGGCCATCCGCAATATCGCAACCGACATCGAGGACACGCTTGTCCAGGCCATCGTTGAGATGGGGGTGCAGTGGCTCGCTCAAGAGGCGATGCGCTTGATTTTCGGCAACACGGCCAAGAAGTCTGACACCATCACAACCGAGGAGGCGGCGCTGGCGGCGGCGCAGGCTTGGGCAACGCCGGCCGCAATGGCGTCCGTGGCGAGCTACGGTGCAGCGGATCTGGCGGGCATGGCGGGACTCACTGGCGCCGTCCTATCGGCACACGCCCTGGCGCTTGGCGGCTTTGCCGGCGGTGGCTACACCGGCGGAAGCGAGGGCAACGTGGCCGGCGTGGTTCACGGCGCGGAATTTGTTTGGAGTGCTCCGGCGGTCCGCGCAGTCGGCGCCGACAACCTTGAGCGAGCCCACCAGGCGGCACTTGCCGGCGGTGGCGGCGGGGGTGGGGCGGCCGGAGGCGGCGGAGCCAACGTGAATCTCATCAACGCCTACAGCGCGGGCGACGTGGCGCGCGCGCAGCGCAAATACGTTGACGCGCGAGTGCTCCGCGGCGCGAGCGTGTACCAGCCGGCACGGGTCGCGCTGTGATATCCCCAAAAGACGCTCTAATAACCGCTCTTTGGTGGACTCTTTTGGACTCGAACATCTTCAGAGTATGCGCGGCCCCTTCGGTCGGTTGTGGGTCTGTCTGGGCGCTGCTGGGTGACTGTTTGTCCGGGAGAAAAGTTTTGCCCTGGCGTTTCACCGCTGGCGTCTGTGGCGATGTGAAAAACTTCACCCGTCCTAGCAGGCGGAATTTTGCAGCCAACAATTGCCGCCGCGTTGAAAGCAGGGAGCCGACTGCATCGGCAACTGCTAGCCCTGTGAGTAGGCGCGGCGGTCCTGTCAGCATTCCAGCGACATGAAAAAGTCACAGAAGCTAGTTACGATCACCGTCAAATTGTCACCGCAGCAAGCCGCCCCGTTCATTCGGGCCGCTGCTTTCCAAAAGACCGAGCCCGGCAACGTCCTTCTGGCCTTGGCGACCGCCGCTCTTTGGACGACGGACGGCGACACGCACGATGAAAAGCAAAAGCTGGCCGCGCTGCTCTGGGAATCGTGCATTGTGCGGGTGACCGGAGCTCCGGGTTGGACCGGCAGCGATCAGTTTGAGAAGCAGCCCGCGGCAAGAGTCGCCTGACCCATCCTGGCCCCGCCCGAAACGGCGGGGCTCAACCCTTAACTCCATCAGCAAAAATTTATGAACTCCGAACACCTAGACTCATTTTTCGACATCGCATCCGAGCCGCTGGCGAACCTCGCCAAAGGCATCCTGGCCGAGGCCAAGAAGATCGAGGCGCTGAAGAAGCAAGCCGACGCCGATCCTGCCAATACCGGCCTGCGCGAAACGCTGAAAGCGGCGAAGGAGCCGCGTGCCGTTCAGTTGGCGGGGCTTCTCGCCAACGAGGAATTTCGCGGGATGCCCGACGATCTGCGCGCGGCCGTCATTGAGGCGGGGGCGTAGGCGCCTGCTTGCGCCAGCCGTGCTGTTTTGGCCCGCGAGGGTCAGGACAGCG